>ENA-UONW01000004-UONW01000004.1-human-gut-metagenome-genome-assembly--contig:-CS52-NODE-4-length-313237-cov-14.827656_pt1 | contig 313237 bp, 245 predicted proteins | sample MGYA00242463_ERZ724010 | MGnify/ENA metagenome assembly ERZ724010
GTACTACTTCTCTGTCTTTTATGTAATCTTCTTCAAAGAACTCTTTTCTTGTTGCCTCAGGACTTACTTCCTGAAAGCGGATGCAAAGGTATACACTTTTTCGACATAATCCAAATGTTTTCGAAAGAATTTTGCAATAATCATGAATTTTTATTGAATAATTGATTATAATCAAGTTTTAGGGCACTATTTACCATGAAAAAACACGATTTTAGCAAAATCGTCATTTAAGATAAAAATGAAGACTAAACAACAAATAAAGACATAAACAAGAGAAAACTATGAACAAAATTTTATAACGCCACAAATCGATCACAATATAAAAAGGAACTGCATTATTTGTACATATCGCTATAACTGTGTATATTTGTAATGGATTTTCATGAATGGCGGTCTTACAGATTGATAAAAAACGACACTAAAAAATCAAGGCCACATGAATATCAGGACAAAGCAATGCCTACAAAACATCACATTATAGCTTATACATTATTATATTATATATGGAATCATTAAAAGAGCTGTACAGAATCGGAAAAGGTCCATCAAGCAGTCACACAATGGGCCCGCAGAAAGCAGCAAAAATATTCAACGAGCACTATCCTGATGCAAAAAAAATAGAAGTCGTACTGTATGGCAGTCTTGCCGCAACCGGACGCGGGCACATGACTGACGTCGCCATAAAAGAGGTATTCGGCGACGATGGTCGACTCAACATCGTATGGCAACCATCCATATTTCTGCCCTATCATCCCAACGGAATGAAATTTACTGCATACGACGAAGCAGGCAACACCTGCGGAGAATGGACCGTATACAGCGTGGGAGGCGGTGCACTGTCGGAAGGTAACAATCCGAAATGGTTGCAGGACTCGCATGAAGAGGTTTACGAAAAAAACTCCCTAAGTGAGATAATGGACTGGTGCAACAATAACGGACGCAACTATTGGGAATATGTAAAAGAAAGCGAGAACAGCGACATATGGGACTACCTGATGGAAGTATGGAAAATGATGAAAGAATCTGTGGAACGAGGAATTGACCACGAGGGTGCTCTGCCCGGTCCGCTCAAGTTGCCGCGCAAGGCGCCGACATACTACGTGAAGGCAAGAGGATACAAACAGTCGCTTCAGACCCGCGGACTTGTATATGCATACGCACTGGCAGTGAGTGAGGAAAACGCATCGGGAGGCACAATAGTCACCGCTCCCACATGCGGATCGTGCGGAGTGATGCCAGCCGTACTATATCATCTGTCGAACGGACACAACTTCAGTGATACCCGCATACTCCACGCCCTTGCCACAGCAGGAATATTCGGCAACGTTGTGAAGACCAATGCCTCCATCTCCGGTGCCGACGTAGGATGTCAGGGAGAGGTGGGCGTAGCATGTGCGATGGCTTCTGCCGCTGCCTGCCAGTTGTTCGGAGGCAGTCCGTCTCAGATAGAATATGCCGCCGAAATGGGATTGGAACACCATCTGGGAATGACATGCGATCCGGTATGCGGCCTCGTACAGATTCCCTGTATAGAGCGCAACGCCTTCGCCGCCACACGAGCTCTCGACGCAAACTTGTACGCTGCGTACTCCGACGGCAAACACAGCGTCTCGTTTGACCGCGTTGTAGAAGTGATGAAACAGACCGGCCACGACATACCTTCACTATACAAAGAAACAAGCGAAGGAGGTCTGGCAAAAGACTATAAACTCTGAAACAAAACAACATATACGCCCACCGGCATAATAACCGGAGGCGTATATGTTCCCAACAGCACAACCGGAGTTGTGCAAAATACGACATGTAAAAATCCGGATTTGTTAAAATAAAGTGCTCTGAAAATAGATTTTACAGCAACGACGCTACCGCAAGCGCAAATTCCGCGAAAATTACGCAGCAACGCAAGCGCACTGATAGACAAAACGTTACGTCATCAGTGTATTTTCATACATCATTTCACCAATTACAAAAGAGTGCTTTTTACCATGCGAAACACGCTATTTCACACCATGAAACATACCAAACCGGCACCCAAAACAGACTATAATAGGAGCCAATAAGGCCTATTTCACACAACAACAGCAAGCAAAACACCCGACAGTCTCCTTTTCCCTAAACCGGAAAAGGCGTTAATGCCCGCTGCGACTTTCTAGAAACAGAATTGCCGACGCAGAAAAACATGCGACAGATTTAACTTAAAACCGTTAAATAAAAAACAACGGAAATAGCGCAGAACACCTATCTCAACACTGCAACGACATACTCCGAACTCGTACCAATGCGAAACTTTCCGCCCCAAATGCCAATGCCGCTGCTGACATAAAAATCGGTATTGCCCTTGCGCATCGAACCGTACGCGTTCTCATAGAGAGCATCCTCTATCCAACTGACGGGCCACACCTGTCCATAATGAGTATGTCCGCTAAACTGAAAATCGACTCCAGCCCGCGCACTGCGGTCGAGATGATAAGGCTGATGGTCGAGCAATATGGTATACTTGGTCTTCGGTGCCTCTTTCACAATCTGTGCCACACTCTTCCGTCCTGCACGCGATCGGTCGTCGCGACCTATTATCGTGAGTTCTACTCCGATGGTTACACTGCTGTCGCACAGCAAAGTGATGCCCGCCTCACGGAAGAACTTCTTAGCATCGGCAATGCCGGCATAATACTCATGATTGCCAAGACAGGCATACACCGGCGCTTTGATGCGTCTGAAACAGGCAGCCATATTCTCCTCGCGCAGCGGTTTCATACTGCCGTCTATTATGTCGCCCGCAATAAGCACCACGTCCGGCGACGCCGCATTTATCATGTCAACCCACCGTTCAAGTTCTTTCGCCGTATTGTGATAGCCGATATGCATGTCGCTCAACATCACAATCCTCAACGGCGAAGCCAACGGACGGGCGGCGCGCAGCTCCATAGTGCGCATCTGTTTGTCACGATAGTTGGCGTTAGCATAAATGAAAAGCACACAGACAAACAACATAATACCCACACTACCCGTCACACTATGATGCAGAAACGACGACGGCACAAGTCTCACAAGACGTCCTAAATCAAGAAACAGGAAAATCATGACAAGATAGAGCAGCACAAAGAGCGAAGAAGTGCCGACCTCATAAACAATACGTCCGGCCGCCAGCGGCAGTGAGTCCGGACCTATAAGGAAATGAGAGAAAAGACACACAACGGGCAGCGACATCAATGCTACCGCAGCACTCTTCCATACTGGCGACAGCGGCAATATCTGCCAGACATGCCACACGACATAGACAAAGCCCAGCAGTGGAAGAAGGAAAAATATAAAAAACCAAAGTTTCATATATGCAAAATTAAATGACACTGACGAAAGAGGAAAATATTTTTGCATCATTTTAGAAATACACCGATGCCAGAAGACACGTTCCGCACCGCACGAAAGCTCCACAAAGAATCAAACAGGCAAATAAAAACAAAAGTGTACATGCATCAGCCATAGCGATACATGTACACATTCATAAACCAAAAACCTTCCGACGACAGAATAAAATGTGTCACCGGAAGGCTTTATGTAATAAAACAGGCCCTCTATATAAACCTATTTTCAGTTCATTCAGATCCTCATAGCCATCATTTCACTACCGTAGCCTTTTCTATTCTTATATCCTCCAGAGGTCGGGCATTGGCGTCAGTCTGCACACCCTGTATGGCTTCCACTACATCCATTCCCTCGGTCACCTCGCCGAACACTGTGTATTGTCCGTCCAGATGTGGCGTACCACCGAGAGTCTTGTACGTCTCACGCATCTCCGGCGTCAGTTTCACCTTGCCTCCCGTGGCCACGTCGAGTTTCTGCTGAGTTCTGTCCAACATGGCATCACTGTAGCGTATGCCGTAAACTATGTAGAACTGACTCATCGACGAGTTGCGTTCCGGATTGTCAGCATCGCCCTCGCGCGCAGCAGCCACCGCTCCACGCTTGTGATATATCTGCGGACAACGGAACTCAGCCGGCACTGTATAAGTCTCGGATGTCTCGCCGAGGAGTTGCCCAGGCTGAGCATGGCGGCTTGCAGTGTCGCCTGTCTGAATCATAAACTTGCTTATGACTCTATGAAACAACTGTCCGTCATACCATCCCTCACGCACGTTTTTGAGAAAATTGTCGCGGTGGAGCGGCGTCTCATTGTAAAGTGCAATGCGTATGTTTCCCTTGTTTGTCTCAAACAGAACCTCGTGGCGCAGAGTATCCTGCGCCACGGCCGGCATGCCAACAAGCAATGCCACAATACATAATAATATATGTCTCATCATTTGTTTTCTTCAAATGTTATATCATACACGACTGTATTTCACATCAGCCGTGTACATAATCGTCAATACATCTCGTCGGTTCCAAGCTCTGCCTTGTCTATCTTTTTTCTGTCCATGGCATGCCACACATAGGCAATATAGGCCACAACAAAAGGCACAAGCAGCGATACCACAGCCATGACAGACAGAGTGAATTCACTGCTGCAGCTGTTGGCTATGGTCAGCGAACTCTGCAAATCAGCGTTCGACGGATAGTATGCTGTTCCGTTCCAGCCGGCACATAACAACAGGGCAAGAACCGTCATCACCGTACCGATACCGGCAGGCCATATTCCTTTTATGTAAGTCTTACTTACAATGGTTCTGACAATAGCATAAAGCACAAGCACTACACCTATAAAGAACAGTGCGAAGACATACCACATGGTAATGATGTTGTCGAAATACTTACCCGGCACAACACTTATCACACCAGTCGCGGCATCATAGGCATAGCCATCCTTAATGAGAACATGTATTACAAACGCCACGAAAAACAGCAGGAACGGCACCGCCGCACCCAGAAGTCTGACGCTGCAACGGCAGCGTATGTTCTCGTCGTTCACATTATTCATCACATAGAGAGCTCCAAGCACACGGGCAAGAAAGAATACGGCGAAACCCAGTACGAGGTTCCATACATCGAGCAGAGCGTCCAGTCCGCCGCTGCCGTTGGCCCATCGGCTTATAACGGGCTGCATGCCGTCGGCTATGTTGTTCTTGTCCACAATGAAGTTCGAGCCATTGAAGAATGTAGCCACAGCTCCTCCGAGAAGCAGCGGACCGATAATGCCATTCAGCACAAGAAACCATCGGAATGTACGCGTACCTAACAGGTTGCCCAGTTTGTTTTGGAACTCATAACTCACTGCCTGAAGCACGAACGAGAATAGGATAAGCATCCACAGCCAGTAGGCACCGCCGAAGCTTGTACTGTAGAACAACGGGAACGAGGCAAAGAAAGCACCACCGAATGTTACGAGTGTAGTGAAGGTCAGTTCCCACTTTCGACCTGTACTGTTCACCACCATGCGTCGTTCTTCCTCCGTTCGTCCGAGACTGAATATCATGGAGTTAGCTCCCTGCACAAACATGAGAAAGACAAGCAATGCTCCCAGGAGCGACACCACGAACCACCAATAATGTTGCAAAAATTCGTATGACATAATTTTCGTTTGTTTAATGTTTAATATTTTGTGACTTCCCGGCCACAGATACTTTTCTTCCGTTCTGTGGTTTCAGGCGACACATCCGGAATACGTGTATGTATCAACGCGACGTGTATTCCGGACCTTTCTTTATCTGTTTGCAGAGAATGTTCACCTCGACAGCAAGCAATGTGGTGAAGAGAGCAAGGAATATGAAGAACGTGAGGGCAACCGAACCCGAACTTATGTCGGATACTGCCGCGCACGTAGGCATCAGATCCTGTATTGCCCACGGTTGGCGTCCCATTTCAGCAACAATCCATCCTGCTTCGCTAGCGATATAGGCCAGTGGCAGAGAGCACACCCCTATCCACAGCATGTAGCCGTATTTCTGTATGTCACGACGATAGAGCAGGAATATAATTACAGCAAAAAGAAGTATGAAATACGCGCCCAGTCCCACCATGACACGGAATGCATAGAAGCACAGAGGGATATAAGGCACAAGCTCCGATTTGTCTTTGATATAACCATAACCGAAATACGGCATGTTGGCCTGCAGTCGGGCATTCAGTCCGGCTAGCTCACTGCTGTCAGCCGATGCAGCCTTACGTTCCCGATAGAGCGCAAGCGTGTTTATCGCAATTCTGCCCTTCTCCATCTTCTCTTCAGCCGACAGTTCTTTGGTTCCGTCGGGGCGGACATACCCGTTAAGTATGTCGTTAACTCCAGGAACATAGCCCTGCGGATCGTGTGTGGCAAGAACGGAAAGCCCGTATGGTATGCCTATACGCAATGGCGGTTCACCACCCTTGGCATAATCGGGTTGCTCAAATGGATTTACAGCCGCTATGGCAGTGAGGCTCACACCGGTACCTCCGTCGTAGAGCGCCTCCATGGCTGCCAGCTTCATCGGCTGTACCTTGGCAACCTTCACAGCAGAGAGGTCGCCGGTGAACGCAGCTAACAATGAAGCAACAAGTCCGAACACCGCACCTATTTTCATACTCGCACGCGCGAGTTCCTGGTCACGTTTCTTTATCAGATACCAGCAACTTACGGCTACTACAAACACGGCTCCCACTATCCATGAGGATATGACCGTATGGAAGAACTTGTCAATGGCGAACGGCGACAATGCCACGTCGGCAAAGCTTGTCATCTCGTTACGCACAGTGTCAGGGTTGAACTCACAGCCTACCGGATACTGCATCCATGCGTTTGCCACAAGTATCCACCAGGCCGATATCGTTGCACCGATACCCGTAAGCCATGTGGAGGCAAGATGGAATCCGGGCGACACTTTTTTCCATCCGAAAAACATCACAGCCACAAATGTGCTTTCAAGGAAAAAAGCCACGATGCCTTCTATGGCAAGAGGCGCACCGAATATGTCACCTACAAACCACGAATAATTGCTCCAGTTGGTACCAAATTCGAATTCAAGAATAATTCCGGTAGCCACACCCATAGCAAAGTTAATACCGAAAAGGCGCTGCCAGAATTTGGCCACATCCTTCCAGAAAACATTCTTCGTGCGATAATAGCACGTTTCCATGATTCCCATCACGACGGCAAGCCCCAGAGTCAGCGGCACAAAAAGCCAATGATAAATGGCAGTAAGTGCGAACTGAGCCCTCGACCAATCGATCGCAGCAGGATCAACAGACATTAAAAGATTGTACATAAGCTTTATTTTTTTATTTGTTTTTAATTCATTTATGATGTATTCCCCTTACCGTCCCGTGAGTTGTCCTGACACAAATTCGGCCTCCTCACCCGGAGACGAATGTTCTCCTATAAAGTCCGGAAAGAAAAACAGTTTGAGTATAACGAATATAATGAACAGCTTTATCAGTATGACAAGCCATAAAGTACGGCCCAGCCTCATGTTTCTGAAGCCGTCGTAATAAAGATCGAACACCTTATATAAAAATTTCCTCATAAGTAGTTGCTACAACAAAAACAATATTGCACGCCCTTCATAAACATAATTCCAGACAAATGCAAATATACAATATATATATCATCGATTTTTATTTATCTTATTGTTTTTTATGTAAAAATCCTGCTAAAAGACTTTTTCTACAAACTTACGCCATTACAGAACACTTCTGACGGTATGAAAACTCGATGTCATAAAAACAGACAAAGAGTCATAAACGGTGATTGTCAATCATTTAAAATGCCGTCCAACTCTCCTGTTTTTCGGCAAATAGCATCTTTTTAGATATATTAAGAAATGCAAGATGAATTTTGTTGCTTATTTAAGATAAAAGGCATAAATTTGCAGAATATTTTTCAACTGTAAAACAAAAAATATACATACATGAATAAGAAAACCTGGATAATATTAACAATAGCCGGAATCGTACTCATCGGAAGCATCGCATATCTCGTAATATCACTGCAGAAACAGAAGCAGGAAAACAAAGCCATGCTCGAACTTGCCGAACTCGACAAGAAGGAAATGGAAAACGAATATATGCAGTTTGCCAATCAGTACAGCGAGATGAAGACTCAGATAAGTAATGACTCCATCGTCGCACAACTTACGGCAGAACAGGAAAAGACACAGAAACTGTTGGAAGAACTCAGGCAAGTGAAAAGCAGCGACGCAAGAGAGATAGCACGTCTGAAAAAAGAACTTGCCACTGTAAGAGCCGTCCTGCGCAGCTATGTTCTGGAAATAGACTCCCTGAACAGACTGAACCAGAATCTGATGGAAGAAAACTCAAGAGTTAAGAGTCAGTATTCTGAAGCTACCAGACAGATCGAAGGCCTGAGTTCGGAAAAAGCATCGCTCTCTGAGAAAGTGGCAATAGCTGCACAGCTCGATGCCACAGGCATAAGCATGACATTGAACAACAAACGTGGAAAATCCACAAAGAGTATAAAGAAATGTAAGACTGTACAGGTGAACTTCACCGTAAGCAAGAATGTCACTGCACAAAGCGGCATGAAGACATTCTACGTAAGAATAACATCTCCTACCGGCGCACTGCTCGGTAACGCAGGCTCTTTTGCTTACGAGAACCGCAATCTTAACTGTACAATGAAGAAGACCGTTGAATACGGTGGTCAGGAACTTGCGCTCACGACCTACTGGGAAGTAACGCAGACACTCGTTGCCGGCACATATCAAGTCAGCATATTTGCCGATGGAAACATGATTGGTTCAAGAAGTTTTACATTTAAATAAATGGTAAGATTATCCAACATAATATTCTTCCTATGCATTGCATCATCTGCATCAGCACAACAGGTACTTAGTCTTGACAGCTGTCGGGCTATGGCAATCCGTAACAACAAACAACTCAGCATATCGAGACTGAAACAAGAGGTTGCCAAAAACACAAGAAAAGCCACCAAGACAAAGTATCTGCCAAAGATTGACGTGCTCGGCGGCTATGAATATACAAGCAAGGAAATATCCCTGTTGAGCGATAAGCAGAAATCAGAAATAAGCAATATCGGCAATAAGGCGAACGGTATAATAGGCAACGAGGTGACACCTATTATATCAAGCCTCACACAACAAGGCATCATTACACCCGAACAGGCCACTCACCTGGGCAACTTCATTTCACACTTCGGTTCTTCCATGGGTGAGGTTTTGAATCATGCCGGCCAGAAAATAGTGGATGCCTTTGAGACAGATACAAGAAACATGTTCATGGCTTCCATCATGCTGAAACAGCCCATTTACATGGGCGGTGGCATAATTGCGGCAAACAAGATGGCCAGAATAAATGAAGAGCTCACCCGTAACAGCACAGAAGCGACAAGACAGAAAACCCTCTATGACATCGATCAGGCCTATTGGACCGTCGTTTCGCTCAAACACAAACAGAAACTGTCGCACAGTTATCTTGATCTTGTGCGCAGATTGGACGATGATGTGGCAAAAATGATACGTGAAGGTGTGGCCACACGTGCAGATGGACTGAGGGTCAACGTCAAAGTGAATGAAGCGGAAATGACCGTAACACAAGTGGAAAACGGTCTGTCGCTTGCAAAAATGTATCTTTGCCAGTTGTGCGGTCTGCCTCTCGACAGCGACATCACTCTTGAAGATGAAAGCAGAGAAAACATCATAACAGAAAACATACAGGAAGACGCCGACACGCAGACAGCCATAAGCAACCGCCCAGAACTGAAAATGCTTGAGAATGCTGTAGGCATCAGTGAGCAGTCAACCAAGATCACAAGAGCCGCATATCTGCCACAGGTAGCCCTGACAGCAGGATACACCACAACCAATCCCAACATATACAACGGATTTGAAAACAAATTCTCCGGCGTATGGAATGTGGGCGTAATTGTAAGAATACCCGTATGGAACTGGTTTGAAAGCGAATATAAAGTCAAATCGAGCAAGATTGCAACAAGCATTGCCCGAATAGAATTAAGCGAAGCTCAGGAAAAAGTAGAGCTTCAGGTAAGCCAGAGCAAATTCAAGATAAAAGAAGCCAACCGCCGTCTAAGCATGGCAAACAAAAACATAAAGAGTGCTGAAGAAAACCTCCGCAGTGCAAACCTCGGCTTTAAGGAAGGTGTGATGCAGACCACAGACGTGATGGAAGCACAGACGGCATGGCTTCAGGCCCAGTCGCAAAAGATAGATGCAGAAATAGATGTCAAACTAAGCCAAATCAATCTCAAGAAGGCACTTGGTATATTAGAATAAAATCGTTATGTCAGAAAAAACACAGAGAAAAAATATAATCATAGCAATTGCAATAAGCGTTGTTGCAATTGTGATAGCTGTAATAATTGGCACCATTGCCATGGCAAGAGAGCCGGAAATAATTCAGGGACAGGTCGAAGTGTCTGAATACAGGGTTTCGAGCAAAGTGCCGGGACGTGTACTTGAGCTACGCGTGAAAGAAGGTGACTATGTAAAAGCCGGAGACACACTGGCCATTATTGATGCGCCGGACGTAAAAGCCAAGATGATGCAGGCAGAATCGGCCGAGAACGCTGCCGCGGCCATGAGCGAGATGGCCAATAAAGGTGCACGCAAGGAACAGATACGCGCTGCATACGCACTGCTCCAGCAGGCAAAGGCAGGACTTGACATAGCGAAAAAATCATACGAACGCGTACAACGTCTGTTCGACGAAGGCGTGATGACAGCTCAGAAACGCGACGAAGCCTTCGCAAACTACAAAGCCCTCGAAGCACAAACAAAGGCTGCACAAAGCCAGTATGACATGGCTGTGAACGGTGCACGACTCGAAGAGAAGAAGGCAGCCGCAGCACAAGTGAACAGAGCCAAAGGTGCTGTAGAGGAAGTAAACTCATACATAAACGAAACGATGCAGATCGCCCAGATGGAAGGCGAAGTGAGTGACATATATCCCAAGACCGGCGAACTGATTGGTGCCGGCTCACCGATTATGTCAATATCTCTCCTAAACGACATGTGGGGCACATTCAACATACGCGAAGACCAGCTTGAAGGCATGAAAGTAGGAAGTGTGTTCAAAGCATTCCTGCCTGCATTCAACAAGGAAATCAGAATGAAAGTGTACTACATCAAGGACCAGGGTTCGTACGCAACATGGAAAGCTACGAAATCAAATGGTGAGTACGACCTGAAAACATTTGAAGTGAAAGCACGTCCTTTGGACAAGATAGACGGTCTGCGTCCGGGCATGTCCCTGATAATAAAGAAAAAGTAAGTGCAGAGTGACAGATTCATAGACCGTGTTTACCGCCTTGCAGCAAGAGAATGTTCCAGACTGAAATCAAATCCGGTTTATCTCTTGTGCATGGTCGTATTCCCTTTGTTCGTGACCATCTTCTTCACCTCGCTTATGAACGAAGGACAGCCGCAGGATCTTCCTGTAGGCATTGTCGACCTTGACAACACCGCCACAACGCGCAAACTTGCAAGAACACTCGATGCATTTTCCGGCACAAGAGTAGCGAAACACTACAAAGACTTCAACGAAGCACGCCGTGCGATGCAACATAACGAGATATACGGTTTCATGCTTTTCCCAGAAGGCACTACCGACAAACTACTGTCGGCACGCCGTCCGGAGATTTCATTCTACTACAGCAACACCTCTCTCACGGCCGGTTCGCTTGTGTTCAAGGACATGAAAACCATATCGATGCTCGGTTCGGCATCGGTCGGTTCGGCTACAATGTCGGCAAAAGGATATATAGGTGAGCAGATAAGCACATTCCTGCAACCTATAACACTCGACTTTCATGCAGTGAACAATCCTTGGGTGAACTACAACATATATCTCAGTACGACACTTATCCCAGGAAGTTTCTTTCTGTTCATTTTTCTCATAACGGCCTACTCCGTCGGCTATGAGCTGAAACAGGGCACAGCCCGCAAATGGCTTGCCGCAGCCGGAGGAAACATAATGACAGCCATATTTGGAAAGATGCTTCCACAATTCATCATCCATCTTGTCATGATATATGCCTACATGTTCTATGTATTCGGAATACTTGATTTTCCACATCCCGGAGGCATTCTGCCCATGGCCGTACTCGGTCTGCTAAGTGTACTATCGGCACAAGGACTGGGCCTGTTCCTCTTCGGCATATTCCCATCCATGCGTATGTCAATGAGCGTGTGCTCACTCCTTGCAGTCATCGGTTTCTCGCTCGCAGGTACGGCATTCCCGACATTTGCCATGGATCCACAACTTGAAATGCTCGCAGCCATATTCCCGCTGCGTCATTTCTTCATGATATATCAGATAAGCATCTTCAACGGTATGCCTATGGCCGATGTATGGCCAAATATCGTTGCTCTCATCATATTCGCGGCACTGCCCATTTTTGTACTTCCACGCCTCAATAAGGCCATTTCGGAATACGTATATATTTCATAACTTCTATGAAAGGACACATGAACAAGATAAGCAGCACCATAAATGACATATGCACAATATGGATAGACGAGACAAAGAAAATCTTCAGAGACGAAGGTTTGCTCATATTCACCATATTGCTGCCTCTGCTTTATCCGCTGCTCTATTCATGGATATACAACAACGAAGTGGTGCGTGACGTTCCGGTTGCCATAGTGGACAAGTCAAACAGCGAGTTGAGCCGCAAACTGATAAGCAGGCTTGACGCATCGCCCGACGTAGAGACGGCCTACCGCTGCGGAAGTCTTGAGGAAGCACAACGCCTTGTCGGCCTGCAGGAAGTTTACGGAATTGTATATATACCAGAAAACTTCGACACACGCATCAACCGCATGGAACAGTCGACCGTAAGTCTTTACTGCAACATGGCACTGATGCTCACATACAAAGCCATATATCAGACGTCAACAGCTGTCATCGCCGGAATGAACTCCGACATACAGAAAAGCCTGACAGGCAACTATACCGACCGCGAAGACGAGATAACTACAAGTCCCATCGACATTGAAGAAGTGGCAATGTTCAACTCAACCGGCGGCTACGGAAGCTTTATTCTCCCCGGCGTGCTCATACTCATCATACAGCAGGTGCTGCTTCTTAGCATAGGCATGCGCAACGGCACTATAAACGAAAGACGCCCGTCAAAGCCGCGTCGCGACTTCACCCCCAAACCCACAGGGCTTGTTCCGGTAGTGGCAGGTAAGACAATGTGCTATCTTGCACTGTTCACCATTCTTGCCACATACGTGCTGCTGGCCATCCCACGTATCTTCAACTTTGTACACATACTTCATGCCGGCGATTTCGTCATGTTCCTCCTGCCCTATCTTCTGGCATGCATATTCTTTGCGATGACAGTCTCCGTATTCATAAAAGAACGTGAGAATGTCATGCTGCTGGTTGTGTTCACATCAGTGCCGCTGCTTTTCATCTCAGGCATATCATGGCCAACAAGCAACATACCCGAATTCTGGAAATACGTATCCTACATATTCCCTTCCACATTCGGCATACAGGCATTTATCAAAATGAACAGCATGGGAGCGACATTCTCCGACATAACGTCAGAATATGTCTGCCTATGGATACAAGCTGCCGTATATCTCATCACGGCATGCCTGGTATACAGAAGAATGGCAGCAGCTCCGAAAGACAACCAAGGCCATAAAAAGGCAACACCGGAAACTGCCGACTGACAAACGCCCGACACGACCCGACAAAACACAAACACACGTGCATAAATATGCAATCACACATTATGCCGCCGCATATTTATACACCCATAACGTCAATATACCGCAACGCATCCATACAGCAGACCTTATACCACCAGCCCAATATTTCTCGGACTGTTCGGCAAAGACGCCACCACTCAGCACACTAAACAATACGCTACGCCGCTGCTGTCGCCTCCATCACACAGAACGATCATTCCCGTCATGCCATAAAGTCTTTTTCATCCGTTGGAAAGAGGCATGCCGCCAAGCAATAAGCATCGCTCCGGAAGGCCTAAACACACAGAACACATACGAGAAAATACTCTTCCACACAAGTCTGAAACGCCAAAAAGCTTTCCGACATCATACGTGGCAAGCACAATCAACATGTCCTTATATTTCCGAAAGCCGGTCCACAACCTGCTGTTTGTCTGTTTTGCATTTTCCCTATGTCAGACTTTTTACCGCCAGCAATGTCCTGTATAAATTCAGCGACGGTTGATTTCGAAAAAAGCCTGCGTCTTCAATTCCTTATCTACGTTGTTGCCTTATGCTAAAAGCTAACCGATATGGGCCACTTTCTGTTTTTCTGAATTCTGTGATTTTTTCATCTGAGTTTTCTGTTCTACCCCAAAAAATAAGCGAGTATTTGCGCACGGACACTCCTTCTGACGCAAATACCCAAGAAATAAGAGCTACATTCAAAATACTGTATATCAAAGACTTACAACAAAGAAGATTTTCTTCGTCATGCAATAAGCACCATTTCAGCATGTGATATGGCCCGTTTCAGGGGCTGAAACGCACCATATCACACCCTAAAATGGACGAGAACACAGGCTGAAACGGGCATAATCGGAATGCATTATCAACCAGTCGTCACTCCACTGCAGGATATATGACAAGACGATCGGGCCGGGAAAGACCTCCAATACGTCTGATTTAACATTCCTTCACATCTCTTTTGCGATTTTCTTTTGTCAAAAAAAAGTCAAAAAAATCTGTAAGTTCTCCGCCCGAGTTTTCTTTCAAAACACAGGTTTGAGGCGTAATGAAGAATACAGAAGAAATGCATCATTCCTGCGGTGACGATCCACCGATTATGGCAACACAGATCTGTCATTACATGAAGCAATGCCTCTCACAGTTTATCCTCTCATATATTGTACGTAAGTTTTACGTTATTATATTTCACACCATTAATAAAACTGATTCACATAGAATTCTTCCAAGACCCACAGACTCTGCATAAATATAAATTGTAAACAATGCAGACATGCATAATACTGATTACACGGGTTTGAGCCAAATATCAGTCATGTACCGGAAATAAAACGGATAACGCATTTAATAAATGAAAAGAAATATATAACTTTGCCATAAAGCAAACCTGAAATCTATGAGAGCCTACACAAATAAAATGTTCTTACTTTTTGTGTTCACGCTTTGGACACTCCACCCTCTGTCACTCCCGGCCCAATCTATTTCGGCATTGAAATTCGGAGCTGTGCCCGACGACGGCAAGGACGACACCCGAGCCCTGCGCCGAGCAGCCGAATACTGCCGCAAACATCCAGGCACCATCCTGACCATACCGCCAGGCACATACCGCCTGCGCGACTCCAAGGCCGAACAACTGGAACATGAAGTATTGCAAGGAAAAATGGGCGGCGACCCGGAGAAAGTGATCTTCACTCCGTATTATCCATACGTACGCGGTCTCGATTTCGACGGCTCTGACTCCGTGACAATAGAGGCCTCAGGTGCCACACTGATGTGTGAGGGATGGATGGAACCTTTGTCCATCACCAACTGCCGCAACGTCACCGTCCGTGGACTGACTATCGACTACAAGCGCAAACCTTTTTCGCAAGGCACGGTGCAGAAAGTGAGCGAAAACTCCTTCGTAGTACAGTTTGACGACAGACGCATAATAACCAACGAGATACCCATAACACGCATCACGCTATGGGATGACGCCATAAGCGGATTCTACGCCGAACCACTCTATTTTCCCAAACGCAGACTGCTTGGCGGCAACCGCGTGGAGTTTGAAGGCCGTATCCCGCAACGTCTGCAGGGCACATACATGGCCGCCCTCCATTCATTCCATTTCCGTCCGGCCGTATTCATAGACAACAGCGTTTCTACAAAACTCGAAGGAGTGACCATACACTCGCAACCGGGCATGGGCATAGTAGGATTCGACAGCACCGACATCACCATATGCCGACTGTCTGTCAGTCCGGCTCCAGGATTTCTGTTCTCCACCAATACCGATGCCACACACTTCGCATCATGTCGCGGAAAGATAAGTTTCGACCAATGCACTTTCCGCGGACAGGGCGATGACGCCACAAATGTGCACGGATACTATCACAACATTGCCTCAGTAACAGACGGCACTGCCACACTGCAACTGCAATCGCCTACATTCACCCATGCACAGATGGCAGACGTTCCGTGCATAGGCGACAGTATGGAACTTGTGCGCATAGCTACACTTGTGCCTGAAAAAACACTTGTGGTGACGGCCGTGGAACACAAAGAGAAGGAGAAAGACGTGAGGATAAAACTCGACGGTGAGCTGCCGGAAAACTACGGCGAGTATTATCTTCTGAACGCATCGAAGCTTCCGCAGCTCAGTTTCTGCCGCTCCACAGTGTGGGGACAGCTGGCACGCGGAGTGCTTGTGAAAACCCGCGGCGTGGAAATAAAAGGCAACACATTCCGCGGTTGTACTGGCACAGCCATACATGTGGGTGCAGAATCGGGATGGAAAGAAGGCAGCCACGCAAAGGACGTAACCATAGCCGACAACGTGATAGTGAACTGCGGCCTCGGTGCAGGCACACAGTTCGGTGCATCAGGTATTGCCGTGGTGATAGACGCACCGGAGACTGACAATACATTCCTGCATGAGAACATACGCATATATGGCAATACCATCATTGGAAACGGATCAAACGGATGCGGCATAGCCATACGCAACGCCAGACACGTGGAGCTTGCAGACAACCATATAGAGGGATGCGACAAAGCTGTAATAATCCACTCTACTGACGCCCTAAGTATAAAATAGTAAATCAAAAGAACGGACACAACAGCAACATCTATCACTGCATCGGGCAATATTTCCTGTAAACCGGATGCATCACCGATCTTTCCATTTCCTGAAAAAAGGGCCACAATGCCTTCCATACCCGTTAATACGCACAAAGGCCGCGTATTTAATGTTTATTCATATTGCTTTAAGAAAATATACATATATTCAAAATAAAGCCGTAACTTTGCAATACATATACCAAAACATTGGAATATAATACTAATACAGAAACAAACAGCCCAATAATACTGACATTTATCCAAACCACAGATACTGTCTGAACAAATGAAAAGAAGTCGGACAACTCATCTTAAAACTAAGTGATGTAACAAAATAACGGACAGTACACACTGTAAACATATTGAAAGACGAAAGCAATGGCATAAGAAAAGTACGTGATATTTTCAACAATGGCATTACACACAAGAATTCTATAACAAACAAAAATAAATAATCTTTACACAAAGAATCCCACACTGTCGATACAGCAAACAGGATTCGATTATCAAAGAAAGAATATGGTAAGAAAATTTTTTTACTTTCTTCCCCTCATACTGCTGGCAATGAGCACGTTGTCGGGATGTACTGAAAGCGAAGAGGACAAAGCTCCTAAAGTTGAGAAAATTGATGATGAGGATTTGGTGAACTATGGATGGAAATGGGCCATCAGGTTTGACAACTATCTGAGGATGCAGGCCTCGCCCGACATACGCAATGGAGGATATTTCGCACAGATAGACGACATGGACAGCTATGACGCCATATTCATGTTCGACGACAAATGCCGTTTGAGCCAGGCATGTATCAACAGAGTGTGGTACTACTTCTTCACTCAAGGCAGCAAAATGTATGTATCATACTGCAACGACACATGGACCCACAGTTCTTTTGACTTTCAATACACAAACCCTACAGGCACAAACGCTTTTGAGAAAATGGCAGCATATCTCAAGGCTGTGTATAAGACTGTGTCTTTCCTGCCGAAACCCGCTACAAGCAATCTCAACGATATATTTGCAGGCGTGAGTCGTGGCAAATACAACACTTCTTCCGCACCGGACAACGATGAAGCTATGCAGCAGTTCTGTGAAACCGCATACTATTATGAGGATGCAACTCCCACTCTGCGTAAAGACCTTTTCTACACATACATGTTCGTACACTATGCACATGAACGCACAGGAGACTACAATCAGATCGGAATAATGGCATCGCCTATACATAACACAACATTCATCCGCGATTATAATGTAGGAAATTATGGCGATGAGATTGAGAATAAAGTGTATTGCGGATTGGTTTTCGGAACATCACCTGAAGTGACACTCAATAATTGTGAATATGTATCTAAGTTGGTTCCGCTGGATCCGGTGGACGATTATGTATGGGTGGATGTGCCGGAAAATATGGAGCACAAAACATATTATGTGCGTGCATTCATGGTGTCTGAACAGGAAAAGAAGAAAGTGGAACAGGGCGAATACATCCATCCTCACCTTGTATACTATGAGCAAGGTTGTCCTGACAGTATGGAAAAGTTCTACAACAGCGAAATGCAGATAGACAATATCAACGTCACTATCGAGTCTGTCATAAACAGAGTATTGACAGTAAATCTTACAGGCGAGTTGTCATTACCGGGAGAACTTTCCGGAGAATTTCACGAGGCACTCTATCTGAAGACAAAACCTGTGGGAGAGAAATCATATACTGAAATCGGCATGGTGGATCCGGGAAACTTTAATAAACATATTTACGTAGATAGACGTGACTTCAAGGAACTGGACACGGAGAACTTCGTAGCCCGTGGAGAATGGGAACTTGCCGTATATGCCGGATGGGTGTGCATAGGAAAAGTACCCTTTACCATAGTTTATGACAAAAAGCCCTCCATACGCTATACTGATTTCAGCTCTGACGGAACAAAGGTGAAATATAAGAGAATATACGAAGGCGCGTTCTGGTTCGACGATAATGTACTCGGTATGATGGAATACAGCAAAGGCTCTTTTGAATATTTCTCATCCTTCGCCATTGATACCACATACGACGACGAAGAAGATATAGACGACACAGGCCTTATCTCACACCAGCTTAAAGCAACCGGAGCATACATGCAGACCACTGTCAACGGCAAAGTTCTGAAAAGCAACCGGCTTGTGTATGTAAGAGATGCTGATGGCAAACGAATAAATATCTATATGGAATAACTGATAAAACAGACGGACCGACCGCTACGTGATTGCAGCAATATTATTACGCAGTACATCAGTCCGATGAAAAGACGTTAATTCATAATAAAAGAAAACTCCGTGGTGATCATTTTACAGATCTGTCACCACGGAGTTTTTCATATCGGTTATTACCCTTATGTATTTCAATTCTTAACTTCCACTATCTTAGTCGGCCCCATTTCCTTGTTCCTACGATTGACAACTGTCACCACAGCCTGGGCCAGATTAAGGAATACCTGTCCGAGAATGGAGTCACTGTTGAGAGCGGCAGGTTTGCCGTCATCACCACTTTCACACAATCCCTGTACTATAGGAATCTGAGCGAGCAGCGGAATGTTCATCTCCTTGGCCAATTTCTTGCATCCTTCCTTACCGAAGATGAAGTATTTATTTTCGGGAAGTTCGGCAGGGGTAAACCATGCCATGTTCTCCACAAGACCGAGAATAGGCACATTCACCTTATCATTCGTGTACATGTCAATACCTTTGCGGGCGTCGGCCAAGGCCACATCCTGTGGTGTGCTGACTATTACAGCGCCGGTAATGGCGAGTGTCTGCAACAGTGTGAGATGGATGTCGCTTGTTCCCGGCGGTGTGTCGAGAATGAAATAGTCGAGTTCGTCCCAGTCGGCATCGGCTATGAGTTGCTTCAAAGCGTTTGAAGCCATACCGCCACGCCAAAGCGTTGCAGTATCCGGATTGACGAAAAATCCGATGCTGAGCAGCTTTACTCCGTATTTCTGCAGCGGCTCGATGAGTGTACGGCCGTCTTTCTCAACGCTGTATATACGCTCTTTCTCCACATCAAACATCTTGGGCAGTGACGGACCGAAGATATCTGTATCGAGTATTCCGACCTTGTAGCCGAGTTTTGCCAGCGCTATGGCAAGATTGACTGCTACGGTACTCTTGCCCACTCCGCCCTTACCGGAGCTCACAGCAACCACATTCTTGACCTGCAGCAGCATCTTACCGGGCTTCGGACGTGCCTTCGATGTGAATTCAGTGTCTATCGTCACTTCCACTTCTTCTGACACATAGTAATGGATTGCATGCTCGGCTGCTTTGACAACTGATTTGAGAAAAGGATCTGTCTCGCGCGGAAAAATGAGCGAGAACGACACCTTCATGCCGTCTATTCTCAAGTTGTCGGCAAGCATCTCACTCTCCACGATGTTCTTTTTCGTACCTGGATAGATGACGGTTGCCAGCGCCTTCTTTATCATTTCAGGATATAATACCATAAATATCTTGTTTTTTGATTAATATTCGTTGCTTATAATTATTCTTATCAACTGCAAAAACCGTGCCCTAAAACGCTATTTCTTCCGCATTACTCGGCAGTATTAAACCAATACTTCGGTCAGAACCTAAACACACGGCTTATAAAGAGCCGATTGCAACGGCAAAGTTACAACAAATATTATAATGCCACAAACCGCATGAAACAAAAAGCGGGAAGGAGGATAAAACATAACAAAAACGTGGTTCTCACCAATTCATGTAATATTAAAGCCTATATTGGGTTGTAATAAAGTCCATATCGTCCCATGAAATAGGCCGTTTTGCAGTCTGAAACAGCCCATATCACAGCCTGAAACAGTACGTTTCATAGCTCAAAAAGCACCGTATCAGAACCGGCACTGCCAAACATTACAGTTAGAACAATAAACAAGGGCTGGTTATTGTTCCCGCTACATTATGTCAGAATCATTTATGATATAATACCAATATTTTAATATTACACGGCATATATCTGCCAACAAAAAAGGAGAACAGCCATCAGCGGGCCGTCCTCCTTTGAGTATAAAAATAATGAATGAATCAATCTTAAAGCTGCATGCCGTGCTTGTATGCTACGGTCTTGCCGTCAGTAGAAACCGAAGGAGCAATGTCGTCCTTGGCAACAGCCCATTTCTTGTTAGGCTTCTTGCTCATGACAAACTCAATATCAATGCCGTTCTTCACATCGTCCCATGTAAGATACGACTTGGTGTAGAGCTTTCCGTTAACATATACTTTATTAATATATACGGCATCCTTGCTCCAGTTCTTGGTTGTCATTCTGATATGGCGTCCGTTGCTCATCCTAACGTCAACAGCAGGCAGTGCCGGTGAACCGAAGTTATAGTATCCGCTGCCCGGACATACAGGATAGAAGCCGAGACAGTTGAATATGTACCACGCCGACATCTGGCCGCAGTCGTCGTTTCCGCACAGCGAGCCCGGCTTGTTGCCATAGAATCTGTCTACAACCTCACGCACCCACTTCTGGCACTTCCAACCCTCTCCGATGTAATTGTAGAGATAGGCCACGTGGTGGCAAGGCTCGTTTCCGTGCCAGTAAGCACCTATACGTCCGTGAATATCATGGGCACCCGGGATGTCCTCCGGCAGCTCGTAAAGGAACAATGAGTCAAGGCGTGAACGGAAGAGGTCGCGTCCCATCAGGTTAATAAGTCCCTGAACGTCCTGCGGAACAGTCCAGTGATACTGAACAGTAAAACCTTCTGTGATGTCACCCCAGCCGTTTACTGAACCAGGTCCCTGATAAGCCACAGGAGCAAACGGTGTGCGCCACTTGCCGTTTATGTCCTTACCACGCATATATCCGGTCTGGCTGTCGTAGAGATTCTGATAGCTCATGGCACGGTTCATGAAGTACTCGTACTCCTTGTTCTTACCGAGTTTCTTTGCTGCCTGAGCGATGGCGTAATCGTCGTAAGCATATTCCAATGTCTTTGATACAGATTCCGCCTCCTTGTCGAACGGCACATAACCGAGTGAGCGGTATTCCGGCAGACAGTCGTAATTGTTGTTCATTGCAGTCGTGACCATTGCTTCAAAAGCACGTTCATAGTCAAAACCCTTAACATCCTTGCATATCATGTCTGCCAGTATGGCTGCTGCGTGATAACCTATCATACACCAAGTCTCGTTGCTGGCAAACGACCAGTAAGGCAACATCTTCTCAACACTCTTGTCGTAGTGTGCAAGCATAGAGTTGGCCACGTCAGCCTGTATGTCCTGATGCACAAGATTCATCAGCGGATGGAATGCCCGGTATGTATCCCAGAACGAAAACTCGGTACGGTTTGTAAAGCCACTCTCCTTCTCAACGTTCTTGTCAAGTCCGAGATAAGAACCATCTGCGTCATTATATACAAACGGACACAATGCGGCATGATATGCCGATGTGTAGAAAGTTTCCTTCTGTTCCTGCGTTCCTTTTATGGTATATGTGGAGAGTTCCTTCTCCCATTTCTGTTCGGCAAGTGCCTTAACACTGTCGAAAGTCATGCCGTCGAGCTCACGCATGTTGAGAGCCGCACCGTCGGTACTGATGGCCGAGATGGATGTCTTCACTGTAACCACCTCATTATCGTCAGTTGCAAACGACGCAGTAAACATAATGTTAGGTCCCCAGGCCTCACGGTTGCTGCGGAAACGTGATGTGTTGTATATCACCGGTTTCTTGTCCTGATATATCATGAAGTTCTTCAGAGGCTTTGAGAATACTGCTCTGAAATAGATGTGACGCTCCGGTCCCCATCCCTTTACGAGCTTATATCCTGTCACAACACTATCATTCTCTACGCGAATGTTCGACCAGATACATTTCTGCCACAACGTATGGTTGAAATCAATAAGGATGAATGATTTGTCTGATTTCGGATAGGTGAAACGGAAAATGCCGCTTCTCACTGCCGAGGTCATCTCTGCCTTCACACCATAATCCTTGAGCATCACACTGTAATAACCCGGAGTGGCTTTCTCCTCTTCGTGAGAGAAACGGGAGCGGTAACCTTCATCAGGATTCTCGTCTGTGCCTGGATCGAGTTTTATGTCCCCGGTACCGGGCATGAAAAGGAAGTCACCAAGATCAGGAATACCTGTTCCACTAAGATGAGTAAGCGAGAAGCCTTGTATAGACTGACGGTTCCACTTGTATCCGGAAGCGCAGTCGTAGAAATGCTCATCAGTGTCCGGACTTATCTGTATTCCGCCGAAAGGAATCTGCGCGCCCGGATATACATTGCCGTATCCGTCTGTTCCGACAAACGGATTGACATAATCTATCAGCCGTTCGGCCTTATCCTGTTTTGCATAAACAGTCATGGACAAAGCCATGACTGCCATTAAAAAGTATTTTCTCATTCTGATTAGTTTTTTATTCCTTTATGTCGCCAACAGCAACCTGATATTCGTGCCACAGTCCGTCGATAGTATATTTATCGCCAAGAATGTGTTTTATGGCTCCATCCCATGACCATGGAACGACCTCAAGAGTAGAACGGTTGAACTTGCGCAGGAAATCAGGATCCTTATGATCTCTTATCCATACGAAGAAATATCCAGCATGACGATATCCGTCCATATAATTGCCGCCTTTCGGACGGTCCTGTTCACCATGGAAACCGCCATTGGCAACACGCACAGCGTCGGCCATTCCCTCGATGAATGCCCATACGGTCTTGCTGTTTCCGTAATTACCTATACCCTGCGGTTCAAGCTGGAAGGCATGTGTTAGTTCATGAAGCAGCACACCTCTTGTCTCGAAATCAACACGCGCAGTATCATTGTTGGCGAACGAATGTTCTACATGGCGGGTGCTGTAGAAGATGTCCACGAAACCATTACCACCACCTTTAGCTGAAATACCGTCTGTATCCTCAAGTTTGTAATGCAGTCTGTCCAGAGCGGGAATACTGTCTTTCGGAGAGAAATACAGTGTATTGAGAACCTCACGCGATACTTTGTTTATGTATGCTTCGGGATCAGGTATTATGGCATGATAAATCTTAGAACCCTTGCTGTCCGGAGCCTGATCATCAAAATAGATGTCCTTTATCTTAAAACTTTCCCACTGATCGGCTGAAGCAGCCTTTTTGGATGTTCCGCACGCAGTGAACATCATAAGGCCACAAGCAAGAGCAGCCATCGTAACTGTTTTTCTGATTTTCATAGTTTTCTGTTATTAATGTTCTTTATTTATCCTTTGAATATCTCTTCTTAAGATTGATAAACCATTATTCACCCTTTGTCATAGAATAAGGCTTGTCTGTTGCAGCCAATCCGCGCTTTTTATTCGGCTTGCTACTCATGACAAACTCTATATCACAACCATCAGTAAGCATCTTATGAGTTACGTACAACTTCGAATATGGTTTGCCGTTTATCTTCACACTTTGCACATATCTGTTCTTGTCGCTTACCTTCGGGGCCTTTATAGTTATGTGCTTTCCGTTTGAAAGAGTAATGTTCATATAAGGAAGATAAGGTGCGCCAAGCACATACTGGTCACTGCCGGGACATACCGGATAGAATCCCATTGCAGAGAATATGTACCATGCTGACATCTGACCGCAGTCATCATTGCCTCCAAGACCACGTATATGGTTACGGTACATCTTGTTCATGATTGTTCGCATCCATGTCTGTGTCTTCCATGGCTGTGATGTCCACGCATAGAGATAAGGGATGTGGTGGCTAGGTTCATTGCCATGAACATATCCGCCGACAAGACAATCGATGGTAACATCTTCGTTGTGTTCATAATATTTCGCAGGAAGATCCATTTCAAAGAGCTTATCCAATTTTCCGACAAATGCCTTCTCGCCACCGAAAAGATTTATAAGTCCGAACACATCCTGAGGTGCCTGGAAAGAGAAATTCCATGAGTTACCTTCAATGAATCCCTCACCGGATGTCTGATAAGGATCCAAGTCTTTTTTGAAAGAACCGTCAGAATAACGAGGGCTTGCAAATCCTACGTTCTTATCAAATGTATTGCGATAATAAAGTGCGCGTTTCTCAAACTGTCCGGCAACATCACTCATACCCAGTTGCTTTGCAGCATTGTATATGGTCCAGTCGTCAAAAGAATATTCCAATGTATTTGAAGCCGCCGTACCATTTTTATCAAACGGAGCATAACCGAGCTTCATATAATCTCCCAGACTCTCATAATAAGGACATGTTGCCGTTTCCACCATTGCCTTCATCGCAGCATCACGATCAATGTCAGCACCTTTCACAAGCGCATCGGCAAGAACTGTAACAGCATGATAACCGGTCATACACCATCCTTCGTTTGCCATAAGACTCCATATAGGCAACATATGATGAACACTTTGCTGCTGATGGGCAATCATTGATTTCACCATGTTTGTATTACGGTCCGGCTTTATAAGTCCGAGCAACGGATGTAACGCACGGTATGTGTCCCAAACAGAGAATATTGTATAATTGTCAAAATCTTCGGCTACATGTATATTACCATCAAGTCCGCGATATTTTCTGTCCACATCCATGTATATGGACGGATTTATCATTGTGTGATAAAGTGATGTATACAACATTGCTTTCTGATCATCTGTACCTTCACACTCTATCAGACTTAACTCATGATTCCACAATCCTTCTGTCTCCGTACGTATCTGATCAAACGATTTTCCTCCTACTTCTGCACGGAGATTCTTCAACGCACCGTCTGTTCCTACGGCAGACAAAGCCACCTTTATTGTAAGCTGCTGAGAGTCGCTATTGTCGAAATTGAAATAGGCAACAATATCTCGTCCTGCAATCTCCGGGAAATTACGATTGACATTAAACTTCCGCCAGAATCCCTGATACTTCGGAGTCTTCATGTCCTTATAGCCATAATCCTTTATCGGTTTGCTGAGCGATATGGCAAAGTAAGTATAGTTGCAGCGTGCCCAGCCATTAGTGATGCGATAACCAGTTATCAACGTATCGTTCTCAACTCTCAAACTGCTCCAAAGCACTTTACCGTCATAATTGTAAATACCATGCAGCAAGTCAAGAATAATGCGACAATCGTCGCCTTTAGGGAATGTGTAACGATGCACACCGACTCTCTGTGTGGCAGTCATCTCGGCTTTAATATTATAATCACTAAGAGTAACACCATAATATCCCGGTTCTGCAACCTCCGTATCATGCGAGAAACGCGAACGATAACCGTTTTCAGGTTTATCAGCCGTACCAGGATTAAGTTTCAACGCACCCGTCTGAGGCATTATCATGATGTCTCCGAGATCAGAGTGTCCGGTTCCGCTCAAGTGTGTATGACTGAAACCGACAATTGTCGGATCCTCATGCTGATAACCAGCGCAATAAGCATAGACTTTTCCGACATATCGGCCGTTGATATTTTGGGGAATAGTGTCTGTCTCCGGACTGAGCTGCACAATTCCGAATGGAGCACACGCTCCAGGAAAAGTATGTCCCATGCCACTTGTTCCAATCATAGGATTGACATACGACACAGGTTCCTTTTTCGTGTCTGCCCAAGAACCGGACAATCCGGTCAATAGAAATAGAGATGCAATAAATAAAAATTTCCTGTTCATGCCGTGTAAGAATTTAGCTTTTACTTTATTAATAACAATTCAATATTCTTGATAATCAAACCAAATGTCACTGTATATCACGCTTGCAAGTTTATTATGCAGAAATACAGTGACACTGTAATATTATACTAAAAATAAATTCCTGAATATAAAATATAAAGAATTATTCCAACTTAATGCTGTCATTTCGCAACAGTGAGACTACTGCGTTTGGTACGTTTATAGCTGCGGTACTCGTCAAGTGGGATTTCCACATTCGGTTCATGCAACTCACCTTCATGCGGGAGTCTGAATTTCATATATCGAATATTAAGGCCACGCTCAATCCACTGGCTCTCATAATATGTTTTTATTCCCAGAATACTCTGTGTCTGTTCGTCAAGTCCATCTGTATGGTACAGGTCTTCCGTGGAGAAAAGCAATGGAAGACTATTTCTCTGAACCATATATGATGTATATGTAAAAAGGAAATTTGAATCCGTCTTCAAATGTATCAACCCTCCATCCGTGAGAAACTTGCGATAACGTTCCATGAAATACGTACTCGTAAGACGTTTTCTGACGCTCTTCATCTGAGGGTCACTGAATGTCAACCAAATCTCCTGCACCTCATCAACATCAAAGAAACGGTCTATTATCTCAATATTGGTACGCAAAAATGCCACATTCGGCAGCTTCTCTTCAAGCGCCTGCGTTGCTCCGCTCCACATTCTTGCACCCTTTATATCAACACCAATAAAGTTTATCTCAGGAAAACGCTTTGCCAGTTCAACCGTATATTCACCGCGTCCACAACCAAGTTCAAGCACAATAGGACCATCATTCTTAAAATACTGCTCACGCCAATGTCCTTTCATATCAAAAGGTTTCTGCTCCACGACGGAATACGGATATTCGAACACGTTCTCATATCGTTCCATATCAGCAAACTTTGCTAATTTTCCCCTGCCCATATTTTCGTATATAATTTTGTTGGCAAAGTTACTGTAAATCGAACACAAAACAAAACAAAAACAATCCGTTTTCACATTCATATACATTATTAATATCAATAGTTGGTATCAATGGCAAGGAATATAACACATCGCACCCATTTACTAAAAATAAAAGTTAAATTCCATCGTTTACTAAAAATTTAATAGATGGTTATTTGTCCTGTGTTTCCTTAATATCTATATTTGTAAAAAAGTTTCACACAAACAATCTTACTTATGGACAAAAACAGAAAGATGACCCAACATGAAAAGCAGATAATGGGGATGTTATGGAATTCGGAGAAACAAAAAGCCACTATCAGTGAACTTCTCGAAATGTTTCCCGAGCCAAAACCGGCATATACAACATTAGCCACATTTTTGAGAATCATGACACAAAAAGGATTTGTCAAATACGAAAAACACAAAGGAATGAAAAACTTTGTTTTCTATCCATCCATAAGTAAAAGAGAATATCTGAAGTTTGAAACCAATGAAATGAAGAACACCTTTTTCGGAGGATCATTCAAATCGCTTGTTTCATTTTTTGTGGAAAACGAAAATCTCAGTAACGACGAATTACAAGAGATTATCGAACTGATAAACAGTAAATAAAAAATCCACGCGAACCTGTAATTAAAAATAAGAACAATCATTATCATTTTGCCTATGGTGTCTCTTATTATTTATTCGATAAAATCGGCATTTTGCCTAACCCTACTATACCTTCCGTTTTCTCTATTCCTACGGAATGAAACAAGACATCGTATGAATCGAATTGTATTGCTTTCAATACTTGCAGCATCGTTCATCATACCCTCAATCCGCATAGCATGGGGAAATCCATCTGCGATAAACATCAGTGCAAACAGCGCAAGATTAGAAGTAATCACATCCGGTTATCTTGACCAGGCTTTATCACGCGAGCCTATAATGTCACAGGAGGATGAAATCTCCAACACACAAACACACATTGAATACGAAAACACAATAACAACAAACATCCAGAATACAAACACTCATATCGCTGCATCATCAGAACGTCATGATAATAAAAGTCTATGGCCGACAATCCTGCTTATAATGTATGCAACCGGCACATTCTCTATTTTTATCCTACGCACTGTACAAATAATATCGCTGTATCTTTACATACACCGAAACTGTGTCTGGAAACGCAAACTCAACAACACGACAATATATTGTCACAAGGGCGACATTCCCCCTTTCAGCTGGATGAAAAGCATTGTAATCGGTGAGACTGACGCTGCCCGACCTTCTTACAATGCTGTGATAGCTCATGAGCGTGCACATGTGGCTTGCCGCCATTCGGTGGATATTATAATCATTACATTCGCCGAGATTCTGCAATGGTTCAACCCCGTACTTTGGATGTTACGCCACGACCTATGTGCTATACACGAATACGAAGCAGATGAATATGTTCTACGCCAAGGCACAGATATGAAAACATATCAGCTCCTGCTTGTATCGCGTCTTGCAAAGCCACATTTCCTTAATGTAGCAAACGGCTTCTCACACACATCGCTCAAATCACGAATAATAATGATGTTGAGAGATAAATCCAAAAGATGGACTATCTGTAAATACTTTTATATCATACCGGCAAGTGCATTTGCACTGATAGCATTCGCCAGTCCGAAAATAGAAGAGGTGGCAAACAAAATGGACAAAAGCAGAAAGGAGATAATCGAAAAAATAAAAGACAATATAGATATTCCCGTATTCAGAACCGACAGTACGGCAAACAAAAATACAGAAGACATTGATCTCAACAAACTGAAAAACGTAAAAACCATAAGAACTATAGACACAGGCAAAGGACGTCCGGCCGAAGAAGCACAGAAAATGACACTGCGCGGCGGTTACATTGTGACATTCACCAGTAAACAAAATGAAGCATCAACAGACTATTATCTGACCGTCATCGATAAAAAAGGAAAACTGACAGACAGGAAAAAGCTCGGTATAGACGATAGCAAAACCGTATTCGGCATAGAAAGCAGATTATGCGACGAAGCCGATACACTGCTTACGTTCGACATTTCAGAAGCACGCGATGTGGATAACTGGGAATTCAACAAGCACAATAATGCGTGGAGCAATTCATGGCTGATAGAAGCGAAGGAATGTCATATAGATAAAAACGGGAAAATACATACAGGGAAATCATACATGACATCAATTAGCGTGAATAATTACACTGCAAATGAGAAAAAGCAAAGCGCATGGCCTGCCCGGTTCAGGTCAATGGCAAGTATATATAAAAGCATGGCCGGAGATAAGCGTTACAGCATTGTTACCGATGAAAAACGCGGTATAGCAAATCTGCTATCACAAGAACTGAGAAACGAGAAGGTTTACACACATGCTGACAAACTGCCTGTCTATAATGGCTCAGAACGCGAGCTTCAGGAACGCATCGGCAACATACTACGTGCAGACAACCGGACTATAGTGCGCTTTATAGTGAGAAGCGACGGCACCGTGACCGATGTACACAGCATCGGCACGCTTACAGCAGAACAGAACAAGCGCGTGGAAGACATGTTCTACACAATGTCCAAGTGGCAGCCCGCACAGATTAACGGCAAAGCCGTAAGCATGATAATGACAATGCCATTGAACTGGATGAACAACAAAAAAGCAATCACCACTCCAGAACGCATGCTATACAATCTGTATTCCTCATGCATATCGGGCCTCACACCGCATGGCATAAAGATTGAAAACAGCAGCATAAACAAATATTTCACTGACAACATGATGTCACGTATGGGAGACAATATTGAGAAAGCGCTACTCGGCGACAGCGAAATAGACCATTGGGCAGAACGAACGCTGAAAATACAACCACTCGAAATGAACTGGTACATAGTGGAATATGCAAAGGCACTGTTTACTCCCGAAGCCGAATACAAGCATATAGCCGTCCATCTGTCAATAAGCGGCGGCCGTTATGTGGTTGACAATATAAACACATCACCGTCAGATGATCCGAACATCAGAAAATACATGAGTGGACTCATATTCAACTCCGACGACATGAAACAATACGAACTGCCATCCTTCAAAACCATGGCCGACGGTACAGAGAACACTGTCATGCGCAACATAAAAGGTCTGGGCGACCGGATGGCAATGATAACATTCATGGTATATGCCGACGGCAACATAGATAAAATCAACATAATCGATATCGCCGACAGAAACAGCGAGCCAATAGAAAACGAAGTTAAGCAACGTATGAAAGAAAAACTGAGAAACATAAAATGGGAAGCAGGCACGGCATACGGCATGAAAACAAACTACCGCATGTCAATGATTGCGACAAACACAAACGCGTTCCTCATAAAATAACAAACAACAAACAAGCATTAAACAGACAATTATCATAAAACACTAAAACTATGAACACAAAAAGATTAGCTGTAGCAGTAATAACATTGTTACTGACTACCGGATGCACTATTGCACAGGAAACAGACAAGACCGCACAACGCAAGTCAAAGATGGCACAGATCGAAAAAGACGCCGTCGGCATGTGGCAACGTGTAGGCAAATATATAGGTCATACCATTTACATACCGGAGTTCAAGGTATATAACGAAAACCACGAATGGTACAGCTTCCGTACAAATATGGAAAAGCCCGGGATATTTGCCGGCGGCACATGGGAGGTGGTATCACCCGACAGCATTGTCGAACACAACGACTACTCCATCGATCCTGCCTACGACGGAAACGTGGACGTTTATCTCAAAATTAACACATTCAGGCCGAATTTCCACGGCATTTCATTCGTCCCGCGCGGATACAACCAGGTTGTTTTCATGGATTACGAGAAAGTAGAGAAGAAATCTGCCGGATCAAGAGGTTTGTTTATGGGACGCGACGAAATACACTTCAATACAATGAAAGATTATCCTCACGTCGGCAATTCCATAAGATTCTTCAAAAATCACGACGACTTGTCCGAACAGATTACGCTCGCACAGATGCCGGCAAACACAAAAGAAATACTGCAACGCGTCGCCTCACAAATATCAATAAATAAAAAATGCAATATGATACTGCGCATTGCATTGACCGAAGATGGCGAACTGGCAATCTGCACACCGAAAAGTCTGTTCCAACGAATCGGCTCATGCTTCATCTGTGTTTACCATGAAGACGAAGACGCGGAAGCTGCAGAAATACTTTACAAACAGGTGAACGCCCTGCCACAGCAGCAAATTTCACCTGATGCGACCTTTTACACAGTTGACATTCCCGTCAATATTACACAAGACAACTCGACAAATCAGGGCAACCGACTTGACTTGGAGAAAGGCATATCGCTCTGAACAGAATATTCATACATAAAAAATAAGAGAAAACATAAAAGCCTGTCTTTGCACGGAAAATCCAATGCCGGAGTCCTTGACAGGCTTTATGCGAATCTGTATAAATTCTGTATGAAACAGGTTTTATTCATGAATTAACACAGAGTGTCGGAAAACTTACAGACAGCACGAGGTGATATGAACAATGACCGTTCGGGGTTAACGTGAGGATGAATCCACGTTGCGACAACAATCCATTCACGTTGGTACAACCGATAAATCGTCACCGCAACCGGGAAGCATGCACCCCGTACTTTTTCTCATGCCTGATATCGGCTTTCTTAAAGAAAACTCAGGCTACGAACTTACGATTTTTCTTGACTTTTTTTTGACAAACTGAATTCGGAAAAGAAGTGTAAATAAATGTTAAATACCACATAAGAAAGGCTTGTTAAGGCTTTACAACCATGTGGTATATCCTATCGTAGAATGCAGAACAATCCGTCCTGCGTTCCGATAATGCCCATATCAGCCTCTGTTTACGCCCAGATCAGGGTGTGATATGGTGCGTTTTATGCTCTGAAACGGGCTGTATCACGTGTCAATATGGTGCCTATTGCGTGGCCGGGAAATCCATCTCACATATAAGCTGCTAATATTCAGTGTTTTACACAAACCTCTTATTTTTCAAGAATTTGCGTCCGAGGAAGAGTCCGCGCGCAAATATTCGTTTATTTTTCGGGGTAGAACAGAAAACTCTGACAGAAAAACCGCAGGTTACTGAAAATCTGTAACTGCCCTCTTTTGCTTCTCTTTCTGCAGAAGTCAGTAATGCGGATACAGGATTGAAACCGCAGTATTCCGATCAACCTCCACTGAAATTCTGCTGAACAGAAATAATAGTTAAAAAACAGGACTTCGCACAAACATTCACGACAAATATCTTGTCAAATATCAGATTATTATTTATTTTCGCGCAATGTCCTGTATATACAGATGCAAAAAGGCACTGAAACAAAAGGAATATCATATAAAACAACAGACCACCACTATTGTATCTATTTACATTAAACACTAAGAATTATGAGAAACACCATCATTGTATTCGCACTTGTTTCTTCATTAAGTGCAGAAGCAAATACGACTTTTACCACTAAACAGGAACCATTCCTCATAACAAACACCGTAGCCGGTCCGGACAAAACGGATGATGCCGAAGCCAAAGAACGGATATACGAGTTCTACAGACGTTATATCGCCACATTCATGGATTCTGACGAATCTCCGGAAGAAATAAAAAAAGAATATCTCACCCCTGAATGTATAAAACAGATTGACAATGTTTCAAAGCAATTTATGGCCGACGAAATAATCCGGGCGCAGGACAGCGGCGAGGATGCACTAAAAAGTCTTGAGGTGAAACATATGGGCGACAACAGTTATATTGTGACTTACACGTTCAATCCTGGTCTGGAATATGAAACAACGACGTCCATCCCTCTTGAAACCACAACTGTGGACGGCAAGACATACATCAGCTACATCAAACCGACATACGACTACAGTGTCAAAGAGGAAGACGTTGTCATGCACGCTGATGTTCTGCCGGAGTTTCCCGGTGGCATCAGTGCATTAATGGATTTCATCAGACAAAACACCAGATATCCCAAATATGCGTGGAAAAACAACATCGAAGGACGGGTTCTTGTGAGTTTCGTAGTAAAAAAAGACGGGACCGTATGCAACAGTAGCGTGACCAAAAGCGTTAATCAATGTCTCGACCATGAAGCAGAACGTGTGATAGATATTCTTCCGAAATTCACACCGGCAACAAAGGATGGCAAACCCGTAAACATGAAATACAACCTCCCCATCACGTTCAAAAAGAAGAAATAGACTTCTGTGGAAATAACAGACAATAAACAAAGACTGACCGACAGAGAAAAGTCACAATATAGAATGACTTCCCTGCCGGTCTGTTTTTGTATATCACGACATCACGCGTCCTTCATAACGTGTTGTCATCAGCATACCGATACATTATTTGCCTGCCAGCGGCGATGCCTGTGTGTAAACACGTGCACCGAGTTCTTTGTCAAGCATATAGAGTCCGTAACCATTGTCCTTTATCATCTTCAGATTGTCGATAATGGTCTGTGCGGTCTCCTCTTCCTCCACCTGCTCGTCGATGAACCACTTCAGCATGCTCTGTGTGGCATAGTCGTTCTCAGCCGTTGTCAGTGCGAAAAGATTGTTGATGAGCGATGTCACCTTCTGTTCGTGAGCGAGTGTGCTTTCGAATACATCCAGAACGGAGTTCCACGTTGTAGGAACTGCCTCGATGGGCGAAAGAGTCACATTGCCGCCACGTGAGATAACGTAGTTGAAAAGAATCTTGGCATGGTCCTGCTCCTCCTGGAACTGAACCTCAAACCACTTGCCCATGCCGGGATTTCCCTGCGAATGGCAATAAGCAGCCATTGACAGATAAAGATAAGCCGACCACATCTCCGCATTGATCTGTGCGTTGATTGCTTCTTCTATTTTCTGATTCAACATAATTCTTTTATATTTTTAAAGTTAGACTTTATTTCTTTCTCTTTTTTGCATCAGCCTATCACGACAGTTGTCCAGCCGTGCTTGTCCTCTTCAGTGCCGTACTGTATGCCGCGCAGATGGTCGTACAGCTTCTTTGAAACAGGTCCCGGCTGGCCGTCCTTGCTGAATACGTAGCGCTTGCCTGTGTCCAGATCGTCAATGTAGGATATAGGACTGATGACAGCAGCTGTTCCGCATGCTCCTGCCTCCTCGAATGTCTCGAGCTCCTCTTCCGGTATCTGACGCTGTTCAACGGTCATGCCGTAGTCGCGTGCCAACTGCATAAGACTCTTGTTTGTTATGCTCGGAAGTATGGATGTAGACTTAGGTGTGACATACGTATTGTTCTTTATACCGAAGAAGTTGGCCGCGCCACACTCGTCCATGTATTTCTTCTCCTTGGCGTCGAGATAGAATTCGCAGGCATATCCCTTCTCGTGTGCGATGGCGTTTGCCTTCAGCGATGCCGCATAGTTGCCGCCAACCTTATATATGCCAGTGCCGAGCGGAGCTGAGCGATCGTAATCGCGTATGATGACATAAGGATTGGTCGAGAATCCGCCTTTGAAGTACGGACCCACCGGAGTCACGAATATCAGGAACATGTATTCCGTTGCAGGATGCACGCCCACCTGGGCTGTGGTACCGATGAGCAGCGGACGAATGTAGAGCGACGCACCGCTCTCGTATGTCGGGATATATTCCTGATTGAGACGCACCACCTTCTTCACCATCTCGCAGAACAGTTCTGTCGGCACTTCCGGCATCATGATTCCACGGCATGTGCTCTGCAGACGGGCAGCATTCTCTTCCATACGGAACACTCTCACTTTTCCGTCCGGGCAGCGGAAAGCCTTCAGACCTTCGAAAGCCTCCTGTCCGTAGTGGAGGCAGGTGGCTGCCATATGCAGTTTCAGATATTCGTCTGAACAAACTTCAATCTCTCCCCACTTGCCGTTGTTATAGCAACAACGCACGTTATAGTCGGTCGGAACATATCCGAACGACAAAGATGACCAATCTATATCTTTCATAACAATGAATTATTTATATATCTCATATAATGAAATAACCAAAAGACAAAATTAGCAATAAAAATATTCTTCTGCAACAAAATGTCACACAAAATGGCCGGATGCTATAAAATAGAGCCGATCCGGTCTGTGTTCACTGATTGTCTGTCAGTATTTTCTTTATCTCCTCGTCCGTACGGGTAAGCTTGTCGCGACACATCTTTATGAGTTTCTGCGCGGTCTTCACCTTCTCGCAGAGCGAATCCATGTCGAGATTGCCGTTCTCCATGTCCGAGACAATATTCTCAAGGCGTGCCATCGCCTCCTCGTATTTCAGTGTTTCCTTTGCCATAAAATTCTATCTTTTGTTTTTTGAAATTCTGTCAACCTTGGATATCACACGCCCGTCGGCCAAAAGCGTCTCAAGCGAATCGCCCTCACGCAGTGCCGATGCAGCTGTCACAGCCCTGCCTTCGTGCAGAGTGATGCTGTAACCACGCGACAACATACGCTGCGGATCGACCGCCGCCGTACGTTGTCCGAGCATTTCCAGACGATGGCGCTCTGCCGTCAGATTCTGACGTACGGCACCGGCCAGACGCATGGGCATGGCATCAAGAGCGGCTTTTGCGTCAGCCGTAGTCTGTCTCACGGCCACATAAAGACTGTCGCGCAACTGCGTGATCCGCGACATTTCCCGGCTTTTCACCGCCGCATAAAGCGAGGGCAGCACCGTGGAAAGATACTTCATGCGACTGTTCTCACGTTCTATCCTGTCCAGCGCATATTTTGAGACATACGACGCCGCGCTGTCCACACGCGCAGCCACCGCAGCCAGACGGTCCACAAGGAAAGTAGCAGCCGCCGTGGGAGTCTTCACACTCTGGTTGGCCACAATGTCCAGCACACTCTCATCTCTGTTGTGACCGATGCCTACTATTATCGGCAGAGGGAAGTTGGCTACGTTCTCCGCAAGACTGAGCGTATCGAAACCCGACAGATCGCTTGTGGCACCGCCACCTCTTATTATAACCACCACGTCGAACTTGTCGACCTGTGAGTATATATCGTCCAAAGCTCCAATGACACTGCTTTCCGTTGCCTCTCCCTGCATCACGGCGCGGAAAAGCTTTACGGAGAAAGCAAGTCCCTTGTCGTTGCCATGCAACTGGTTGCAGAAATCGTCATATCCTGCCGCATTGTCGCTCGAGATGACGGCAACACTCTGCGTAAAGAGTGGCAACACGAGTTCTTTCTGCAACTCCAGCACACCTTCCTCCTTCAACTGTGCTATTATCTCGCGGCGACGGCGCGCTATGTCACCAAGCGTATATTCAGGGTTTATGTCGGTGACAATCCACGAAAAGCCGTAAGCCTCGTGAAAGTCGGCATGCACACGCATCATAACCTTCATTCCGACACAAAGTTCACGTCCTGTGACACGTTCGAAGGCCGTACGTACAAGTGTCCAATAAGTGCGCCAGCATTTTGCCGACGAGCGGGCAACAGGCGTCTTCGTGTCCTCCGCCTTCTGCACAAGTTCCATGTAGCAGTGGCCGTGAACCACGCGCAGCTCCGAAATCTCGGCCTCCACCCAATATTCCTCGGACATCACCGAACTGATGACTTCCGACACAATATTGTTCAACTCATATAAGGTAAGAGCACTTATCATCTGGCAAAACGTACTTTTCTGTTTGTCTGTTTTATATGCGGGCCGCGCTTTCATCTGTCTCTGCAGAAGACGGCTCATATTATGCAAAAGTATAAAATATTCTCAACTATCGGACTTTTCCGTCACATTTTATAGTTTCCACATTTGTTTTTTCTCATAAAACAATGCCTTGTTCCGCACCGCTACACGCCCGTTCACATTCCTGATTCAAGACAGAACACCACTGAAGAAGACTCCCATACAATGAATATTTAGTAATTCCAAAAGAAGAAATACGGACATATAGTTTTCGCAAAATAAAAAACGACAAGCAACGAAAAAACGGATAATAAAACAGGAAAGAGATATCCGGCCGCACGTTTTTCTGTTCCATACAGACAATGGTCCGACTATCTGGCATAATAAAGGCCATTCCGACATGCCATACGGTCTTATTCATCACTCCATACAGCCCATATCAGCATGCGAAAAAGGCTTTTCCACGATGCAAAACAGCCTTTTCCACAAAGCCACACGATGTCAGACGCTCTTTTAACGCGCTCAAATCTCAGACTTTCAACCAGGCACATAACATCTTAAAATTCGAGTATTTGCATCCGAATGGACTTCCGTACGCAAACACAGCTTCAATTTGAAGTTCGTATTGCATATGTACGCAATAGTCAACACAATTTTCAATATATTTATGCAACGCACTACCGTTGTCACTGTCCGGCTTCACACAACCCCAAAACACACGTACACTATACGCAGATACACCCGGAATGTATCACGAAATGAGCGGAACAGGCCGAAAAAACAACGCTTTTTTGTTTTGTATCTCTCCAATTTGAAGTAACTTTGCATCGGATTTTTAATTATGGATAATAAACAAGCAACTTTAGAATTAGGCACCAAACCAGTCGGCAAACTGCTCATGCAGTATGCCCTCCCTGCCATCATAGCAATGACGGCAGCCTCGCTCTACAATATGGTTGACAGCATATTCATCGGGCAGGGCGTGGGAGCCATGGCCATATCAGGACTGGCTATTACATTTCCTTTCATGAACCTCACAGCAGCCTTCGGCGCTGCCATAGGTATCGGTGCATCAACTTATCTGTCTGTAAAACTCGGCCAGAAGGACTACAAGACGGCAGAGCGCATTCTCGGCAACAACGTGACACTCAACACGGTCATTGGTATTGCCGTAGGATTGGTGAGTCTTCTGTTCCTCGACCCTATTCTCCGCTTCTTTGGCGCAAGCGCTCAGACACTTCCTTATGCTCGCGACTACATGACTGTCATTCTTGCAGCAAATGTCTTCAGCCAGATGTTCTACGGCATGAACGCCATTCTGCGCGCCATAGGCAAGCCCAAACAAGCCATGTACATGACAATTATCACCGTGGTACTGAACGCGATTCTCGACCCAATTTTCATTTGGGTGTTCGAACTCGGAATACGCGGAGCAGCCTACGCCACAATCCTTTCGCAGATAGTAGCGTTAGTATGGCAGATGCGTATACTGAGCGATAAGAAAGAACCGCTCCATCTGCACAGAGGCATATACCGTCCCGACCACGACATTGCAAGGAATATCATAGCCATAGGTCTGTCGCCATTCTCCATGAACGTATGCGCATGCATCATCGTGATATTCATAAACAACAGTCTAGTAAAATACGGAGGTGACCTTGCAGTAGGAGCCTACGGCATAGCCAACCGCGTGGCCTTCATCTTTGTGATGATCAACATGGGTTTGAACCAGGGCATGCAACCTATCGCCGGTTACAACTACGGTTCGCAGCAGCTCGACCGAATGTTGCGTGTTCTCAAGTATGCAGTGATAGCGGCGACCATCATCATGACCACCGGATTTGCCATTGCAATGATAATACCAGAATTGTGCGCAAGGCTTTTCACCACAGACACTACACTTATCGGTATGTCGGCACGAGGCATACGTACCATCATGATGATGTTTCCGATAGTAGGTTATCAGATGGTGGTGACCAACTTCTTCCAGAGTATCGGAAAAGCCAAGATAAGTATATTCCTTTCACTGTCAAGACAATTATTATTCCTGCTGCCGCTGCTCATCATTCTGCCTCCTATATTCGGAATAGACGGAGTATGGTACGCCATGCCGGCGTCTGACGCACTGGCCGCAGTAGTAGCAGCATGGATAATGGCCGTATATATGAAAAAATTCATGAAACAACATAGAGAGCTCACAAATGGATGACAAAAAGATAATAATAAATGTTGGCCGTCAGCTCGGAAGCGGCGGACGCATCATCGCTTCGATGCTTGCCAAAGACTTCGGATGCAAGTTCTATGACAAAGAACTGCTGAACCTTGCAGCCAAAGAGAGTGGCTTCTGCGAAAAATTTTTCGAACAGAACGACGAACAGAAGGGTTTTCTCAAATCATTCTTCTATGCCCACATGCCCTTCCTCTCAGGATCAAGTTTCTACAACAACCGGCTGTCTCAGGAGAGTCTGTTCCAGTTTCAGAGCGATGCAATACGCAAGGCGGCGCAGGAAAGTTCGTGTGTCTTCGTAGGACGTTGCGCAGATTATGTGCTGCGTGAATTTGAGAACACCGTGAACATATTCATTACAGCCGATCTTGACGAAAGAATAGAGCGCGTGGCAAAAAGACATGGATGTGGGGCTGAAACTGCCATGAAAATAATAAATGACAGAGAAAGCGAACGCTCCACATACTACAATTATTACACTGGCAAGAAGTGGGGTTACTGCGCGTCGTACGATCTGTGCATAAACTCAAGCATACTCGGAATGGAGAAGACCGAGGAACTGATAAAGGACTTCATCAAACAGAAACTCGGACTGTAAGATTCTGCCTTTTCCTTACGGAAAGAAAAGAATGTTTTTTGTCATCCGCTCCCGCTTATGCCAGAACGACACAAAACACCTATCTGCAGCAACACGCACAATTTGCTGGAGAAAAATGATACCTATGCATTGAGAGGTGTGTGCATGATAATGATAATCGTGCACCACACATATCTCAGCGCCATAGACCTGCCGCAATGTCACACAGACAGTTGGCTCAGATTTCTCGACATAGGATGGTCGTGGGGATATGACGGCACTGGTGTCTTTCTGTTTCTTTCCGGCTTCGGAATGTTTTTCTCATTGTTACGCAACCGACCTATCAGCAAAACATACATAAGGAACAAGGTAGTAAAGCTGTTCATACCATTTCTGTGGTTATGGGCAATAAGCCTTGCTGTATACATACTGTTTGACGCAAAACAACTGACACCACAGCTTTTCACTTCGTTTCTTTCACTTGACATACCACCCGACAATGAGGCATGGTTCTATAAAGTCATAATAGGACTTTACACCGTTTCTATGCTCATATTCAATACATTCAGAAGTCCACGCACATGCGTAGCTGTAGTCACGGCAGTGTGTGTAGCATATTATTGCGTGGCGAACTTTATATTAAAGGCCAACCTCTGGTGGTTTATCACAGTACTCAACTTTCCGTTCGGGATGCTCGTCGCCATCTCTTACGACAAACTAAAGAATATCCGGCCGATATATCTCATATTGCCATGCGCCATATTGTTCGCATTGCTACAGTATTTCCATCCCAATCCGACAATATCAAGTCTGCTGTTCACTGTCATCGCAATAAACATCATACGATATATGAACATCGACAACCGTCTGCTCATATACATCGGAACAAACAGCATACTGTTCTATTTTCTTGAGGAACCTGCGATAAACTATCTAAGCCAATTCGCCGGTTTCAGCTTCTACACCTACTCACTCACGGCCATTGCGATGACTCTGCTTCTCGTTTTCCTTTGCCAGAAGGCCGAGAAAGCATTGCAAGGAACATGATCCAAGATGCATTTCCATCGGATAGCCATGACAACGGGGATAAAAACAAAATACATGTTTGCTACATTTAAATAATATCACTATCTTTGCATTGTAAGATACAGAACCGTGTCATGACTGTTTTCCAAACAGTCCGATTGCAATGAAAAGGATAGGAATAATCAGCGACACCCACTCATATTGGGACGACAAATATCTGGAATACTTCGAGTCGTGCGATGAGATATGGCATGCAGGAGACATCTGCTCTACCGAGCTTGCAGAAAAGTTAGCCGCCTTCCGCCCGCTACGTGCCGTATGCGGCAACTGTGACGGAGGTGATCTTAGACGTATGTTTCCGGAAATTCTCAGATTCAGATGCGAAAGTGTCGATGTTCTGATGAAGCACATCGGCGGATATCCCGGACGGTATGATCCGAGCATAAGAAGTAAAATATATGCCTCTCCGCCACAACTGTTCATAAGCGGCCATTCACATATACTGAAAATAAAATACGACAATACTCTCGGGCTGCTACACATCAATCCCGGAGCTGCAGGACTGCAGGGATGGCACGTGGACAGAACACTCATAAGGCTGACCATAGACGGCAGTAAGTTTAAAGATTGCGAAGTCATCACACTGGCAGATCCGCGTAAAAAGATACAAAACGGTTATGATGAATAAGATATTAAAATACGCTTTGCTCTTATTATTGTCCACAGGAGTACTTATTTCAATACTTGCTGCAATCGGACATATATGCGGATGGCAGACTGACGCCGACACATGGACAGAAATAATCGTTTACTATATAATTTTCCAGTTGTTATTGTTCTGGAGACACGAACGTAAAAAGCAAAATCATTAAAAACATATATATAACATGAAGACTTATCTTGTAACAGGAGCCGCAGGATTCATTGGTGCAAACTTCATCAAGTATCTGCTTCACAGAAAGTACAAAAACGAGGACATCAAGATTATTGTACTAGATCTTCTGACTTACGCAGGAAACCTCGGAACTATAAAGGACGACATCGACAACGAGCGTTGTTTCTTTGTACGTGGTGACATAAGAGACAGGGAGCTCGCAGACAAACTCTTTGCCGAAAACGACATCGACTATGTTGTAAACTTTGCAGCCGAAAGCCATGTTGACCGCAGCATCGAGGACCCACAGCTGTTCCTATCGGTGAATATCCTTGGGACACAGAATCTTCTGGACGCGGCACGCAAAGCGTGGGTTACAGGAAAGGATGAGGCCGGATATCCTACATGGAAGGAAGGAAAACGATTCCATCAGGTCGCTACCGATGAGGTTTACGGTTCACTCGGTGCAGAAGGCTACTTCACAGAGGAGACTCCGCTATGCCCGCACAGCCCGTACAGTGCATCAAAAACAAGCGCCGATCTTTTCGTAATGGCCTATCATGACACTTACCACATGCCTGTCACCATAACACGTTGCTCAAACAACTATGGTCCTTACCACTTCCCGGAGAAGCTCATTCCGCTTATCATCAACAACATATTGGAAGGAAAGAAGCTCCCTGTTTACGGAAAAGGAGAGAATGTACGCGACTGGCTATACGTGGAAGACCACTGCAAAGCCATCGATCTCGTGGTGCGTGAAGGACGTGACGGACAGGTTTACAACGTAGGTGGACACAATGAGATGAAAAACATTGACATCGTGAAACTCACAATAAAGACCATCCACGACATGATGGAGAATGAGCCGGAACTTAGGAAAGTACTCAAGAAACAAGAAATCGACAGGAACGGCAACATAAGAATAGACTGGATAAACGACGATCTCATCACATTTGTGGCCGACCGACTGGGACACGACCAGCGCTATGCTATCGATCCGACAAAGATAAAGAACGAATTGGGATGGTATCCGGAGACAAAATTCGCCGACGGCATTGTGAAGACAATACGCTGGAATCTGGAACACCAGGACTGGATAAAGGACGTGACAAGCGGCGACTATCAGAAATATTACGAACAAATGTACGGCAACAGATAATATCCCAGCCACATCCATGGAATTTCATCATGCGACACAGGTAGAACGAATCGCATGATGAAATTTCGATAATATGTCTGTCTCCACGTTGAAGGCATTTATAATACAACTGTTATAACTAGAAATATTTAATAAAACCATCCACCAGCATACCGGCATTGAATATGGATACTCTTTCTGAAGAGCTTCAAAATTTCCTTATACGACTTGGCAAAGAGCCCAACTGTGTCAGCGAGAAGGTTGAACATTACATCAAGCATCTCATACGTCTGCTTCCCGTCAACGACGAGAAAGCAATGAAAGATTATTACGGATTGTTTGGCAGTCCGGTAAAACCACTTTGCGACGTCGCACACGAACGCAAGGTGTCGGAGGATATAATGCTGAAAATAATGGAAAACAACCTGCGCAAAATCGCAGTAACGCCGGAATGGCAGATGATAAAGCAGATAATAAAATAAACGTAAACAATGAAGAAGATACTGTTATTGGGTTCAGGAGAACTCGGAAAAGAGTTTGTCATCGCAGCAAAACGCGCAGGACAATATGTAATAGCATGCGACAGATATGCCAACGCACCGGCAATGCAAGTGGCAGACGAATGCGAAGTATTCAACATGTTGGACGGTGACATGCTTGACAATATCGTAAACAAACACAACCCGGACATAATCGTTCCGGAAATAGAGGCCATCCGTACAGAACGTCTGTTTGACATTGAAAAGCGCGGAATACAGGTTGTGCCAAGCGCAAAAGCCGTGAACTTCACAATGAATCGCAAAGCCATACGCGACCTTGCAGCAAAAGAACTCGGTCTGAAAACAGCAAAATACTTCTATGCAAAGACTCTCGACGAACTGAAAGAATACGCGAAGGAAATAGGTTTCCCTTGTGTTATCAAACCGTTGATGTCTTCATCAGGACACGGACAGACCGTAGCAAAAACTGCTGACGACCTGGAAAACTCATTCAACGAGGCAATGGCCGGCAGCAGAGGAGACGTGAAGGAAATAATTATTGAAGAGTTCATCCACTTCGACAGCGAATTCACCCTTCTCACAGTGACACAGAAGGACGGCCCGACACTGTTCTGTCCGCCGATAGGACACGTTCAGAAAGGCGGCGACTACCGCGAAAGCTGGCAGCCGTTTGCCATCAGCGATAAAGACCTGAAGGAAGCACAGCACATGGCTGACGCCGTAACAAAAGCCCTGACAGGAGCCGGAATATGGGGTGTTGAGTTTTTCCTGACACACGACAAAGGCGTCATCTTCTCCGAACTGTCTCCACGTCCACACGACACAGGCATGGTGACACTCGGCCATACACTCAATCTGAATGAATTCGAACTTCACTTTCGTGCTGTAATGGGCCTGCCTATACCGGCCATCCATCTTGAGCACGCTGGTGCAAGCGCAGTCGTTCTGGCAAAAGAAGAAGCTGATCATGAACCGGAATACAACATGGTTGAGGCACTGAAAGAAGACAAGACACGACTGAGAATATTCGGTAAACAGCAGCAACACGTCAACCGACGCATGGGTGTAGTACTCTGCTACGGTGACACAAACGAGGATACAACAATCTTACGCGACAAAGCCAAGCGCCTTGCATCGACAATAATAAAATAATAAAATATAATGAACTGTCCTGAAGGAAGAATCATTGAGCTGCCCAAAATAACGGATCCACGCGGCAATCTTACTTTTGCCGAGAGCACAAAACATATACCTTTTGAAGTGAAAAGGGTGTATTGGGTTTATGATGTGCCGTCGGGAGAGAACCGCGGAGGACATGCTCACAAGAAATGCCGGGAATTCATAATAGCCGTAAGCGGCTCATTCACAGTAACACTGGATAACGGACACGAGAAAAAGACTTTTCTCCTTAATCATCCTTATCAGGGATTACTTGTAGAGACCGGCACATGGCGCACACTCAATGATTTTTCCTCAGGCTCTGTATGTCTTGTACTTGCCTCAGACTTTTTTGAGGAAAGCGACTACATACGTAATTACGAAGACTATCTGGAATACATAAAATGATTCAATTTCTCGACTTAAAGAAGATCACAGCCTTACATTACGAAGAACTGCACGAAGCACTTGAGCGGACACTAAAAAGCGGATGGTATCTGAAAGGCGAAGAAACAAGGAAATTCGAGAGTGCATATGCAGAATTCACAGGTACCGGCCACTGCATCGGATGCGGCAACGGACTTGACGCACTCACGCTTATTCTGCGTGCATACATTGAGTTGGGAATAATGAAAAAAGGCGACGAAGTAATCGTTCCTGCAAATACTTACATTGCATCTATCCTTGCCATAAGCAGAAACGAACTCAAGCCGGTGTTGGTGGAAGCCGACATCAATACGCTCCAGATGGACGACAGCAAGATTGAAGAAGCCATAACACCGCGTACTAAAGCCATTATGATCGTGCACCTTTACGGTAAATGTGCATACACCGACACTATCGGACGGCTCTGCAAGCAATACGGACTGAAACTGATAGAGGACAACGCACAGGCACACGGTTGCAAATATGATGGCAAACGCACAGGATCGCTCGGCGACGCAGCCGCTCACAGTTTCTATCCGACAAAGAACATAGGCACACTTGGCGATGCTGGAGCCGTGACAACAGACGACACGGAACTGGCTGACATGATAAGAGGACTGGCAAACTACGGTTCCGCAAAGAAATATATATTCGACCATATAGGAATAAACAGCCGAATGGATGAGTTGCATGCTGCCGTATTGTCTGTAAAACTGAAATATATTGATAAGGAAAACGAACACCGCCGCGAAAACGCAAAATTCTATATAGACAATGTCAGGAACAATAGAATAAAACTTCCTACGCAAAAATATTGGGAAAGCAGCGTGTTCCACATCTTTCCTGTCTTGTGCGAAAGACGTGATGAATTAAAAGAATATCTTTCACATAACGGTGTTCAGACAGACGTACACTATCCTCTTCCACCTTATAAGCAGAAATGCTACAAAGAATTGGTCGGTCTGTCATTCCCCATTACAGAAAAAATACACAAGGAAGAACTGAGCATTCCTGTAAGCCAGGTTCTTGAAACGGAGGAACGAGAAACCATCGCACACCTTCTCAACGAATTCGAGTGAAATGAAAATAACAGAAACAACTGCCGCCGAATATAAGGAAGTCTTCAAAAGAACCCAACATATTTACAACAGTGTGGAGTTTTCCGAACTCAACAAGTATAAAGTGGAAAAACTTCATTATCTTTTTTTTGAAGATACAAAAATCAGATTCGGAATAGTTCTGGGAGAAAACACAGACAATCTGTTGTCACCTTTCTCAGCACCTTTCGGCGGCTTATGTTTCAACAAGCAACAAAACATTGAGTTCATAGACGAAGCTGTACAGCAGTTGAAATCGTTTGGAGAAGAGCATCATAAAAAGACTATTATAACACTTCCGCCAACGATATACGAGCAATGTCAGACAGCACAATGCATCAATTCCCTTTCAAGAGCTGGAAAAATAAGTTATAATGAAATAAACTATCACTTCAATATACCATACTTCCATAATTACGAAAGCATAATTGAACGTAACGCAAAAAAGAACCTGCATAAGGCTTTGAAAGAAGAATTCACGTTCACTCATGTATGCAATGACAACACGGAAGACATAATACGTGCCTATAACGTAATAAAAGCCAACCGGGAAGAGCATGGATATCCGCTCAGAATGAGTGTGGAGAATGTTCTCAGTACAATAAAAATAATACCTGCCGATTTCTTCATTCTCACACATTCAGGACGTGATGTTGCCGCTGCACAGATATTTCATGTGGCCGACGGTATCTGTCAGGTGATATACTGGGGTGATCTCCGACAGTATAACAGCATCCGTCCAATGAACTATCTTGCGTACAGAATATTCGAATACTATTACAAAGAAGGTATCAGAATATTGGACATAGGTCCGTCAACCGAGCACGGCATTCCAAACTACGGTTTGTGTAATTTTAAGGAAAGCATAGGATGTTCTGTTTCATCAAGATTCACTTTTGAATTATAATAAAAGGTATATGTCCAGAAACAACCCGTCAAACATAAGAACCGAATATCCGTTCATACTGTATATATTCTTTGTCATCATATATTTAGGCATCCAAATGTTCCAAGGTTTTTCCCACCTTGACATCGGTTTCTACATGTCCGGTTATCAACACTTCAACGAAGAACCTTATGTTTCATATTTTCTCGGGCAGTGGCTTCTAAGCTTTCAGCTGACATCATTCCTTTGCGACCTCTTTTCCATCAACTCATATCTTGGACTGAGAATGCTCCATCTGGTGTTTGTCGTATTGTCACAGACCGTCATATATCTCTATCTGAAACAATACATAAACCGCCGCATTATAATCTTCGGACTGTTGCTCGCCACTTTCGCCCACTTCGGAAGCTATACGGAGATAAACTACAACGATTATTCCGTCGGCCTGCTTACACTTGCTGTCATGGCATATCACCACGGTTTCTCCACCAACAGTGCGAAAGCAATTCTCCTAAGCGGTCTTTTTGTCGGAACAGCCTTCTTTTTCAGAATCGTCAACATTACATTTATCGGCATACCTTTTCTTGCCTGGCTTGTTTCATATAAATACAAAAGCAGACTGAAGACATCACATCAGTTTGCCGCATTCTTCGCCGGAACAGCCATAGCATGCGCAGTTGTCACCACAATATTATACGCAACCGGCATGCTTGAAGTGTTCACCATGAACCTGCAGGACATCTTCACACGCGGCCACGATCCGCAAGACCCGCATGGAGTAAAGACAATAATAATATGCCTTTACGATTTGTACAAAGGCCAGATACAAGGTTTCTCCGTCATCGCACTTCTGATATTCCTCATCGCTGTCGGCTATTTTAATTTACACGGTATAAAAAGAAACATCATGACAGCAGTCATGGCGCTACTCATCATACCCAACATCTATCTGTGGGAATCACCATCCAACATCACAGTAGGTATCTGTCTTTCCGCATCTGCATTTCTTTTTATCAAGCCGGAAAGCGAAAGCAAGACTGCTTCATTATATCTACTGTCACTGTTCATTCCTGTTGTTTTCCCAGTAGGAAGCAACGCCGGAGCCGATTTCTATGGTAAAGACATGTGCTTCATGACTCTACCTGTGGCGCTCGGCATTATATACGAAGGTATTGGAAAGTTTAAACCAGAGTATAGAAAATCAACATATCCGGCAATGCGAATAGGATATGTTTTCATATGCATAGCGATGATATACACAAACATTCACCGTCCGATGATGGAAGAAAGCGCACGTACGGAATGCCGTTACACGATAAACAGCCCTTTGACCAAGCATATTTATACATCAAAAGAAAACGCCGACATCAATAACTACATCATACAAAAGGTGAAACCCCTTGTTCCAGACAACAGCTACATGATCTGCGACTTCTCAATTCCGATCATATCACTGCTCGACTGCAAACCTTTTGCCGTATATTCAACGGTTTTCACCAGCGACATGATGAACAGACGCTACATTGATGTGGCATACCGGTACAGCGGACAACTGCCTTATCTGCTTACAGATACAGAAAACAGGAACGAGAAAGACAGATTTGTAGAAGAATGTCTTTCACAAATAAAACCATACCGTACAATATGGACAGACGGCAGGTTCGCTCTGAAAGCGCCCGCCGTCCGCACACATATAAATCATACCAAACACTGACTATTTTATATTTAGTCTCAATCCAACCTGCAGACTGAAACTCACAGGCTTATCCTTGAAATAATTTTCAATTGCACTGCCATTATCAATATAATATTTCACACCGGGTTCCACATACACACCAAGCTGCGGTATGACGTCATACTGCGCACCGGCAGCAGCATTTACAGACCACTGCACGTCGTCTCTGTCCATCTTCCTCTTCACACCTTCGGTCTCCACCCGCGCCGAGACATTGAAATCAGCCTGGCCGCCGGCTGTGACATAAGCCTTGAAACGGCCCGTGCTCCATACATTATAATTCACATTGAGGGGAACACCTACATAATGAAGCGTCTGGCAGTCTTTGGACTCCTCACCGTTTGAAGAACGTATGAAATCAGACGATAACTTTGAATATACCACACCCGAAGTCAAAGAAATGCGGTCTGTAATAGCATAAGCCGCTGTCAAACCGAACGATACCGGCAGATAATGCTTCTTGTCTTCCTTATAATTTGAGAAAGTCGTCGAGCTGGCCTTCAGCATGTTTTCTGTCATTGCGTACTTCGCCGTCACGCGGCTTATCACATTTACACCATTTACTGAATTGACATTACCAAACATGTTTGATGAATAGGCACTGACAGCCCACCCGCCGCCGCGTTTTCTTCTATTATAACTGCCATACGAATCTGTCTGCGGGAACAACTCATCCACACTTACATCATGTCTGTCAGGATTTTCCTTGTCGTTTTTTTCTATCCTGCTTTCCTCCTCACTTCCAGCAGTATTTTCCGCAATCTTGGTTTCGTTATCCTCAGGTTGCTGTGCTTCCGACACTACTGCCTCCGGTTTTGAGATATCCGATGCCGTCCCCGTGAGCGTACTTTTTGCACTATTGGCCGACAACATTTCCGACATCCGGTCTGTCCTTATCGCCTCAGAAGGCATATCTGCTGTAGTTTTCAGCATACCTGCCGTACGTCCTGCGGCATTATCTCTTACGCTTGCGTAGCTCTTCTCCATACTGTCAAGCTGCGAAATGGTCTTTTTGTTGAGCAGATAGCCCACTCCTGTTATAAGCAGAAGCACAGCCGCAGCGGCAGCCGTCCACACACGCATGCGCACAATCTTTGCTTTCTTCTCTTTGCTGTCAAGAGAAGTTTCTATTTTGTCCCACAAACCGACGGGAGGTTCGGCTTTATAGTCTGAAAGCCGGTCATGCAATTTGTCTGTCCAGTCGTTATGTTTCATATTATTGTCGTTTGTTATAATCGTTTATCATTTTCGCAAGCATCTTTTTGGCATGGAAAAACTGCGATGCGGATGTCCCCACCTTGATGCCTAGCTTTTCTGCAATCTCTTTATGACTCATCTGGCCGAATACATACATGTTCAGTACAACCCTGTAGCCATCCGGCAGACGGCCTATCATCTCCATCAGCACATCGTCCGGTATAGAATCAATCTCCGGTTCCTCTTCCTCCACACCGTCCGGTATGTTGTCAGTGAAAGAGAATTTGCCGTTCTTGCGGATAAAGTCGAGCGACTCGTTCACTACTATTTTCGCAATCCACGACTTGAGCGACCCTTCTCCGCGAAACTCGAAACTATCCAGCGAGGTGAATATCTTCACGAAGCTGTCCTGCATCACGTCCTGCACTTCATCCCTGTTCGGGATATACCGCAGACAGACAGCTGTGGCATATCCCGAATAGCGGTCATACAGTTCACGCATAGCTGATCTGCTGCCGTTCTTTATGTCGTTAAGAAGACGCTTCTCCGATTTCAACTCATTACTGTTTTTGTTTTCAGACACACTATCCGGCACGTCGTGACGTCCGTTATATTTTTTTCTTCGTTACGAACGTCAGTTTCATATTTCTGTCCTGCTCATACGTTCCTTCTTCCACGCTGTCGCCATATATCTCAATTCCACGCATGTGAAGCACTATCTTGTATACGCCTGACAGTTTGGAATAAGTGGCAATCGAATTAAACGCATAATCGTCGTCATGGCTTACAAAATGTATTATCACGGTGCGCTCCACCCCATCTATGCGTGCCTTCACTGTCCACTGCTCCGGATGCACCGAATAGTACATTGCCTGTTCGGTATAGCCCGTCTCGTCATAAGGCACCATGTAGCCCACTTCTTCTGAAGGTTTGATATCATGTCCTGGCAGCATTGCCTTGAGCACAGCCTCAACAGGAAGTACCTTGAAACTGAATCCGGTGTCATACACAGTGACCTCCGACGGTATGTTCTCCTGTCCGTCTATGCTCCACACGCCCTGATAAGAACCTTTCAATCCTCCGTTATCTATGAAGTCATTCTCCATATAGAGGGATCTGTCGTTCTCCGTACACGAAAACAGAACGAAAGCGGCCATCACCGGCAGTATATATCTCAAGAATCTCATATCTCAGTTTTGTATATGTCTGATGTTGTATGTATAATATCACAGTTCTACTATGTAAACTGCAAAACTTCAAAAATCTTGCATCACATATACATATAAATATAAAAAATACTCTGTAAAAATTCTGTGGAGATTGGTTTTATTCAAGAAGAACCATGGAACGAAGGAAAAATTCCGGACAACGCCGTGCGTTATGAACTGTAGCAGTACATCTCCGACGCAATAATAAATCCACATTGCCACAACCGATAAATCCCCACCACAAAAAATATGCATGCTTACCTCGCGTATCGTCACGGCTCATATCGGCGTTTTTCAAGAAAACCCGAGCGACGGACTTACAGTTTTTCTTGACTTTTTTTTGACAAAATAAAATCGCAAAAGAGATGTAAAGAAATGTTAAACACAGCATTGAAAAGCCCCGTTCGGATTTTACCGACTTACAGTATACCCTGCTTGGGATGCCCGGATAATTTATTTTGTGTTCCGCTTATGCCCGTTTTAGGGTCTGGTTTCGCCTGTATCAGGGTGTGATATTGTGCGTTTCAGCCCCTGAAATGGGCCATATCACATGCTGAAACGGTGCTTTTTGCATGACGGAGAAGTCTCTTGTTATTGTAAGTCTTTGATATTCAATATTTTGAATAAAACTCTTATTTTTCGCGAATTTACGTCCGAAGGAAAGTCAGCTCGCAAATACTCATTTATTTTTCGGGGTAGAACTGAAAACTCAGACAGAAAAACCGCAGGATACTGAAAATCTGTAAGTTGCCCAGATCGCTTCCCTTTCAGATTAAATCAACAATACAGATACGCGATTGATGTCACTGTTTTTTCATTGCAACCAATCCCCACTGTATTTTCTACAGAATAAAAAAATCTCTCTGCCTGATGCAAAGAGATTTTAATTACCTGTATATTCTGCATTAAAGCGTAGTCAATTTAAGATTGCGCCACACTACTTTTATTCCACCGCCATCGTGTATCTGAAGCGCTATACGTCCTTTTCCTGCACCTATCTTGGCATCGTTTATGTTAACCATCTGCTCTCCGTTGAGCCATGTCTGCACGTTGTCGCCCTTCACTCTGATACGCATCGTGTTCCACTCTCCTTCTTTCAGAATGTTCTCCTGCTCATCTGGTATCTGTATAAGCCATCCTCTGCCGTACGATTCGTATATGCCTCCGGTGTCATATCCCTTCGGAGCAACTTCCACCTGCCAGCCGTTCACCTTTGCTCCTTCCTCTACAAACGAACGGATGAATACTCCCGAATTGCCGTCAGCCTCCTGTTTGAATTCCAGCGTGAGGTCGAAGTCGTCGTAATAATTGCGTGTAGCCAGATATCCGTACTGCTTGTCGGGGCCGCTCTCACACACGAGCAGTCCGTTCTCAACATACCAACGCTCTGTTCCGTAAGCCTCCCATCCATCGAGATTCTTGCCGTTGAAGAGTGTCACTTTCTTGCCACTCTTGCGCGGAAGCTCCTTTATCTTGATGTTGCGGAACGATGCCGGATAGCCATGATCCTGCAGACATATCACACCCTTGTGCGCCAATCCGTACTCAGGAGCATCAGCCCACTTGCCGCTGTTCTTCAGTTTGTGCCAATCGTCTGTCCATGCCTCAAACTCGAGTATCTTCTTTCCGTTGAGCCAATGCTCCACATGGCCGTTGTCGAACACTATCTTCGAGTTGTTCCACTCGCCGTATGGTCTTACCTTCATCTTCGACTTGTCGGGCACATGCATGGCATAGTCGGCGCCCGTCTTCTGCCATTCTTCGAGCTTTTCGGGGAAGTTCGGCTCGTCTATGAGCTGATATTCCGGACCGGTGACATAAGGCACTGCATACTGCGGACGCTCCACCACATGATACAGCATACCGCTGTTGCCGCCCTTCGACAGTTTCCAGTCCCACGACAATATGAAATTCTCGAACTCGCGGTCGGTCACCATATATCCGCTTGCGTCGCTGCCGTCACCCTTTGCCTGTATGCATCCGTCCACGACGTGCCATGGTTCGGTGAGCGTCTTGCCGTTGTAGTCTCTCCATCCGTTCAGAGTCTTGCCGTCAAACAGCAGTTCCCAGCCGTCGGCCTTCTCCTTGGCAGTAAGCACATTGTGCTTCTGTGCCATACATTCCACACCTGCCAGCAATGCAGCTGCCAACAGAACAGACATCTGTCTTGAAAGTGTTCTCCCTCTAAAATACATATACAATAAGAATTTAGGTTTATAATAGAATTCGGTATTTATTCAGATAATTGTCAAGATTAATACTTCCCTTTTTCTCACAACATTTCTATCAAGGACAAATATACGAAATAACATTCGATTATCAAACTAAACATACCTATTAGTTACATAAATTTAATACATAACAAGGCACTCATTCTGTTACATATCATGGACACAGCAATTATGTTTTCCGGTGTAATAAATTTATCATAAAATTTGCATACTCAGGAGTTTTAGCCTACCTTTGCACCAACATAACGAGAAAAAGCGTTTTGTAATCCTCATCGGAGGGCAACAGTGAGTGCCGGACAAGATGACTGGGTAAAACCAATCACCTTGTCCGGCATTTTTATTTGCAACAACAATATAATGTAAAAACAGAGTACAATGAAAAGAGATGCAATTGATTTAGGAACAGTAAAAATATCCACACTGTTCAGAAAGTATTTTGTCCCCACTCTATTAGGCATGCTGAGTATGTCGGCTGTCACAGCCGCCGACGGCATCTTCGTAGGTCATGGTATCGGCAGTGACGGCATAGCCGCCATCAACATATGCATTCCTCTGCTGATGCTTTTCACCGGTATCGGCCTTATGACAGGAGCAGGTGCTTCCGTTGTCGCGTCCATACAACTCTCACGTGGAAAATCAAAAGCGGCACGCATCAATGTGACACAATCAATAATATTTGTCACCATTGTGGCATCCATTCCCTCTATTCTCATGATGATCTGGCCATCTGCCACAGCCCGCCTGCTGGGTGCGTCCGATCATCTTACTCCCCTGGTCAGAGAATATCTGCTTTGGTTCGTACCTTCACTCATGTTCCAGATGTGGTGCTCTGTTTGTCTGTTCGTGATACGTCTGGACGGTTCGCCACGTCTCGCAATGATGTGCAACGTCGCTGCAGCCCTTATCAGCGTAGTGCTGGGCTGGCTGTTCATATTTCCCCTTGACTTGGGTCTGATGGGCGCAGCCTTTGCGGCAACCATTGGACTTTTCATCGGTGGCCTTATCGGTTTGATATATTTGTTCCGCTTTGCTGAGAAACTTCGTTTTTATCCTATAAAATGGAGCATCAAGAGCCTGCGTCTGTCTCTTCGCAACATCGGTTATCAGTGCCGCATTGGTTCTTCAGCCCTTCTTACAGAAGCCACACTTGCCACTCTCATGTTTGTTGGCAACAACGTATTCATGAAATATCTTGGTGACAACGGTGTGGGAGCATTTGGCATTGCATGCTATTACATTCCTTTTGTATTCATGGTCGGCAACGCTATCGCACAATCCGCCCAACCCATCATCAGCTATAACTTCGGCCTTGGCTATAAAGACCGTGTTTCTGCAACCGAACGCATTGCGATACTTACATCTGTTGTATGCGGCAGCATAATCATGGCAATATTTTTCTTCTTCCCACATATACTCGTAGCGCTGTTCATCTGTCCTGACAACGAAGCCGCACGCATTGCCATCGACGGTTATCCCTATTTCTCCACTGCGTTTGTTTTCTTCATATTCAATCTCACTGTCATAGGCTATTATCAAAGTGTGGAACAGGTAAGGCCGGCAACCATACTTGCAGCGCTCCGCGGATTCATCTTTTTGATTCCTGCATTTCTGCTTCTGCCCGCGATTGCCGGCACCAAAGGCATATGGCTTGCTCTTTGTCTTTCGGAATCAATGACTACAGTAAGTATTATATTAATGTATTTCATAAAATCAAGAAGAACCCGGTCCTTGCAGACAACCGTATGATTACGGTTACCGACAGTGCACAGGAACAACATGGCCGGAGGAAATTATGCAATGTCCGGCGCATGACATGAAGACATTGCTCTGCCATTGTTGTTTCTGTCACACTATTTTTTCGCATGCAAAACGGCGACGTATGAGATTTTTCTTGTAATTTTGTCTGCAATTTCATTCACGCATAACAACATCCAGACATACAACATATATAAATGATAGTTTGCATCGCCGAGAAACCAAGCGTTGCCAAAGACATAGCGCGCATCATCGGAGCCAACAGCTCAAAGGACGGCTATATGGAAGGCAACGGATATCAGGTGACATGGACATTCGGACATCTGTGCACCCTGAAGGAACCGAACGATTATACCGAGAACTGGAAGCACTGGAGCCTCAGCGCCCTGCCGATGATCCCGGCAAAGTTCGGCATAAAGCTCATCGACGACGCAGGCATCAGGAAACAGTTCGCCGTAATAGAGAAACTCATGCAGGCCGCCGATGGTATTATCAACTGCGGTGACGCCGGCCAGGAGGGAGAGCTGATACAGAGGTGGGTCATGCAGAAGGCAAAAGCCAAGTGTCCGGTGAAGCGTCTGTGGATCTCGTCAATGACCGACGAGGCCATACGCGAGGGCTTCAACTCTCTGAAAGACCAGTCTGAGTACAATCCGCTATACATAGCTGGACTGAGCCGAGCCATAGGCGACTGGATTCTGGGAATGAACGCCACGCGACTCTACACGCTGAAGTATGGGCAGAACCATCAGGTGTTGAGCATAGGCCGTGTGCAGACGCCTACACTTGCACTGATAGTTAACCGTCAGAAGGAGATAGACAATTTCAAACCGGAGCCTTACTGGGTGCTGTCCACCATCTACCGCGACACACTTTTTACTGCAACAAAAGGCCGTTTCGCATCTAAGGAAGAGGGAGAAAAGGCTTTCGAAACCATTGCAGGCAAACCGTTCAGCGTCACTGACGTACAGAAGAAGAACGGCACCGAGGCGCCGCAACGCCTGTTCGACCTAACATCTCTGCAGGTGGAATGCAACAAAAAGTTCAGCTACAGCGCCGAAACTACACTCAACCTCATACAAGGACTGTATGAACGCAAGCTCACGACATATCCTCGTGTTGACACGCAGTTTCTCAGCGACGACATCTATCCCAAGTGTCCGTCCATTCTCAACGGCCTGCGCGGCTATCAGGAACTCACACAGCCACTGCTGGCAAAGGCTCTGATAAAACCCAAACGCATATTTGACACATCCAAGGTGACCGACCACCATGCCATCATACCCACCGGTGTGCCGGCCGTCAACCTCACCGACATGGAGCGCAACGTCTACGATCTGATAGCCCGACGCTTCATCGCCGCATTCTGGCCCGACTGCAAATTTTCCACAACTACCGTGCTGGGCAAAGTGGAAGACGTGGAATTCAAGGTGAGTGGAAAGGAAATACTTTCACCGGGATGGCGCACAGTGTATGCCAAGGAAGAAACCCTTGCACAGGATGATGATGCGAAAAAGGGTGACGACGAACGCACACTGCCTACCTTTGTCAAGGGAGAGAGCGGACCGCACGAACCCACTCTGAGCGAGAAAAGCACGACACCGCCCAAATACTATACCGAAGCCACACTGCTGCGTGCCATGGAAACGGCCGGTAAATTTGTGGAAGATGAGACGTTGCGCGCAGCACTCAAGGAAAACGGTATAGGACGTCCGTCCTCACGTGCCAACATAATAGAAACTCTGTTCAAGCGCCGCTACATCAAGCGTGAGCGTAAAAACCTCGTAGCAACACAGACAGGCATTGAACTGATAGACACCATCCACGAGGAGCTACTCAAGAGTTGTGAGCTCACTGGCATCTGGGAGAAGAAACTGCGCGACATAGAACACAAGAAATATGACGCCGCACTGTTCATCAACGAGCTGAAAGCCCAGATCACAGAGATTGTGAACGACGTATTACGCGACAACAGCAACCGGCGCATCACCACTACAACAGATGAGGATCTGAAGAAAAAACGGACCACACGCAGTGCACCGAAAAAGAAAGCCTCATCCTCCACAAGCGGAAAGACACAAACTGTCGCTAGACCAACCAAGGCCCAACCAACAGCCGAGGACAACATCATCGGAAAAAAATGTCCGTTATGCGGCACCGGCACAATAATAAAAGGAAAAACCGCCTACGGATGCAGCAACTGGAAAAACGGATGCAACTACAGAGTGGCTTTCGACACAAAAGACAAATAAATGAACATTTGATATACCTAAAAACCGTTGCTTCGCAATAAAGCGGCGGTTTTTTCGTTTCTTAATGAAAGAAGAAAGACTGACCGGAAATGAAAAAATACGCATATATAGCCGCAATCGTCATGGCGTGTGTCATGATTTGTTCGTGCGGAGCTGAGAAAAACCTGAAAAAAGCAGAGAAGTATCTCGCACTCGGCGAATACTATGATGCTGCCACACAATTCAAGCAGGCATACACCAAGACGTCGCCGAAGGAGCGCGAGAAAAGAGGACAATATGCGCTGAAAATGGCTTTCTGCTATGAGAAAACAAACTCTGTGCAAAAGGCAGTAGCTGCATACCGAAACGCCATACGCTACAACCAGGCCGACATCAACAACCGTCTGTCATACGCACGTCAGCTACTCAAGGTGGCCGACTACAAGCAGGCAGCAACAGAATTCAAAGCTGTACTCGACTCCATGCCCGACAATCTGCTTGCCAAAAACGGTCTCATCTCCGCACAGAACGCTCCTCAATGGAAAAAGGACGGTTCGAGATACACCGTGAAGCGCATGGATGTGTTCAATTCGCGTCGCGCAGAATTCTCACCGGTTCTTGCAGGCGACCAGTACGAAAAACTATATTTCACATCTACACGCAACGAAGCACAGGGCAACGAACTGAGCGGTATCACAGGCACCAAGCCCGGAGACATATTCGTATCTGAAAAGGACGACAAGGGCAAATGGGGCAAGCCGGAGGCAGTGGAAGGCGGACTCAACACCGAGTTTGACGAAGGTGCCTGCGCACTGTCGCCCGACCAGCGGGAGATGTATCTCACACAATGCCTGACAGACCCGTCATATCCACGCTATGCACAAATAGTCACATCGTCAAGAGCGGACGCATCGTGGGGAAAGGCTTCGCTGCTTGAAATCACACGCGACACACTATCAAGCTACGCTCACCCCGCAGTGTCGCCCGACGGACAATGGCTCTATTTTACATCGGACATGCCGGGAGGAGTCGGCGGACTCGATATATGGAGGGTGAGGCTTACGTCTGCCGGACTGGGCGGAGTGGAAAATCTCGGTGAACCGATAAACACGCCGGGCGATGAGATGTTTCCTACGTTCAGACCTAACGGCGATCTGTACTTCTCGAGCAACGGACATCCGGGCATGGGTGGCCTCGATATCTACATAGCCAAACCGGATAAGAGCGGACGTTACGTGCTGGAGCATCCGGGTTATCCGCTCAACTCACAGGCCGACGACTTCGGAATGACATTTGAAGGAGTGCACAACCGTGGCTATTTCTCCTCAAACCGCAACGACGGACGAGGCTGGGACCACATATACAGCTTCGAAAATCCGGAGATAGTACAGAATGTCAAGGGCTGGGTTTACGAACAGGACGGTTACGAACTGCCCTCGGCACAGGTTTACATGATAGGCGATGACGGCACCAACCTGAAACTGAGCGTAAAAGGCGACGGCTCATTCGAACAGGTGATAAAACCTGACGTGCAATACATATTCCTCGCCACGTGCAAGGGCTTCCTCAATCATAAGGAAGAACTGAAGGCTGAAAAGACAGAGGAGTCAAAAGAATACGTACTCCAGTTCCCGCTGGCATCAATCACGGCACCCGTACTTATCGACAATATATTCTACGATTTCGACAAAGCTACGCTCCGACCGGAATCCACAAAGGCACTCGACGAACTGGTAAAATTGCTGAACGAGAACCCCAACGTCACCATAGAGCTGAGCGCACACTGCGACTACAAGGGCTCGTCTGAATACAACAAGGGACTGGCACAGCGCCGTGCCGAATCAGTAGTGAACTATCTTACAAGCAAAGGCATCGCCGCCGACCGACTCAGTCCGGTGGGATATGGCAAAGAGAAACCGAAGACCATACGCAAGAAACTCACTGAGAAATATGACTGGCTGAAGGAAGGCGACGTGCTGACTGAGGAATTCATAAAGAAACTCGACGAGGAAAAGCAGGAGATATGTAATCAGCTCAACCGCCGTACAGAGTTCATTGTGCTGCGCACCACCTACGGTATGTTCGACGAGAAAGGCAACCTGAAGACACAGCCTAAGACTCAGTCAACCACGACAGAAGGCAAAGAAGAGGATGACTTCGACATTTTCATCGAATGAAAATGAGTCGAAGCCATCCGCGGCAAATATACATTTCTATTATGTAAAAATATTATGCACAATCTTCGAGTATCGTATATAATTATACTAATGTCTTCTATGAAATCATATCAGACAGATTAGTATTCCTTCATACAGCATCTGCATTTTTCCATTTTCTTATATGTTGTATCAAGCAGTCCTTTCTGATTCACCATAACATAAATTGACTTTGCCCTCAAATACGACGGACTAAGATAATAGCAACCGTCTAATCCGAAATTAACACCCCAGGAATTTTTGCACTTATAATATACATTACCATTCTTATCTCTCACTTTACCAATAATATGCATATTGTGATCGTCCGTCGTAATAAAATTTTCAAAATCGCGTTGACGCGTTTCAGGAGAAACAACACTATCTGAAGGCATACGTGCAAATCCTTGTATTTCCGATAATTCAGGACCAGTAAGATCCATTGCGACAGCAAGCGAAAATCCCTTAGACAGCGCATTATCTATATTTTCCATATATTCGTCCAAACTGATATTAAAATACCTCATACTTGTCCAGTTTGCCGGAATCTGCAATATGACATATTGGTTTAAAGGTTCATGAATAAAGGACGTGAGATTAACATAATGTTCTTTATTTAATTCTGTAAATTCCCAAAATTGTTTTGGAGTAAATTCCGTGCCCTTATAAATGAATTTTGTGGGAGGACAGCCCAAATTCGCATCCAAAACATGCTTTATCTTTCCACGCCAGTTACCTTCAATTTTTCTGTTTGCAAAAGCATTTACAAGCGGCAACATTTCATCCATAAGTTTCTGATGTGACGGAACTGTATCACCATGATATATTCCAGACGGCATAATCCCGACAAAATCGACATCGATCAAAGGATCATAATTACAACCGCCTTCAGAAAAGCGTGCCGTTCCCTGTCGAAGAATAAAGTTCTCCGATTTTCGGATATAAGCATTATATACAAAATACATCGGAGAAAGTTCAATGAAATATCCTTTAATACGATATATTTCTGATTCAAGGAAAGATGCAGTGGAGTATGCCCAACAAGTTCCGGATATCTGTTGTTTTATTGGAGTTGCCGGTATTTCATAAATGGTAGAAAAATGGAAAGTATCCTTTAACTCCACAGAAACATCTGTTTTCGGATTTGCATTGTTACATGAAACCAAAGAAAATAATAAAGCGAATAATCCTATACCGAACAGTAAAATATGAATGATAAAATTCCTTATAATAACTTTGATCTTCTCAATAACACTACAACCAGTGCCCTCCTGTCGTACAAGATCTGTGTCCAAATGCTGATGATAATGGCTCTGTGTTATATCCATGGGTACAACATTCAATGCAGAAAACATCATCACCACCGAAAATAACTGTTTCATTGTTTTATCGTTTTCTTTTAATTATCACTATTGATTAGACACATCACCCTGCCATTTCGTTGCAAATAAAATGATTTTCTGCTCTGATATAAAATACAATCTCTTTGGAATGTTTTACATCTGAAGACAAATTTCACAAAGACAATAGGCAAAGAAGAGGATGACTTCGACATTTTCATCGAATGAAAATGAGTCGAAGCCATCCGCGGCAACTATACTTTCTATTACACAAAAATGCTAATTGTCGGACGTTATCATGTTGTATATGGCCACATATACAAAGGTGAGGAACATCATGGCCAACATCACAAACGACACACCACTCACATCTATTGATATGGCGGAGGTGAATACATCAACCACAAAATTGGCGGCGAGATGTTTCAACACGGCAACACAATCAGTCAAGACAAACAGTGCGATGCCCGCAATGGCGCATACGGCAGTCCATATTCTGTTGAGACGCTGTTTATAAACATAGTCCGACGACGGAAGTCCGCGCATAACACGCTGCGAAAAACCGTCATCGGGTATTTCATTCCGGCCATATTCCTCAAAAAAAGATATTATCCTCTTATCTTCGTTTTCAGTCATATCCGTTCTGCTTTAAATAGTTCGACAATTTCTTCTTTCCCCTGAAGATGTGCGATTTCACCGTTCCCTCAGCCATTCCGGTGATTTCCGCAATGCGGTTTATCGGATATCCGTCTATCAGCTGGAGGCTTACGCAAGAGCGTTCACTGTCGTTCAGGCGTGAAAGCGCATCGTATATATCCATTTTCAAATTGCTGTCACCTGTAGTCTGACGCATCTTTACACCCGGCACATCATCAATGTCGCATGCGGTCTTCGACCTTCTCCTGTAATCATACAGCACGTTGTATGCTATCTTGTAAAGCCAAGTGGAGAACGCTGCCAGCCCGCGGTACTTCGTTATATTCACGTAGGCTCTGATGAACGTGTCTTGAGCGAGATCATCACTCAGCTGTTTGTCACCCAAGGTCTGGTTCATGAAGAACCGCCTTATAGGTGACTGATATTTCACCACAAGGCGATCGAAAGCACGCCTGTTATGAAACACAGCCACCTGAGTGACAAGAGAGATGTCGTTCAAATTGTTCACGGCCGGCCAGCTTATTGATTATCCTTTGTTTCGTCCTGCTTACCGGCAGATGCGTCCGGTCCGGCCGGAGTGTCAGAAGGCTTCTCATCCTTCATATTCTGCCCGGGAACATAGCTGTCCTGCTTCAGGCCGGAGCCACGATAATAACCACCGGCCTGCACATTCTGTCCGTTCGGTGCGTCATAAGGGCGATCGTTTCTTCCAGAATTCTGTCCAGGGATATAGCTGTCCTGTCTCAAACCGGAACCACGGTCCTGCTTGCGGCGTCCACCCGGCACAGTACGTGCGATGACCATCTGTCCGATACCAAAACACATCACGAGCAGACCTACACCGACAAGAGCCTCTGCGCCCCAACAACCGAACATCAGCACAAGGCCAAGACCAAGGGCTACGTTCTGTATTCCACGCTTCCACATGTAGTCGTCACGTACTTTCTCATAATCCACCTGACGGTATTCTTTATGTTCATAATTACGTTCCATCTCCTTCTCTCTGAGCAAGACTCTGTCGTTATGACGCTTGAAAAGATATCTTATCAGCAACACTACGATAACGATCGGAGCCAATATGAAAATAAGGAACAAAAGCGTAAGCAGTATGGCTATAATCACTCCACCGGCACCTACCGTCCACAAGGCATTATAGAAAGTGAACGGATCACCGTAATCCGCCGGATTGACACTGTTTGCAGGAATACTTACAGTCGGTGTCGTTGCGTCGTTATCAGCCTCATAAGTTGTTGTGTCCGAGTAAGCCTCAACCGCTTCGTAAGCCGTATCCACCTGCTGAACCTGTACAGCATCATCCACATGCTGGTGACGATGACGCGGAGTAGTGTCCACGGCTGCTGCATTCAATGCAGAAAACATCACCAATCCCAATAATAAATGTTTCATTGTTTTATCTGTTTTTTAATTGTTTCTGTTGGTTAGACGCACCGTGTTGCCGTTTCGTTGCAAAGAAAATGATTTTTTTCAGAATATCCTTTGATTTTATTTGTTGTTTCTCATATTGTAATCACGAAAACATTACCCCGACAGTTTGTATTGCTTGAGATCAAATTATGCCATCAACAAGTTTATCTCCTATCTATGTTTAGAATTAACAGATGTACAATACTCTATATGAAACACACATATATTTTCTTCATATGAAATATTATTTCAATAAATATCCTGTATATCCCAAACTTTATCTTTTATGAATATCTTACTCTCCATGCAAAACAAAAATAGAACAATCAACATTCATTTAAAATACCTGAAACAAAAACTTCGCTGTAATCATACTTCTTGACATACAGAAGTTGGTTACAGCATTGACGTTACAAGATAAATAATTGAATTGAAATTATCTATAAAGAAGATAAACTCAACATAAACTAAATGTAGTATCTATTATTACCTTTATAAAAGTAGGTATAAACACCACTATTTTTACACCCACATAATGTAAATAAAATTCATTTGATAGTGTATCACCTGATGATTATTTTCCTTACAACCGATGTTTTTGACTTTACATCTTCTACTCTAAGTACATAACATCCAGATGCCAACTCCTTAACATAATGTCTGATATTCTTTCTGTCATCTACCACCCGACCATCAATCGCACATATAACAACACTGTAATCAGTTTCATTTTCTATTTCGACAATGTTGTTATACACCTTTATATTAATATCCTTCATCACATCAGAAGATATTCCAGTATGCGGAAACCCGGTCTTACGGCCTTTGCATTGTCCAAAACTGTTCAATGCCACACAATAGACATAATTTCCATAATCACCCAATGCTATCGTATATTCATCGCATGTGCCTGCATAAAACACCGTATCAGTATAAACATTAACATGCGGACCGCCCGGTTCATAAACATAAAGAGCGGCATAATCATAATTGTCTATGTCGAATGAAAGCCGTGCATAAGGCGACATATCATCACCTTCCACATTCCATACATCAAGCACATTTATCTTCGGTTCACCGGGCAACACATCCAGTTTATAGTCAAAACGGTATGACAACATAAATTGTCCATGACTGTCATGCCGGTATGCCTTTGCTATGAAACGGCACATGCCATCTGTAGGCCAGCTCTGATTACCCCAGCCGTCACCACCAATGCAGATCGAATTTCCAGTCTCTGCATCCTGCTCAAACTTACATTCCAGCGATTCCGGTGTTACATTAAACGTATACGAATTATCTCCGTCCACACGCGTACACAATTCCCTGCACTTATCATCAATATATAAATACCACTTTATCGAATCTGTTTTACTTGACTGATCATCAGAAAGCGTCATCGTGATGCAATCCTGTCCGTGCAGGACATTTTCCCCGACAACACCATCATCAGGATCTTCATTATCATCACCGTCATATATTGAAACAACACATTCTTTCCCTGTAAAGAAGCATCCTTGTATCAAACGACTGGCTGAACCGTATTCATTTTCCAAAGAAACGTCTATGTAAGCATTAAGACCAACTGTCAATCCTGAAACATGTATTAAACCACCATTGAACGCATACTCATGTATACTTCCTGAATCATCCGACACCAACACCGTTCCTTTCGTCGCTCCGCGTTGCCGTATCATAATATCAAGTCCATAAAGACCATCTCCGGTCCCCGTGATATTTGAAACACAGACATCTTCTATAAGCGGTCTCGTCTCAAAAGTAAGAGGAAAATAATATTCTGTTTCAGAAAACTTTGCCGTGACCCGTGCCTGTAAACATCCATACTCATCCATAGAGTTGACAATGACAGAGGGCTCTACATGAAATATACTGCCATTATAGGTGCTTACAGTGCGGTAAACTCCCGACACCTTGTCGTATATCTGATATTCCCAGTCTGCGGAAGAGGCACTGCCGGTAATGGTATCGCGCAACGTGAAATCATAACTCTTGTATAACGAGCCATAACCCAACGCGTCTATTATACTGTCACAGGATATATATCTGTCATGTTTGTAAACATCCCATCCTATTGCATGCAACACATTCAGTGTCTCATGATTTACAGATAGTCTTTGCGACAAGTCATGTATCGGATACTCTAAAATATTGTCACGTCCAAGCGAGAAATACACACCACTTACACCCAGTATGAATCCGTCAGGATCGTACATATCATACACGAAACCGTCACATTTCAACCTTACATCTTTATTTGTAAAGAAACGTTCAAACTCTTTTCCTTCAGCATCTTTCAGGTCGGCAAGACTTTGTTCACCGTTATAAATCAGTCTGTCGAAAGCAGATGGTGTGTGATTGACGGCAAAACCGACACCCGACGCACGTTCCACCAAAGACGAACCGAAGCCGAGCACATGACCGATATGGCGCATAAATCCACTCAGCAGACACACAGAGCCATTATAACCATCATCATACTGCCATGATGAATCCCAGTCTATACCGGCATTAACAATTATAGTATCATTAACAGGAATGCCATACGGAAATTCCTGACTATAGAGATTGTCGGGCAAAGATGTGTCTTCAGACTTCCTGCTGTATGTCACACGTGTTGATATAGCGATGTCCGGATCCATGTTTTCGGACACTGACAGATAAAAAGAAACAGGAACCTTAATGTTTATCTTGTCTTCCCACACATCCAAAGCCAGTTTCAGACAATGTCTCACACCGTCTGTCATAAAACTATTATTATCGTAGCCGACAACGAACTTTCCTAATCTTGATTTTATAACACCCTTGTTTCTTGCAGCATTGCTTTCTTTTTTCAACAATGTCTGTCTCCGTGGCACATCCTGCGATATATGGTCTGAATAACAGACTACAGTTTTTTCGTCACCATTGGTCTGGGCTTTTACCAATGAAAGACAGGCCAAACATATTAAAAGCAAAATACCTCTGAGTTTCATACTTACCGTGTTTTTGTGTTAATCAATGCTGATCTGATGTTTTTCTTAAACTCAAATAAATCCGTATATCCGCCCTGGCAGATTATGATTCCATTAAAAGAATGTACTAAAACAGCACATTCTATACTTTTTTCAAGAACGTTGAAAGCTAAGAAATATTATGAATTATAGTTAATAATATGCTCTTAATGTGAACATTTCAGTTACATACGTCACCATAAAGATAAGTTTCCTCATATTGACAAGCGTATCTTAAAATACACCATATCGTCCTGTTTTTGCATATTTATGCAATTTCCGTAGTAAAATATTTTGACAAAAAAAATTTGCAAAATAGAAAAACGGAGGACGACGAAAAAGGCTTTATCGCATGAAGACAGCAATGACGCCACACCGTTTTATCATCCGCAGCAAGCGTTTCCGACGACCGGAAAATACAAAAGAGCCCAAATCGCATCGTAATACAGCCTTAATCAGCACACGATATCGCCCATTTCGGCCCCTGAAATTGGCTCTTTCGCACCCTGAAAAAGACCATTTCGCAACACGAGAGCGACCGGTCCGCAATGCGATAATCCGTAAACTGTTGGCTGTCAGACAAATGCGCAAAGTGCTCAAAACTCGCGTATTTGCGACCGAACGACCTGTTGCTCGAAAATATTCGAGTTTTGAGCACTTACGCTGAATATTTATGCATTACACGAGACGAATAATTGTATATTTATACAGAACTGTGGAAGCTGTTAAATTCGGCACAGATTATAATAAACTGACATAAACAGTACTCGCATGCAACCGGCATATGGCATGTGAACAACGTGGAAGCCAATCAATGAAACATAATGGACTGATTGTGGAATATATTTACTACATTTGCACATAAATTAATAATACAGACATGACACTGCCCGAAGAATTCATAAAATACACGCGGGAGCTGATGGGAGACGACAGGTTTGAGTCGCTCGCAACCGGCCTGAAGGATGAAGCACCGGTGAGCATCAGACTGAATCCGCTGAAGTGTGACATCGCCCACACCGCAATAATCGGAAAGAGGAGCGACGTGGCATGGTGTCCTACGGGAGTGTATCTGAACGAAAGACCGAACTTCACGTTCGATCCGCTGTTGCATGCCGGGGCATACTATGTGCAGGAAGCATCGTCGATGTTTGTTGCACACGTGTTGCGACAGACGGTGAGCGACAGTGTAAGAATGCTCGATTTGTGTGCCGCTCCGGGCGGAAAATCAACAGCGTGCCGCACATTTCTGCCTGAGGGCAGTCTGCTCATAAGCAACGAACCCATGAGGATGAGGGCCAACATTCTGAGTGAGAACATGCAGAAGTTCGGCCATACGGACGTGATAGTGACCAACAACTATCCGCGCGACTTCAGAAAGTCGGGGCTCATGTTCGACGTGATACTGGCCGACGTGCCGTGTTCCGGCGAGGGAATGTTCCGCAAGGATGAGGGCGCGATAAGCGAATGGAGTGTGCAGAATGTGGAGAACTGCCGCCGGTTGCAGCGCGAGATTGTGAGCGATATATGGCCGTGTCTGAAACCGGGCGGCCTGATGATATACTCCACATGCACGTTCAATGCCCACGAGGACGAGGAGAACGCTGCTTGGATAGCCGAAGAGTTGGGGGCGGACTTCGTAGAGATAGCCGTCAGTCCGGAGTGGAACATCACGGGACCGTTGGTGGGTGACAATCCTTCATACCGCTTTCTGCCTGGCACGAGCGAGGGCGAAGGACTGTTCATGACAGTATTGAGAAAGCACGGACAATACGACTCACCGGCCAAAGCACCTGCAAACAAAAAACAGAACAGGAAAACGTACAAGGCTGTGAGACTTCCGCTGACCGACAGCGACGACTTCGAGACAAGAGAAAGAGGCGACCGTCTGGTGGCAATACCGAAGAAATGGGCCGACGTGTATGACGCCGCTGCAAAAAGTCTGAACGTGATTCACGCCGGAATAACCATCGGAACGCGCAAAGGAAAGGACATAGTGCCCGACCAGTCTCTGGCTCTTTCGGCACGGCTCGACCGCAGCAAGTTCGCCAATGTGGACATTGACTACACTCAGGCCATAAACTATCTGCGCAAAGAGGCGGTGACTCTACCCGACGGCACACCCAAGGGCTTTGTGCTGCTCACGTACAAAGGCATGCCGTTGGGATTTGAGAAGAACATCGGCAATCGCGCCAACAATCTGTATCCGCAGGAATGGAAGATAAAGAGTGCGCACATTCCTGAACAAAACGAAATCATCACTGAAATAAAATGAAACAATATCTTGACCTGCTCAACCGCATCATGACGGAGGGCACAAAAAAGACTGACCGCACGGGAACGGGGACACTGAGTGTGTTCGGACACCAGATGAGATTCAATCTGGAGGATGGTTTCCCGCTGCTCACCACAAAAAAACTGCATCTTAAGTCGATAATATACGAGCTGTTGTGGTTTCTCAAAGGCGACACCAACGTGAAATATCTTCAGGAACACGGTGTGAGAATATGGAACGAATGGGCCGATGAGAATGGTGACCTCGGACCGGTATACGGCCATCAGTGGCGTTCGTGGCCCGACTACAACGGCGGAACGATCGACCAGATAAGCAATGTCATAGACCTGATAAAGCATCATCCTGACTCACGGCGCATGATGGTGAGTGCATGGAATCCGGCAGAGGTAGACCAGATGGCACTGCCACCGTGCCACTGTCTGTTCCAGTTCTACGTGGCAGACGGCCGCCTTTCGCTGCAACTCTATCAGCGTTCGGCCGACACGTTCCTCGGTGTGCCGTTCAACATCGCCTCATACGCGCTGCTGCTTATGATGATGGCACAGGTGACGGGACTGAAAGCCGGCGACTTCATACATACAACCGGCGACACACATCTGTATCTTAACCACCTTGACCAGGCCCGTCTGCAACTCACACGCACACCGCGACAGTTGCCGAGAATGATTCTGAACAAGGACGTGAAGAGCCTGTTCGACTTCAAATATGAAGACTTCCAACTGGAAGGATACGACCCGTGGGACCACATAAGCGCGAAAGTGAGCGTATAACATTAACAAAAGAACATACAGAACAATGAGCATAAGCATCATAGCTGCCGTGGCGCGCAACCGTGCCATAGGTCATAACAACAAACTGCTGTACTGGTTGCCCAACGACCTCAAGCGTTTCAAGGCACTCACCACAGGCCATACCATAATCATGGGACGCCGCACATTCGAATCATTACCTAAAGGTGCGCTGCCCAACAGACGCAATGTGGTACTGAGCCGTGGCGACAGCGAGTTTCCGGGATGCGACAAATACTCGTCGCTGGAAGAGGCTCTGAACAACTGCAAGGAGGACGAGGACGTGTTCATCATAGGCGGAGCGAGCGTTTACGAACAGGCAATGAAATTTGCAGACAGACTCCTGCTCACCGAGATTGACGACACTCCGCAGGAAGCCGATGCCTTCTTCCCCGACTACTCTGACTGGACTCTCACAAACAGAGAGAACCACCAGAAAGACGAAAAACACTTGTTTGAATATTCTTTCGCCGATTACGAAAGACCATAAAAAACTTGTCCGGCCATGAGCAGCGCCAGATGTACATGCTGCTCTAAGGTCGGACATTTGTCAAAATCTGAAACAATACAGCTCAGCCTTATTCTTCCTCCTCTTCCTTCGATACAAGAATGTTTGATATCGGCACCTGACGGTTGATTGCAGCATTGAATGATATTATTGTCTCGCTGCGTGCCAAGCCCAGAGGTTGAAGCTTGTCGTGAATAATATCAAGCAGATGGTGGTTGTTGAAAGCATAGATTTTGATGAACATGTCGAAACCGCCTGTGGTGTAATGACACTCCACCACCTCCGGTATCTTTCTCAGTTCGTCAACCACTTCGCCGAAACGTTCAGGATCCTTAAGACACAATCCGATGTAGGCACACGTATCATAACCTATCATTTCCGGATCGATGATGAACTGCGAACCCTTCAGAATGCCAAGACTTGTCAGTTTCTGAATGCGCTGATGTATTGCCGCACCACTCACATTGCATACCCTCGCCACTTCAAGAAACGGTATGCGGGCATCATCGGCAATAAGTTTCAGGATCTTTTTATCCAATAAATCTAAACTGTGATATGCCATTTTAATTTATATTTTGCGCAAAGATAGGATAAAATGATGAATATAACAACAAATTCATATCATTTTTCTGTTAATTTATCATTCACGCCTGTGGCAGAGAAACTGACTCTGCGCACGCCTGCCTCGCGCAAAGCCTGACGCACATCGCTGATTATCCGCATGTGTGTGGAGCGGTCGGCCTTGACCGAAACCATGACGCGGTCACGCTCGGATGGCATCATTGATGCCATCTCATACGTCATGTAATCTGTTATGTCGGCCGGTGTGACAAACTTGTCATTGAGCTGTATGCGAGTCACGCCGCCATTGTCAGAATCTGAGACAGACTTTTCGGGCACACCTATATATATATAATAAATGATGTTTTTCTTCGAAAGGCGCGTCAGTTCGCTACCGTTCGGAACGTGGTATTTCACTTTCGGTGTGACAGTCCGCATGTGTGTGACCATCATAAAGAAGAAAAGAACGGTGAATATAAGGTCCGGAAGCGATGCGGTATTCAGCATCGGAACTTCAGGTCTGCGGTGTCGCCTAATCTGCATGCAGCGTTCCTCCTTCCTTATCGTATATTTCGATTATGCGTTGCGGGCAACGGCTTCTCACATAATCGCGTTCGTCCTGATTGCAACGACCGTAAACGCGGCCGAAATGTTTGATTGCCACGTCGTTGCGCACCATGGCATAGGCGGCGGCAATCTCATTCTGTAGTCTGAAGTAAGTGTCGTAGGACGACGCGGGATCTGCATCTATGCCGATGGAATGATTGTCGCCGTGGCTTACAATGAACTTGCGTATGTCGTCACGAAGATTGTCTGTAGATACCGCAGTGTCGTTAAGAAGAAGCTGATCGGCCGATGTTATTCTAAACATCATCAGATTCTCGCGGGCCACAACAGGGGCCTCGGTCTGGTTTTCAGTGTCGGCGGGAGGGAGCTGACGTATGAGTCCCTTATCCGAATCCATGGAAGTCGTGACAAGGAAAAACGTCAGCAACATGAAAGAGATGTCGGCTGTTGACGTGGCGTCGAGCTTCGGAACCGTATGTCTCCTTCTTCTTATCAGCATTTATGGTCTTTTTTTCTGAGATAACGCGTCGCTCCAAACACAACGGCAGCAACCGAAAGGACTAGCATCACAATGATGGAGCTGACGAACATGTCGGCAATTTTGAGCCAAAAGGCGTCCTGATACTTCTCGCCATTGATATTAATAGCATCGCCGGAACCCAATATAAAGGTGACAATGAGAAGCAACACTGTGAACACAGTAATGACCGAAGCAATGCGTGCGACATGTATGCCGTTGACAATGCCTTCAGAACCGCCACGCTTACGGATGCTTATGACCAGCGCAGCAAGGCCGGCCACCACTGAAGCCACAACGAAAAAAACGACAAAACCCACAAGCATGCCCGTAAACTGCGGGGCATTGTATTCCGGATTGTCTTCAAACGGTTGGTCGTATCCGACAAAATAGAACAGACAGAACACAACCGCTATCACAGCTGTGAGAACATAGAGAACCCGATGTGAGAGCTTCTCTGTGGAATATTGCCGCATACCTTGTTTCATTTCTTCAATTTGTATTTCGCAATCGCATCAAGAAGTGTTATGGCACTTTCTTCCATCTGCGATACTATATGGTCGATTTTTGAAATGACGTAAGTATAGAACAGCTGCAGAATCAAGGCAACGATTATACCGAAGATTGTTGTTATGAGCGCAACCTTCATACCGGCGGCAACTGCCGTGGCGCTTATATCACCCGCCTGCTGTATGTCACCGAAAGCCATAACGATGCCGATCACCGTACCGAGGAATCCGAGTGACGGAGCCATGACAATGAACATCGTGATCCACGAGCAACCTTTCTCAAGATTGGCAGACTGTACCGAACCGTATGAAGCGACCGAACGCTCTACATTCTCGATTGATTCGTCGATACGCAAAAGGCCCTGATAACAGATGGAAGCCACCGGACCGCGTGTATCGCGGCACTGGCTCTTGGCGCCCTCAATATCGCCCGACTCCACTTTCTCGCTGAGATCGGCCATGAACTTCTTGGCATTTATCTCAGACAGACTGAGATATATGATGCGCTCGATGCAAAAAGCCAAACCTATGACAAGCACAAGTGCCACAAGCGACATGAACGCTGCGTCACCCTCAATGAACTTTGTCTTAAGCACTTTGTGGAAACCCTGACTTTCGACAGGCACAACAGCTGATGCGAGCAATGCACTGTCTGACTCACTCAACAAATCGTCTGACATGCCTGAAACACTGTCGGCAGCAACCGCTGCAACAGATTTGGCTGAAGCACTGTCAACCGGTGATGCAAGACAAACGACATTAAGAAAGAATACGGATAAAAAAGCTATTGCAAAACGTGCAATGATTGTTTTCATACGGACGTATTTTTGTGAAGCGGAAAGAGGGGGATTCGAACCCCCGGTACGCTTTTGACGCACACACGCTTTCCAGGCGTGCCTCTTCAGCCACTCGAGCACCTTTCCATTGAAACCGACTGCAAAAGTATTGTTTTTTTGATTATTTCAGCAGTTTCTCCTTGTATTTTAAAGTTCTTTAATGTTTTACAGATTAAAAACAGCCCTTACATTATCATTTGTCTGCCGCATAACCTCATCGTCAGAAACATTATAGCATCCGGCGAGCATACTTATAATATATGTTATGAAAGAACTTTCGTTACGCTTGCCACGCATAGGTACAGGTGCCATATAGGGCGCATCGGTTTCAAGAACGATGCGGTTGAGCGGTACCGTTGCCGGCAGTACTGTCGGCAGATTGCTCTTTTTGAATGTCAGCACACCACCTATGCCGAGCATGAAATTATCGAACTCGAGCAGTTCGGCTGCCTCATGCTCATTGCCGGTGAAGCAATGGAACACACCGCCAGGCAGTTCTTTACGGTATCTGCGCAATATTTTCACCATTTCATTCTGCGCCTTGCGGCAGTGAATCATAAGGGGCAGGCGCGTTTCGACAGACCATTTCACCTGCTCTTCGAAAGCCGCGAGCTGTTCGTTCTCAAACTCACGCGACCAGTAAAAGTCCAATCCCACCTCACCCACGGCAATGAACGGCGACTCCGGACTGAGCTGCCGTCTCATCGCGGCAAGCACTTCCTGCCAGTCGGAACGTACCTCTTCCGGATGAAGTCCTATCATTGGATAAGCATAACCTTTATGGCGGGAACATACGTCGAGCACGTCAGACAGATGCGCAAGGTCTATAGCCGGCACAAACATGGCCGAACAGCCCGCCGCCCTGGCGCGGCTCACCACCTCGTCACGGTCGGCTGCGAACTCCTCACCGTCAAGATGAATATGTGTATCAATAAATGTCATCGATTTGATTCAATATAAATGTTTCTCGTTGCGCCTGTAATAATACACCACCCCGAGCTTGCGGCACTCGGCATAGCGCCGTTCAGGCGGTTCGTTCTCGTAGTGATGTTCTATCTGATTCCAGATGTCGAGCAGCAGGGCGTCTATCTCCTCGCGTTGCGCCTGCACTGCCTCAAGTGCCTTCTGAGTCTTCTGCACACTTGCACGGTGCTTCTCGTACATCTCACGGAATATCTCATAATGAGTCGCAACCATGCCTATCGTCGGATTATAAATAGGACGTCCGCCCTTCTTCAGGCGCGCTTTCTCGCCCTGTATTATCTTGGGCGCCCACTCCAGCAGACCATCCGGCGACTTGATGTTGGGCAGAGCTGTGGTCTCCGGAGTCAGACCATAGAGTTCAAGGCTCTGTTTCTTTATCTCCTTACGCTCGACAGCGAGGAAAAGAACCTGAAGAAAATGGCTGACATACATCGACGCATTGCGCATCAGCTTGTCTATCTTTGACGTGTGACGCTTCTGCGCTCCGAGCATAAGTTTGTATTGGCTGCATGCCGTATAAAGTCTGTCGTAGACAGTCTGCGCACGGTTGAGCGATTTCCACCCGACAAAATTGTTTCTGACAGTGTAGATATCGTTGTTGTCCAACAATATCTTCAAAGCCTTGAGCCTTGCAGCGTCTGTCTTCGGCAATCTTCTGTATGGCATGTGTAGTGGTTTTCGCTGTATTTTAAAGGAAACTTATCAATAATTTCTTTTCATCATTCTGGAGACATAGCTCATCAGTTCCGCCTTGCGCTCCTCGGCCACATTGACGGCATCGATGTATTTTCTGCTCTGCTCGAAATAATAGTTTATCTTCTCCTGAGCCAGACGGTCTATGCCAATCTCGTCGTAAAGAGCCCTGACAGCGGCAATCTTCTCGCCGGCGTCGAACTCACGGGCGTCAATCCATCCGGAAAGTCTGGCGCGCTGTTTCTCGTCGGCACGGTTCATGGCATTGATGAGCATGTATGTCTTTTTGTTTGAAACTATGTCGCCGCCTATCGCCTTACCGAATACGGAAGGATCGCCGTACACATCAAGATAATCGTCCTGCAGCTGGAAGGCAAGGCCCACCTGTTCGCCGAACTTGTAGAGATTCTCGGCGTCACCGGCAGGAGCATCGGCCAGAATGGCGCCTATCTTCATTGAGCATGCAAGCAGAACACTTGTCTTGAGACGTATCATCTCGATGTACTCAGCCTCGGTCACGTCGTTGCGGTGCTCAAAGTCCATGTCATACTGCTGGCCCTCGCCTATTTCGAGAGCTGTCTGTGAAAACAGATCGAGCACGGGTTTCAGCTTGTCGGGGGCACACTGCGCCATGCGCTGGTATGCCAGCACCAGCATGGAGTCGCCCGAAAGGATGGCCGTGTTGGCATCCCACTTCTTGTGAACAGTCTGATGTCCGCGACGCAGATCGGCATTGTCCATGAGGTCGTCGTGCAACAGCGTGTAATTATGATAGGTCTCTATTGCGCAGGCCGGCATCATTATCTGTTCCGGATCGTCCCTGAACAGTTCATAAGTAAGCATCATGAGCACCGGGCGGATGCGTTTTCCACCTATGGACAACACATATCTTATAGGCTCGTAAAGCGTTTCCGGCTCGCGGCCCCGGGAAATAATATCAAGACACTCGTTTACCTTCTGCAATATTTCGTTTGCGTTCAACATAACATTGATGTGTTTTATATTTTGAAAACTATAGGTATGGCGAATAAAGTGCGGCACGGTTTGTCGTTCTCCACTCCGGGTTTCCACTTCGGCATGAGCTTTATCACGCGCAACGCCTCGCGGTCGAGAAGCGGATTTATGCCTTTCATGACTTTCTCGTCGGATATGGAGCCGTCCTTATTGACAATGAACGACACGACCACCTTGCCCTGTATCTTACGGTTCTTTGCCGATTCGGGATATTTCAGATTGGCCGACAACCACTTTATGAAAGCTCCTATGCCGCCGGGAAACTCCGGTATCTGTTCCACCACACGGAAACTGAGGGGTTCTTCTTCCGTCCCGTCAGACTCCTGGTCTGCACCTTCTACGGTTTCATTTCCCGACGTAGCGGCATCTTCTGAAAATTCAGATGTTTCCACATTTTCGTCCGGTATGTCAGCCTCGGAGGTCTTCTGCTCCTCGTTCTCTACTATCTTCAGTTTGTCGTGCGAGCGTTTGTCTTCCGACGAAGCCATGAACGCCTTGAACGATTTTATGTCCATCGAAGGATAAATCTCCATGTCCAGAGACATGTCCTCGAGCAGTTCCTCATCGTCTGACGCACTCCCATCCGACGCCGTGTATTCAAGAACGACGAACAGCAACGAAAGCACAAACACCAGACCGAGCAGAAACCACGTGGCTCTGTTATTGTTTATATCCGCACTTTTTGATTTCTTTACTTCCACTATCCTACAAACAGACCTTATTATATAATTGCAGTCGCGCATCAGAAGCGGCGGCACTGCATGTAGAGACAAAAGCCATACGTCTGCAGCCGTCGTTATGGCATATAACGATACAAAGATAACACAAATATAATACAGAACAAAATCTATCGCTCCATTTTTATCCCGGCCGCCAATCCGCAGCAATATGACTGCGGACACACGCTGACACAACGACCACAGACGGCACACACCAACAAGGCATGCACGAACCGTGACACGACGGTAGTGCCGACAATGAATTTTCTGCCGGCATTATGCCGACACAGGCTTTATGGGAAGGAACACCACATGGCACGGACACGGGTATACAGGATGCCGATGTATAAATAAACAAAAAACGGTGCGAGAATTGTTAAATATTTCGCGTCGGAAGTTCTGAAAAATCGCGTCGGAGCGGGCTGACGGCCGGTTGACGCGAAATATCTCAAAAACACAAAACGGCCATAACGCATTGATAATAAATCATTTATACAGCACCGACTTTTATACAGCATTTCTTCATCGTGCGAAACGGCCCGTTTCATGCTCTGAAATAGGCCATAGTACACGCCGAAAAAGACCAAACCATGCCCTGAAACAGACTTTACCGCACCCTGATATAGGCAATTTCGCAAACCGACGGACCGGCAACCGGTTTACGGTCAGAGCGAAACGGTGCTTTAGGATGCCATATTGTGGTCTGTCATCTCCTGGAAATGAAAAAATGGAATGTTAAATCCCATCAGCGAAAAGCAAACAGATGTTAAATAAAATTTGCATCTACAGGCGCGACACTGAGAACATACGGACGGGCGCAAAAGGCTTTGGAACGTACGTTTAACCAACAACGGTAGTATGAAAAGAACAATGGCAAACAGGCATGGAAAGCACACGGTTTACACCCTGCGGGCACATGACACCAGTGCGGAGCCATAGCAGCTGTAATACGGACACTTATCAAAAAAATAAATGAATTTATTTTATTCTGCTCGTACTTTGCTGTATCTTTGCAGAAGATATGCTGTGCTCGGGAAATTGAAAGTAAGTTTTCTTTCCACTCGCTTGCACTATCTTTACAGAAAATAGGCGGCGCTCGGGAAATTGAAAACAAGTTTTCTTTCCACTCGCTTGCACTATCTTTACAGAAAATAGGCGGCGCTCGGGAAATTGAAAACAAGTTTTCTTTCCGCTCGCTTGCACTATCTTTGCATCATAATTGGTTCTGCAGATGAAGAAAACATCATTTATCATCATATTGACAATCATGGCCATCGCTGCCAAAGCTCAAGACAGCCGCACAGGATACAACTTCCTGAGACTGCCTGTAAGTGCGCATGCCGCGGCTCTGGGAGGCGACAACATCAGCATCATCGAAGACGATGAGTCCATGATATTCAATAACCCTGCACTACTGTCGTCGGTGAGTGACAAAACAATAAACCTCAACTACATGAACTACATGTCCGGCGCCAACACCGCGAGTGCGGCATTCAACAGAATCATAAAGGAACGCGCGTCGGTGGCCGCATCGGCACAGTTCATCGACTACGGAAAAATGAAAGAAATGGACGAGAACAATGTGCAGACAGGCGAGTTCTCGGCTAAAGACATTTCCATAGCAGGCTATTTCTCATACATGCTGACCGAGCGCATCGCCGGAGGTATAACCGCGAAATTCGTGACTTCATACATCGGCGACTACAATTCGATAGCCATGGGCATTGACCTCGGACTGAACTACTACGACCCGGAGAAGGAATGGTCGGTATCACTCGTGGCGAAAAACCTCGGTGGCCAGATGAAGGCCTACGACGACCAGTACGACCGTATGCCTATCGACGTACAGCTCGGAGCAAGCAAGCGCTTCGCACACATGCCGTTCCGCTTATCGGCAACACTTGTCGACCTGAACCATCTGGATTATAAATTCATAAACCATCTGGTGATGGGAGCCGACATTATCATATCTCCTACAATATGGGTGGGCGTAGGATACAACTTCAGACGCGCCAACGAAATGAAGATAACCGAGGCCGACGGCTCGAGCAGCCACGGAGCGGGTCTTTCGTTCGGAGCGGGAATAAACCTCGAACGCTTCAAGCTGAATCTGGCTTACGGCAAATACCACGTCTCGAGTTCATCCATACTGGTAAACCTGGCATATTCTTTATAAATCACATAACAATGAGAAAGATTACGATAGCCATCGACGGTTATTCCTCATGTGGAAAGAGTACGATGGCAAAAGACCTTGCACGCGAAATAGGATACATATATGTCGACACCGGCGCAATGTACCGCTCGGTGACGCTCTTCGCCATGCGCAACAGTCTGTTCGATGAGGACGGAAGCATAAAGACCGACGAGCTGAAAGACAGAATGGGCGAAATAAACATTTCGTTCAAGCTGAACAGCGAAACTGGACGCCCGGATACTTATCTCAACGGTGAACTGGTAGAGAAAGAGATACGCACCATGGAGGTGTCGGCAAACGTAAGCAAGATTGCCGCCCTGCCCTTCGTTAGAGAGGCCCTCGTGGCACAGCAGCAGGCAATGGGCAAAGAAAAAGGAATAATAATGGACGGCCGCGACATCGGCACGGTGGTTTTCCCCGATGCCGAACTCAAGATCTTCGTAACTGCATCGGCAGAAGTGAGGGCGCAGCGCCGTTACGACGAACTGAAGGCAAAGGGCATGCCGGCCGACTTCGACGACATTCTGAAAAACGTGAAGGAGCGCGACTACATCGACTCTCACCGCGAAACATCGCCTCTGCGCATGGCTGACGATGCGCTGGAGTTGGACAACAGTCACATGACGATAGAAGAACAGAAGGCGTGGCTTATGGCGCGCTATAAAGAGAAAGCCGAGGCATAAGCTGCCGGGACTTTCCACTTTTAATACAATACGTTAAAGCCGCAGACACTATAAGGAGTGTTCTGCGGCTTTAATGCTTTCTGAAAATATTGTATTGCTGACTATATGGCTAATCCATTGGCACCCATCGGCAAAGAGAAAAAAGATTGCGGCAAACTCTATGAGCGGAACCTATCATTCAAGTATATTCCATGTGACACAGTTCAACGCCCCGCCATCCTTGACATATCCGTTTACTCTGACTTGAAAAATCTTTCCCTTATACTGCGGAAAACATGCTTCAATCTGTTCCTTTGCCTGATTATCCTCTTCCCTTCCAAAGGCAGGAATCACTATAATGTCCTTTGTCTGTAGGAAATTTATGTATGCCCAGCTGTATTTATCCACTTTCTCAACATCATAGGAAAGCACTTTCACGTTGAAACGACGCGAGAGTTTATCATAGTAAACATCAGCCATCTTACGGTCAAAATCATAATAATTTGTCATGAGAACATCATTACCACCAAGGTATCTTACTATCCCGTCTGAATGACCATACTTTTCATTATCGTCCCACGGAAGGAAAAGGATGTCACACTGAAATAGATTTTCCAATTCATTCACAAGTCTTTCCTTTGAATAAGTATGTATGTTTTCACGAAATACCTTATCGGTCATAATCACACAGTCGGCACATTTTATTACATTTCCGCCGTCGATGATGATGTCTGTACGTGTTGTCCTTATACCCAATGCCTCCAACTGCGCAGTCGGATCTGTTATATAAGCGCAATCTTGAGGATTGAGCATGTAATTTGGATAATAACGATATTGCACGAAATGATCCTTACCTACTTGTATCGGCATGTAATCACGACACCATCCGTCTGATGTTTTTCTCAACAAATCGTATGATACGCCACAGTGCTCGAGCAGATTCAGCAATCGACGGGTTATTATCGGATATTGTTCGAATGTGCATTCTGATATGAAAACTTTATTTGTCTGACTGTCTAAAACCATTATTATTTTCTATTCCAAGGCTTAGCACCGTATTCTGATTTAGTTTTTCCAGTTACAGGATTATAACGCTTCAATATATTTCCGTCAGTATCTGTCCAATGACTTTCATCCTTATGATAATTGTTATTATAGAAACAATAATTTCTTTTCATGCTGCACTCTTTGTCATTATAACGTCTTACTGACTTAAGTTCAACTTCATCGCATTCTTCTTTTTTCTCTATAGTAGGGAAATTCACTTCGGATGTATAATTGAACAACGCATCACGACAATCCCATGGACCGGTGACAACCATCATAGACTTATCCTGCGATTCGATTCGGAGCAGTGAACGGAGTAATATTCCACCGCCATAAAGGAACTTGTCATCACCAGAAATTTCGCTTTTAAAGCAAATGTCAAGTCCACTCGAGTGTATAAAGAATGCTCCTGTTTCGCTGCATTGGCGCGGATAGACGAACGGTTGACCTGTCTTTTCCTTAACATCCTGATGCAAATGACTATAATAATAGAATTCAACTTCGAGAAAGCGGTATTCTATATTTTTCTGTTTGATACAGCAATTTCCAAGTAAGTATTCTGCTATATTACGAAACTCTTGCTCTACACTTTGTTCATCTAAATTTTCATTCAATTTTGATAATCTTGCAACTAACTCATTTTCCATTGTATTTTCAAATTTAATCATTAAAATATTAACAATATATCATGTCTGCATAATGTCTCCATTAGCTGGAGAGTATCCAATATATTAAAAACGTAAATGTTCATGCACCGTGCATACGTAGTGCATGAACATTTACAGAAAAACTATTACCTTGTTTAAAGACCTTTCATAATCCTATCCCGGCACTGCTCCATAAGCCATTTAGGCGTACTCGTTGCTCCGCAGATACCCACGGTAGTGACACCTTCTATCCATGAGCTTTCAATCTCGTCGGGACCTTCTATAAGATAGCTGTTTGGATTGACACTCTTGCATTTGCTGAAAAGTACCTTGCCGTTGCTACTCTTCCGTCCACAGACAAAGAGGATAATGTCGTGACGGGCGGCGAAAGATGCAATATTAGGCATACGGTTTGCCACCTGACGGCATATCGTGTCGAAGCTCTTGAAAGTGGCATCCGGCGATATGTGGCTTTGTATATAATCGATGATGCGACGGAATTCGTCGAGGCTCTTCGTGGTCTGCGAATACAGATATATGTCACGGCTGAAATCGAGAAGCCTCACATCTTCGAGCTTTTCTATCACGATGGCCTTGCTGTGTGTCTGCCCCACGAGTCCGAGAACCTCGGCATGGCCGTTCTTTCCGAATATAACAATCTGTGCCTCGGGATTGGCATCGTACTGTTTTTTTATGCGTCTCTGCAACTGCAACACCACAGGACACGTGGCATCTATTATCTCGATGTTGTTGCGTCGTGCCGTCTCATAGGTCTCGGGAGGCTCGCCATGGGCTCTGAGCAGCACTTTCACATCATGCAACTGTTTCAGTTGCTCATGGTTGATTGTTATCAGTCCGCGTGCATGAAGCCGCTCCACCTCCATTCCGTTGTGCACAATGTCGCCCAGACAATAAAGCGTATTGCCCTTGGCAAGTTCTTCCTCCGCTTTCTTTATGGCAGTGGTGACACCGAAACAAAAACCGCTTGAGCTATCTATTTCAATATGAATCATTTGCCGTTGCCTTTAAATTCCGCTTACTACGACGTTTATTTCCACCTTCGGATTATTCGGGTCGTTGGTTATCATCAGCACCTTAGGCTCGCTTTTCGACTTTTTCATACGTTCCACATTGGCCGTCACTTTGAGCTTTGCCTCCTCACCCGGATCGAGCACCGATTTGTTTAGCGAGACACTCAGGGCCGAAGAGAACATCTGAAGATTGCTTATTCTCAACTCTGATTTTCCGGTGTTCTTTATCATCACAGTACCCTTGAGTTTCTTCTTACCATCAGCCGCACCAAGATTCAACTCCTTCTCCGAAACCTCTATGGCGGGAGCAAGAGCCAGTTCGGCCTCTGTCATATCCTGAAACTGGGGCAGCAGCACGGCAGAAACACTTATTTCCTTGTCACTGTCCACCTTGTCACCAGGTTTGTTGCCCAGAAATACCTTTGTCTCTGTAAGTCCTAGATCGTCAAGCTTTCTTGAGTCGAGTGTTATTGTCACAACACCTGCACGACCGCTTTTTATCTTCGACGGCGACACGTCGGCTTCCAGATAGTCCGGCAGGTGCATAACCACCGGTTCGGCAGTTTCACCTCCAGTGTTACGGATGTGTATCTTCAACTGCGGAGTCTCACCGTTGTTCACATCATTAAACTCGAGAGTGTTTCTGTCTGCAAGCAACGTACCTATTTTATAAGGATAATCACCAGAATAGTCTTTCACTTCTCTCACCACTACACCCTTCATTCTGAGCATCAGAGGTTCGTCACTGCCTTCGACACACACATCGGCATATTTGTCGAAATGTCCCATCTGCTTTGAGTCGAAAGTCATTCTGACCATGAACTTCTCACCGGCCTGTATATCCTTTTGTGGAAAATCAGCAACCATACACCCGCAACTCGTCTGCACTTCGCTTATGCGCATGCTCCTGTTTCCATTGTTAGTCAACTCAAATTCAGCCGTCACCGGCACGTTGTATTCCACTTGTCCGCAGTCTACCACATCGTTGGCAGCCACCATGTCCTGCGCCCGCAGTTCGGCAGAAAGCGCGGCAAGCACAGACAGTACGATTATATTTTTATTCATCAATTATGTTTTGCTTATTATATTATGGTGTTATATATTTTCATTATTTAGCTTCCGACACATTTATATTCATGGCAGCGGTACGGGCTGAATATTCCGGACTGTACGCACACTGCACTGTACATGTACCTGTGCTGTATGTTCCTGCACGGTCAACGTAATATTCGGTCTCGATGACATGACTGCCTTTGGCCATTCTGTCGAAGTAATAGCCGGTGCGATTGTCACCCTGTGCATAATAGCATCCGCCATGATAACCACTCATCTGCATCACCGGCTCCATGCAGGCAGCTCTCTTATCGACTACCTGAACGAAGTCATAGTCGCGTGCGGCAGTAACGGTGATTCTCACCTTTATCTTATCACCAACGGCCAGCTGTGCTCCATCGGACAGCACTTTGCCGTCCTTCATTATCTCACGCTTGACCGTCATGCCTTCAGAAGCACCGGCCACATCGGCTACATCCTGCATGAACTGTGCGTAAACAGCACCCCATGACATACCGTCGGACGACTTCTCTACAGTGAATGTCTTCATGTTGTCACCGGTACGCGATGTCTTCACATAACCCAGACCGGCCGTAGCCTTCGGCAATTCAAGCTTAGAGCCGTTGACCTTCAGCACAGGCAGATGCTTTTCTGTCGGGAACAGATTGTCCTTGTTACCATTCATGAAGGCATATACAGCGTCAACATTGTTCATAGGTGTGTCCCATCCTTGCGTGCGTTTCGACTGCAACAGCCAGCGCTGCATCTCTCTTATGGTAGTGACATCTTCCGGAGTAATGGCCTGCAGAGCTTCGATGACTGCAGTCTGAGTAGGAATGCGATAGTCGTACCATGAATAATATGCCTTCGGCGTATCGAAGTAGCGTCCCATTTCCTCGTTAAAGACAGTGTATTCCTTCACACTACACAAAAGTTCGGCCGCTTTCTCTCTACGTCCACTGCCTGACATTATCACAGCGACATTGGCCTTTCCTGCTATTGTGAGCTGACCATTCTGCTTCTCGAGCAACTTAACAAGATATTCATATTCAGCCTTTCGCTTTGATGAAAGTTCGCGTCCGTCGAGCGCACATATATAAAGATAGGTGACAGCCATCTCGCTCGGGCGCAGATTCTTCTCACCCTTACTCTCTGCTTTCTTAAGATTCTCCACCTCGACAGACATCTTCATGCCCAGATAATCGATTGCCGAAGTAAGCATTCCGGCAGTTTCCTTGTCGGTACCGGTCATGGAATTGAGCCTTACAAGCATTTCTGCAACAGCTGATGTCATGTAAACATTTCCGCCCATACCCGGCCACCATGAGAACGAACCGTCACCGTTCTGCAGTTTCTTAAGCTTTGTCAGAACATCATTAAGTCTGTATTCCATCGCCGACTCGTCGAAGAAACCTGTGAGCAGACGTTTCTGGTCTGCCTCTTTCTCAGCTTCCATAAGCCACGGAGTCTCACTGAGCACCACAGACTTGAGTTCCTCATTTTTCTGCAGACTGCTCATCAAAGATGTCTCATCGCCGCTCTCCTGACTCCACAAATCAAGAACGCGCTTGAAGTCCGGCACATTCTTTACAATATTACGTCCCAGACTGCCGGCATAATAAGCAGCGGCAAGACTAAGAGCATTGTTTTCACTAGTCTCGGCAATAGTCGGAAGTGTCTGCAGAATGAGCCATGAAGGATTGTCGGTGTATTCAACAGTCAGTTTATTATCCTTATCATTCACCGCAAACATCTGCTTGAGATCTATCGTATGTTCGCCCGCACCGTCCCAGGTGAATGCCTTTGTATTTGTGACAAGTTCACGATCAGGCATCACGGCCAGATAATGCTGCTCGCCATCGCTGTATCCACGACCAGAAGCTGTGACACGGCAGATAAGCAATCCATCGTTATCCACATCGCTCATATCGAAACTGAAGCTTACAGCCTCGGTATCTCCTTTCTTCACAGCATACTTCACTGTCTGATGGAAAATCTCTTTCTCATTCTCTGGGTTGAGCAAAGAGAGACGCGCAGTACCAGTGACGTCCTTCTCAGACGTATTGAACAGACGGGCAGAAATGCTCACCTTGTCACCTGTACGTACGAAACGCGGCACATTAGGCTGCACCATCACCGTCTTCTGCGCAACGATTTCGCTCTCAAGCATTCCACTGTTCATGTCCTTGTCGTGCGCAATACCCATGAACTTCCATGTTGTTATGCTTTCAGGAAGTGTGAATTTTATGTTTATATTACCGTCAGCGTCGGTTGTGAGTCCCGGATAGAAGAATGCTGTTTCGTTGAAGTTCTCACGCACCTGAGGTTCATTCTGTCCTATACCAGAGTCTTCTTTTACTGAAGTTTCGTTTTCTGTCACGATAGATTCAGACAATTCACCGTTTGATTTCTTTGCATAACCAACCGTCACAACACGGTCCATTGTTAACGCAGGTTGTGCCAATACAGGTTTCGATTTAAGCACTTCACCATCAGTCATATACACTTCCTCGACAGCAACCATACCCAACAAAGATGACAAATCATAATGCCCGAAGTCCAAACCGCGCTCATCAAAAAGTTTCAGAGGCATCTCACCATAAACACCGAGATTAGATATGTAACGTCCTGTCCACATTGTGAATGGCAGACTGTAATAAACCGGCATGGCAAGAGTCCACGAATGACTGCGCAACTGGTCGAGCGACTTGTCGTAGAGTGTGGCCATGAGCTGGGCAGCAGCAGGTGTTCCGTCCGGACGGCTCACGCTGAGCGTCCATTCCTCTTTCTGTCCAGGAGTGAGTCTGTCGCGGAATGTGGTCCACTTCATCTGCAGACGTGTGTCTTCCTTTGGACGACGCAAAGATACATTATGGCGGTAAAGGATACCATCCTTCACCCATGCATAATTAAGCAAAATACCGTCGCCATACTCTGGTTTATAAGTCAGCTCACGCGTATGAAGCTCGTCGCGCAGCGTCATTGTGCCGTTCTCAAGTATGCGGTCACCGGCAAACACCGTGTAGAACACGTGCAACAAACTGTCAGAAGCACCGAGCTGCACATACACCGGACGACCATCAGCACTGAACTCCTCTGCAGAAGCATAGAACCAGTCGTGTGTCTCAACCACAGCTTTCTTGTCCTGCATGGTGAATACCACGAACTCACGGTCTATAGTGTCGTTGCCGCAATATGCCCTCAGTCGGTGTTTCATCGACTTGAACTGTGCGGAAGATATTTCGGCAGGCACATTTGCCTTGCATGTATATTTCTGGTCGTCAATATAGAAAGTGACATCGCCGTCAATATTCTCGCCGGCATTGTTGCGGTATAAGAATGTCACTGTCTTCAGACTGTCGCGCTCCACTCTCTCGGGCATGTCGCATGTGAGCGACGTCGGACGGTCGCTCAGCGGTATGCTCGTCTCGCCATTGTGTGTCTCGCCGGCCATATCAGTGACGTCGGCCTTGATATCGAAACTGTAAAAACGGTTGGGGCGCTCATCCATTGTCTCGGGCAACGCAACCGGTACTTTTATACTGAACGTACCATCAGCGCCGGTGGCTATGGTATCAGAGAGTATCTGAACCGTCTCGTCGCCTCCTCCATAGTATCTCCAGAGCATAGACGGGCGGCGTGTGACGGTATAGACAACGCGTGCTCCCTGCACAGGCACTCCGGCGTATGTCTTGGCCGAACCTTTCACTGCGACAGTATCGCCCGAGCGATAATTGGATGTGAGCTTGTCAAACTGTACATCGAACGTCGGGCGCTTGTATTCCTCGACAGAGAACGATGTAAAACCATTATTTCCGAAATCGCATCTCACGGAGAAACTACCCGGCAGACACGCGACAGGAAGAGCAAAGTCAGCCGAAGCCATACCGAAACCGTCGGTCACAACCTTCTGCTTCGCCACCTCCTTATAGTTGGCATCGCGCAGCGTAAGCGTGACACTCTTGCCAGAAAGAGCCACCGAACGTTTGGTCTCACTGTTGTGATTGTATGCCAGGGCAGCCACATGCACGGTCTGTCCCGGGCGATATATGCGGCGGTCGGTATAGATGTTTACATAATCTACCGAACGCTTGTTGTCGTAATAAGAGAAATATCCGTTTAACGAAGATACCGGAAAGGCTTTGTCATCGTCGGTATAAATATAGTACGACTGTCTGAAATTCTCCTTACAATTATACAAAGTCTCCCCATCAGCGTTGCACGTGAGTGTCTCAACATCCTTGTCATCCTCATTGCGACGATCGACAGACGTAATGCGTATCTTGGCTCCCGGCACAGGTTCACCGGTTGTAGCGTTCACCACAACCATACGCATGTTGTTGCCTGGCAGGCTCTCTGTTATGAGCATGAGGTTGCTCACACGCAGCAGGGCGCGCTCCACCGGCACATTGATATTGTTTGTGGTGAATTCCACCAGATATACACCTTTGTCCAAACCGTCTATCTGCATACTGTCATTCACAATCTTGTATGGTGGCAGACCGATATAACGGCGCGTCTGTGTGAACGGTTTGTCTGAAGTAAACAGTTTCTTCAGTATGGCGTAATCGTGAGGGTCGGACGGATTGATGTCCTCGTCGCCGGTCACATTGACACGGCGCACCGTCATCGTCAGTTCGCTTATGTTGCACAACGAAGCCACGACCACCGTGCGCGGCTGGCCCGGCACCATCATCTCATCGCCCAAAGACACATGGAAATATGGCATGGTCAGCCTCTTCACAGCATTGCGCAGGATGTTCATTCTCGGCCATGCGCCCCACTTGACCAAAGCGTAATCGATGTAGTTCATCTTGTCTTCTGGAGTGGCATCCTCCGATGCATCCATGAAGTTATAGCGCTCGATGGCCAGCTCACCGGCCACTGTCAGGTCGCCATATTTTGCAATGAGCGAGTCGATGGACTGCAGATACTTCGACTTCTGCATTTTCAGTGTATTGCCCTTGCGGTTCTGCTGTATAATCTTCAACGCACAGAAACACGTAGCTGCACGGTTACCGGCTTTCTCATAGTAATCGTGCAGAAAATCGTAGCGGCCGGCTTCCATTCCAAGCACGTGCAACACGTCATCGCCGAAAAGCCGACTGTCAACGCCGTCCTCGATGAAAGGGGCATAGCCTGTGGCGAAAGCACGAGCCAGGCGGTCGGGATTGCGTAGCGACAGATCAAAGAAAGCCTTGCTGCGTTCGGCAGCATCGTCGCTTAGATGCGGCCGGTCTCTGTAAACGGTTCCGAGCACGGAGTTGTATATCGCCGCCAGAACTACATCGACACCCTCGGCCTTCTTTGCCGCAGCCTCAAGTCTGCGTACGGCCGGAGCCAGCGAGTCGGGAGAGACAGTGGCGCTTGCCCCCATCCTGCCCACCTGTGCCTTGAGCAGATGACCATAAGCCTTGTCGGCCTCGGCCTTGGCTATTATTCTGTCGAGTATCTTTATCCGAGTCTGTGGCAAATCCTTTTTTCTTGCCTCCGCCTCCTTTTTCCACAACGTGGTGTAACTGTCGGCAGACACCATCGCAGGCATCATTATAGCTGCGAACACGACAAGTAACAATCTGTGTTTCATAATTCTGATTTTTATGATTTTATTTTCATCCGTTTGCCCATGCCGCCCAAACGGGCTGTACAGCATGTACGGCCATCACACTATATTATTGCAAATATACGAATATTACGGACAACGAGCAATCAAAATGACAAACTTTTACTTATGTTTCCGTTTTTTTATCGCAAATGAAACGTGTTTGAAGACAACAGCAAGGTATGCAGGAGAAACATAAACGGCATTACGGAAGGAAAAAGAAAACGGCTGAAGAGGGGAAAAACATAAATCGCGTATCATCGAAGGCTGTCAAAAGCGACACGTTATGATAATGCGGAAATGAGAAAACCGACATACAAGCAACACGAATATTGTAAAAATAATTTACCAAAACGGTATCGACAGAAAACACAAAAATAGAAAACTTGAAACAGGAAAAACAATACCTTCTGATGGCGCTGTATGGTATGAAACGTGACAGCATGAACCTCGCGTAATAATAAATTCACGTTGTCACGACCAATGAATAATTCCTGCAAGACAGTCTCGTGCTTTCTATACTTTTCCTCACTCCTAATATCTGCTGTTTTAAAGAAAACCCGGATGAGGAAGTTACAGATTTTCTTGACTTTTTTTTGACAAAAAGAAATCGCGAAAGAGATGTTAAGAAATGTAAAATCAAACATAATAAAGGCTCTTTCTGGTCATACCGTCATGTAGCATACACTACCTTGCAGTACCGGATAGTCTTCCTAACATTCCGATAAAGGCCGTTTCAGGCCCTGATCATGCCTTTATCAGGGTGTAATATGGTGCGTTTCAGGGCCTGAAACGGGCAATATCACAAACCAAAACGGTGCTTATTGCAGGACGAAAAAATGGATGTCAAAAATAAGTTATTACTGTTCAATGACTTATGTAAAGTCCTCATAAATCGAGTATTTGCGTCCGACGGAGAGTCAGTCTGCAAATTCTCGCTTATTTTTCGGGGTAGAACAGAAAACTCAGACGAAAAAATCACAGGATACTGAAAATCTGTAAGTGCCACATATTGCATTCCTTTTCAGCAGACAGGAACAACAATGATTAGGGATTGAAGCTGCTGTTTCTTGAAACCAGACTCAACCTGATTTCCATATTACCGTTCGTGATGCTACAAAAAATACAGAACAAATATAATACATATGATATAAACATCCACAGCCCCAAATATTCTTTTCGACGATATGGATTTCCGTTGATAATCAGACGGAATACAAGCAACATAATGTCAAAATTTTTTACCATTCGTAAAGCAGGGAATATTCTCACTGAAAAGACAAAAACATATCCGCAAATCATAACCACAGCACATCACTCTCAGGGACGGCACAACATGTTGACCGTGGAAAAAAGAAAGAAACGGATATGTATGAAAATGTGAAGATTTGCCGATTTTAACATCATTTTGCACAAATGGATGCAAAACAGGAACAATTTGTGCATTATATCTACAGAAAAAGGACATAACACGATAAAAAATGAAGAATATGAAAAAACTGAAATTATCACTGCTTTTTTTAAGCATACTATCCGTCGGAATGACATTCCAATCGTGTGACGACGATGATGAATACTACTATTATTATCCGATAAACAGACCTAACGCAGTAGTGACAGTGAAACCAGAGACTGCCGACAGCAAGTTCTTCCTGCAGCTCGACGACTCGACAACACTCACTCCGCTCAACATGAGAACGTCTCCTTACGGTGACAAGGAAGTAAGAGCATTCATCAACTTCAGCTACGCCGAACAGCAGAACAACAAACGCAACTTCAATGTTTACGTGAACTGGATGGACAGCATACTGACCAAATCGACTGCAACAAACCTTGGCGTTGAGGAGAACATAAAGAAATACGGTCAGGATCCGGTGGAGATAGGCACAAGCGACTGGGTGACCATAGCCGAGGACGGATATCTCACACTGAGCTTCAAGACAAAATGGGGCAGCCAGAAACCGCACTACGTGAACCTCGTGGCAGGAGAGAATCCGAACGATCCGTATGAAGTGACATTCTATCACAATGCCGACGGCGACGTGAACGGTCTGTGGGGCTACGGCATCGTGGCATTCAAACTTGACAAACTGCCCGACACGGAAGGCAAGACTGTGGACCTGACACTGAAATGGAAGTCGTATAACGGCGACCGCAAGGTGACATTCAAATACTGCACACGCAAATCCACAAACGCTAACGCCGAGACCGTGGTAAAGGCTTCGGAATATATGAAGACCCTGAAATAATAGAGACATGCCGGGACCGGGGCGGCACGGCACAACAGCCTGCTACAACCTGCTGTTCCGGCATACTCCCGACAACGGGGCACAACCTCTGGAAAATATCAGCAACAATAAATCATAATATTTTCATAGGCTTTAAACTTTGATTCATCTCTCAGTGGGATGTCTTCTCTGGATGAAGAGAGGACATCCTCTTTTTTTGTACCATGAAAAGCAAAGTCTGGATGACGCTGCGCGAAGCAAGATAGACTATGAAGGCAAACCAAAGGGCATGATTTCCCCACAACCCACGGAGCGACAGATAAACACCGAAAAACAAAAGAGCTGAAACTATAGAGGAAAGCATCATGCCACGTGTAGCCGTGACACCTATAAAAACTCCGTCCCACACAAAAGCAGCCATACCTGCGGCCGGAATGGCTACAGCCCATGGAAAATAAGCCGCAGAGGATGCTATGACGGAAGCATCATCGGTGAGCAGCGAGAGGAATGCACTGCCGCCGGAAGCATATAAGGATGTGTAAGCCACTGCAAGAATAAGTCCCCACATGAAAAGATGGCGCACCGTGGAGAGGAACATACGTTCGTTGCGGGCACCGTAATAGCGGCCGCAGAGTGCCTCGCCGGCATAAGCAAAACCGTCCATGACATAGGAAAAGAGAGTGAAGAGCTGCATGAGCAGAGTGTTGACCGCAAGAACAACAGCTCCATGTGACGCTCCGGCTGAGAGGAAAAAGAGATTTACGGCCACAATGAACAGAGTGCGGATAAATATGTCGCGGTTGACACTGAAGAACCTGCACATGGCCTGAAAATCAAACAGTCCGACGGCAGAATAATGATTGCGGAGCCGTCCATAACTAATGAACAGAAACAGCACAGCGGCAAATAGACCGGCATACTGAGCAATAAGCGTTCCCAGGGCAACACCTTCGACTTTCATACCGAACACATACACCAGACTCAGACTTGCGGCTATGTTCACCACGTTCTGCATAATTGAAATGAACATCGGTATGCGTGTGTTCTGCATGCCGATGAACCAGCCGGTCAGTCCGTAAAGACACAACATGGCAGGAGCACCCCATACGCAGATGTCGAAATAGGTATGCACAAACACTGTGATGTCCGGCGACGGACTGACAACAGCAAGTGCAATACTGAGCAGCGGATGTCGGAACAATATTATCAGGGCGGCCACAACAAGAGCCACCGTGAGCGAACGCAGCAACAGACGCACAACGTCAGCCAGATCGCGACGTCCGAACGACTGTGAGGTCATTCCGCTCGTACCCATACGCAGAAATCCGAATATCCAGTATATCACATTGAATATCATCGAACCAACGGCTATCGCACCGATATAAACCGCATCGCCCATATGTCCCACTATCGCCACATCCACAAGACCGAGCAACGGCACTGTGATGTTAGAAACTATGGATGGAAGAGCTATGCGCAGTATCTGACGGTTTATCTGTTTCATCTGCTGAGGTATATATGTACTGTTGTTTTCACAGCGCAAAATTATCTGTTTAATGACAAACGTCAAGCACAGTGTTTCTGTTTTAACATTTATTCGCTTTGAGATTCAAACACCATACGTTATCTTTGCATCCACTGGCATTATCTTTGCATAAGATCAGAAAAAGAAGTTATAAACAACAAAAAGGGAATAAGATTATGGAAATAGGAAACAAAGCTCCGGAAATACTGGGCGTTGACCAGAACGGAAAAGAAGTGCGTCTGAGCGACTACGCCGGCAAAAAACTCGTGCTGTATTTCTACCCGAAGGACTCCACTCCGGGATGTACAAGCGAGGCATGCAGTCTGCGCGACAACTACGAAGAACTGAAAGCGAAGGGCTACGAGGTTGTTGGCGTGAGTGTGGACAGTGAGAAATCTCACCTGAAATTCATCGAGAAGAACCAGTTGCCGTTCACCCTTATAGCTGATACAGACAAGAAACTCGTTGAGGAATTCGGCGTATGGGGCGAAAAGAAAATGTGTGGCAGAACATACATGGGCACATTCCGTACAACATTCATCATAGATGAGAACGGTGTAGTGGAAAATATCATGGGGCCGAAACAGATAAAGGTGAAGGAGCACGCAGGACAGATTCTCAGTCTTTAAGACGAAAACATGACGTGTCTGAGGTGTAACCTTCATCTCAGACACACACATAAAAAAGCGTGGTGGTACATCCGGCCGACAGAATTAAAACCATACTGTCATTAGCGGAACGTACCACCACGCTTTGTTTATTTATTTTCTATACGACTGCATCGCACCATACTGAGAATCAGTCGGCCTGTTCTGCGTCGATAGCCTTGATTTTCTGTTTTACGAGTTCCATATCGTCTTTCAACTTCTGAACCTTTCTGTTCATCTCGTCTACAAGACTATTGCCCTTCTTGCTGCTTGCTGTGAGGAATCCGAGGTTGTTCTCGTATGTCTGGATTTCCTGACGCAACTGGTCATAACGGCGCATCAGACGACCGCGTTCGTTGTCGAGAGCGTCCTCGCCACGCTTTGCAACATTCTTCAGATTTGTCTTGAAGTTGTCAAGCTTACGGCGTGTGCTTGATATGTTAAGTTCCTTATACAACTTGTCGAGCACTGCATGATATTCGTTGTAGACATTGTCTTTCTCCTTATAAGGCACGTGTCCCACAGCGTTGTACTCCTCAACGAGCTGCTGTATCTTTTCCTGTACGTTCTCAACACCTTCGGTTGTAAAGTCGCGAAGTTTTGCAATGATAGAACGTTTCTTATCGAGGTTGGCACGCTCTTCATTGTGTACACCGGCATTTGCGGCATTACGGGCAGCGAAGAACTTGTTGCATGCCTCCAGGAAATCGTTCCACAACTGATCGCCTATCTTCTTAGGCACACTGCCTATGGTCTTCCACTCTTTCTGCAGAGCTATGAACTTATCACCGGTAGACTTCCAGTCAGTACTGTCAGACATTGAACGCGCTTTCTCGATAAGAGCTTTTTTCTTCTCCACGTTAGCGGCAAAAGACTCCTTGAGTTCCTTGAAGAAAGCAGCCTTACGTCCAAAGAAATCATCGCATGTGCCGCGGAAACGCTCGAATATCTTGACATTCATCTTCTGCGGAGCAAATCCGATGGTCTTCCACTCAGCCTGAAGAGCTATTATTTCCTTTGTATGTTTCTCCCAATCGCTTGCGCCCTTGTTTTCTTCTTTGGCAATAGCCTCAGCCTTCTCACAGAGTTCCGTCTTGCGTGCAAGATTGTCTTCCTCCTTGGCACGGAGGCTCTCAAAGTGCTGCTGATGGCGTTTGTTTATCACAGTTGATGCAGCCTTGAAGCGTGTCCAGATGCTTTCGCGCAGGTCTTTTGCCACAGGACCGATCTCACGGTACTGCTGATGAAGTTCCTGCAACTGGTGGAATGCGCTGATTACATCCTGTTCTTCAGCAAGTTTTTCAGCCGACTCGCACAGTTTTGTCTTCAGTTCAAGATTCTTCTTGAAATCATATTCGCGTGCTTCGATGTTAAGTTTGAGCAGATCATAGAACTGTTCTACATAAAGCTGATAGCTGCGCCACAACTCACTGGCCTTATTTGCCGGAACAGCCTTTATCTCCTTCCACTGCTGCTGCAGCTCTTTGAATTCAGCATAAGATTTATTGGCCTGCTCTGGCGAGGTGGCCATAGCTTTGATCTTATTTATAATCTCAAGCTTCTTTTCAAGATTTTCTTGTTTTTCAGCTTCCTGCTGCTGGAATATTTTTGTGCGGTTCTCACGTATTACAGCCATTTCTGCCTTGAAGATATTCTCATCCTCATCGGGCACAATCTGATATTTCTCCGGATCACCTCCATCGTTGAGGTATTCCTTCAAACGGGCTTCACGTTCCGCAATATGTATTTTATAGAAAGAGGTTTTAAGATGATCAATCTCTTCCTTGTTTGAAAATTCTTTATTGGCAACGATTTCCTTCAGACGCGCAAGAATTTCTTTCTTTGTTTTGTACGTCTGCAACAAAGGTGCTTCTTCTGTCATATTCTCATCAGAACAGACATTTTCGGTTTCCGCTATCAGGCTTTCCGGTTTGTTTTCATCCTGGTTTACTTGAGCAACAGACTGCTCCATGCCTTTTTCGTTTTCATTCACTCCATTCTGAAGAGCATTTTCTTGAGAATCCATCATTTCACTGTTTTAAGTTTATGACACGGTTTTTCCACAATATCCAAGCAAATATCAAAATGCCTTTATATTCAAAGACATTAACATTTTGCATGATATTTTAAATTCAAATAATTATTGATGCAAACTTAAATAAAAAAAAGTAATTCCGCAAAAAAACTTATGTATTTTTTACATTTTTCCGTCAAAGTAATCTTTTGTGGCGCAAAATAAACCATGACAGCCCTGAAACACATACGGAAATAACCAATGCCACAATGAATCCATAACTGGTTGACTCCATGCCATTGATAAGGTTCATTCCGAAAAGCGAGGCTATGAGCGTCGGGAACATCATTATAATAGAAACCGATGTGAGCGTACGCATCACGGTGTTCATATTATTGTTGATGATGCTCGAATAGGTGTCCATCGTTGATTCGAGAATGTTGGAATAGATGTTTGTTGTTTCACGTGCCTGCGACATCTCGATATTGACGTCTTCAATAAGATCGGCGTCAAGTTCGTCGACCTGAAGTTTGAACTTCAGTTTCGCAAGAAGAGTTTCGTTGCCACGGATTGACGTTATAAAATATGTAAGAGAATCCTGCAGACGACTGAGCGCGATAAGCGATTCATTGTTCACCACATTGTCAAGATTATGCTTTGCCTTCTCTATGAGAGTGTTTATCTGCTTCAATCGTTTCAGATACCACACTGCGGAAGAAAGGAACAAACGGAATATCATATCCACATAGTCGGTGAAGCCTTCGCCGCGTTTCTGCTGGTAGCTCACAAAATCAATCATCATGTTTGTCTCATAATAACAAACAGTGATTGTGACATCACCTTTATGAATAATACCAAGCGGAACAGTGGTGTACGGCGTACGCGAACGTATCTCCTTCACATAAGGAATACGAAGGATTATAAGCATCCAACCGTCATCATATTCGTAACGGGCACGCTCATCGGTATCGCTTACGTCGGAAAGGAAATAATCGGGTAAATTGAATTTATCTTCAAGCCACTGCTGATCTTCTTCAGTAGGACATGTCACTTGTATCCAGCAGTTGGGTTGCCACTCAGCTATCGCTTTCAGGGCACTGTCAGTATTCCAGAATGTTCTCATAAAGCTAATCTCCTTAGATTTCTCGTCTTTTGATTTGTCGGCAGGAGACAGTCTCTTTGCCTAGAGTAACACTCTGTCACCAGCCTCAGAAAGTAATATTTTCCGCGTGATAATCGTCCATAAATTCGTTTTAATTGTTGCGGATGCAAAGTTACAGAAAAACTTTGATTATGCAAACTCTTTTTTGAAATTCGTGTATGCATGCAAAAAGTTAACAAGAATGTAACATTGTTTACAATCATTAAAATTTCAATAATCTCTATTTTATAGTTGTTATAACAATTATATAGGCTAATATTATCTTTTTAACAACCAAACAAAAAACATTAAGCATGAAAAAGACTTTACTATTACTAAATTCATTTTTTCTTGGCATGTTGCCATCATTCGCCCAGCAGGAGGGACAAATCAGAGTTAAAAGCGGATTTACGGCCGACGTAGTTGCTGAAGGAGTACCTGTGGAAGAACACCTTGTACTTGGAATTGACAACGGAAGTGTGGGACTGTTCAGCAAGAAACTGGACTTTGTCAATAACGGATTACCATCTGAAATGCCGATGAAGGCATTTGAAAGCGGCAACCTTTACAACATTGACTATACAACGAACAACGCTCTCAGACTGGCAGGTCCCCAGGATCCGGCAGGCAGCAATTTTCCAACAAACGGAGAACTCATGCTGAGCACTCCCGTAAAAACAGACAAATTGTGGTTGCTCTGCATCTGCGGAAACGGACCGACAGATTTATATGTAGAAGTTTTCTATAAAGGAGGAGATTATACATATGCCAACATCACAATAGAAGACTGGTGGAACGAAAGCAAGGATCCGGAAGAACACAAAGGCAAAGACGAAGCTTTCTGGGGATTCGACCGTATAGACCGTGAGACAGAAAATCCGCAGGGTGTAAGTGCTGTGCGCCTTCTCGAAAAATCAATAGCAACAGACCCCAACAAGGAAATTCAGTCTGTGTACATTGAAAAGACCAACGTAAGCAACGGATATCCCACAATTCTCGGATTATCAACAGGCAGTCAGCCCATTGAAATAGCAGAAGGTTTCAATGCAGACGTTGTTGCGGAAGCAAGACCTATAAGCGAACACTCCAGCGCTCCGCTCGACAGAAATGCATGGGTGCTTTATTCCCAGTCTCTTGGTGAGATAGAAATGACAACCGAATACGGTCTTCCTGAAGACGGAAACATTGTAACAAAAAGCAACAGGACATATAAAGTGGATTATAGCGCGCTCAATGCCACACGACTCGTTGCCGATGATATGGAAACACCCGACGTAGACGAGTCAACCACAACACTCGAGTTGGAAGACAAACCTACGGTAAGCGACTATGGTGCGCTTGTTTATCTTGCAACTGCAGGAAACGGTCCGGCCGTGATAGACGTAACATATAACTATACAGACGGTTCCAACAGCACAAGATTTATAGAAATACCCGACTGGTGTAACAACCAATCATTGGCTGCCGTACAGACAGGCCGCTATTATGGTGGCGTTGACGACAGAGATTATGTCGGTCTGTATGAAATCGAGGATTATCCGCAAAGCAACAAACAGATAGAAAGCATCACCCTGAACAATTATACCGGCAACAATGACAAAGGCATAATAATGGGTATTTATCTCACTGACGGAACTATAGCAACAGCCATCAAAGACATCAATGCCGATAAGGAGACAAAGGACGGAAAGACCTTTAACGTAGGAGGACAGATAGTTAACGATTCTTACAAAGGCATTGTTATAAAGAACGGCAAAAAGCAAATCACCAAATAATAATACCTTGTACCAAAATCTGGAATCTGCACCTAATTTCGGGTGCAGATTTTTTTGTACCTGTAATTTCTTTAAAACTGCACCGGGCAAGAGTCAGGACAAAGCACCGGTACACATCCGCATCCGAAGAAATGCTCAATGGAAATAATTATGTGGGATATTGATTTCAACGGGAAGAGTGAGACTTCAATACTGAATCAGCTGTGTTTCATTCCGCTGGAATAAAACAAAATGGGGCACTTACAGATTTTCAGTTTCCTGCGATTTTTTCGTCTGAGTTTTCAGTTCTACCCCGAAAAATAAGCGAGAATTTGCAAACGGACATTACTTCGGACGCAAATACGCGAATTATGAGGGCTTTACATAAGTCATTGAACAGTAATAACTTATGTATGACATTCATTTTTTCGTCCTGCAATAAGCACAGTTTCGGCTTGTGATATTGCCCGTTTCAAGCCCTGAAATGCTCCATATCACACCATAATATGGGCGTAATCATGGCGTGAAACGGCCTTAATCGGAATGTCAGGAAGACTATCCGGTACTGCAAGGTTGTGTATGCTACATGACGGTATGACCAGAAAGAGACTTTATCGTACCTAATTTTACATTTCTTAACATCTCTTTCGCGATTTTATTTTGTCAAAAAAAAGTCAAGAAAAATTGTAAGTACGCCAGCTGAGTGTTCTGAGAAAACGCTGATATCAGACATGAGAAAAGACGCGGGAAGTATGAGCAAATTTTGTGTTTATGATTCCCCGGACGAATCGTTATTAACGATATGATTCTTCCTTTTCGGATTTTCCGGAATTTATACGTAATTTCTCTTCCCCTACTATTTATAGGTTGAGCAGGAAAACTGCGCCATAAAAAAATTACAAACACTGCATCCGCACTTATGTTCCGATACATCAGCAGGTTGACTGAGACACGTATTAATAAAACAACATTCTGTATTGGTTTTTGTAAATAATTCGTGCTGCGCCATAATAGAATACATTACACTAAATATCATACGATTTTTTTTGATGCAATAAAAATTTAAGTTATATTTGCATCAACAAAATACAAATATGAATATCATGAACATTAACAACAAAGCCGCCAAATATAGGGTAAAAAAACAGCAGTGGAAGGATCTGTTCTTCATCTTTTTAGGCATACTGCTCTACTCAATAGGTTACACAGCATTCATCCTTCCTGAGAAAGTGGTTATGGGAGGCGTGGCCGGTATATCAGCTTTATTATACTATGCATTCAAGTTCCCAGCCGGAGCATCCATTTACATTCTCAATGCCACAATGCTGCTTATAGCCTTCAGGGCTCTCACCAAACAATTCAGCATACGCACTATCATCGGCGTAACGATAATGGCAGTGCTTGTCGGTGCGCTGCAACCCATTTTTGAGGCATTCCCAATCATCACCGCAGGAAAGGACACATTCATGCACGTACTCATCGGAGGTGCAATGGCAGGAGCGGGCCTTGGTCTCGTGTTCTCGCACAACGGTTCAACCGGAGGCACCGATATCATCATAGCGCTGCTCAACAAATATTTCCGAATGAGTTTCGGACGGGCCATGCAGTTCATCGATATCACCATCATCAGCTCGTCATACATCCTGTTCCACAGCTCTGAAAAGATTGTCTATGGTATTGCTTTCACTCTGGTAGCAAGTTTCGTATGCGACTACGTCATCAACGGAGCACGCCAGACAGTGCAGTTCATCATCATATCAAAAGAATACGACAAGATAGCCGATGTGATAAACCAGAAGCTCCATCGCGGAGTCACGGCAATAACAGGAAAAGGCTGGTATTCAAAGAAAGAGGTCGACATACTTATTGTTCTTGCACGCAAATACGAGTCACAAGACCTTTTCAACTACATCAAAAGCATCGACCCTGACGCTCTCGTATCACAATCCTTCTGTCACGGAGTGTTCGGCGAGGGTTTCGACAAGATAAAATAAACTACACGCAACATAAAAAACAGGCAGGACATTCGCCCTGCCTGTTTTTGTATCCATTACTTATTGTTCTGTATTTTCTCAATGCTCAGCCGTAGCTCCCTACTGTTACAGCAGAGCATCATATTTATTACAAATCACCCTTTGTTAGTTCAGCCAACACCTTCTGATATCTGTTTTCAAGTTGCATCTGCGTCTGCAGGTTCTTGTATATGGCGTCAGCCTCAACATAATAATCAATAAGCGAAAGCTCACCGCCCTCCACAGCCTTACGCAGGAGGTCGAGCGTTGAATTGAGCAATGCCGTATCATAGGTGTCTGCAGCCTTGCGCAACTGCTTCATCTCATTCACTTGCGAACGCACATTGTTCTCTGTCTGCACCTTCACATTGTCCAGCTGCAGCGTGGATTCCTGCAGTCTTGCCTTGGCCGACTTCAGTTTGTTGCGTCCCGAGAACAAAGGGAACGACGCGCCGACCATGAAACCGTTGCTAGCATCCGAACCGTCGGTGTTTCGTCTGTAACCCAACTCCAGCTTAGGCAGCCAGTTCTGTCTGTTCACTTTCACTTCCTGAGCCGAAGCCTTCACCTCCGCACGTGCCGAACGAAGCGTCAGTTCGGAAGCCACAGCCTTGTCATAAAGAGCCTCATAGTCCACCAGGGCCTGTCCGGAAGGATAATCTTTCAGGCTGAATTCAAGAGGCATATTGCCGTTCAGTGCCAGAAGCGACTGCAAGGCCGTCTGATGCGCCACCTCATTCTGCGTCACTTCCGTCTGTACATTCATCCTGTCCATCTTCACCTTGTTCACCTCCAGTATGGTGGCATCACCATTTTTCATTCTCGTTTCATACATGGTGAGCAGTTCCTCGGCGTTCTTGCGGCGCTTCTCGAGCAGTTCACGCTCCTGATTCAGAAGTATCAGGTCAAGACACAACTGCTTTGCCGAAAGCAGAATATTACAGCGAGAAGTCTGATAACCCAGATCAACAACTTCTTTCTGCAGCTTTCCCGACTTGCTGCGTGCCGCATACACTGTCGGGAAATCGAAGCCCTGCTTCACAACAAGTTCCGAAGTGGCAATGCCGTCAACACCTTTGGCAAAAAACGGACTGTACTCCACGCTTGGATCCTCCAGATTGTTCTGAGCCTCGATGTCAAGCGCATCCGCCTTGCCCCGCTCGCCCAGCGCCTGCAGTTCCTTGTTGTTCTGCTCCACACTTCTCAGTATCTCGTCTATGCTCTGCGCACCGGCATTCAGTCCGAATGCCAGTGCCGCAGCAACTATAATAACCTTTTTCATCGTCATTTCGTTTTATTTCGTTTCATCTTTTCTTCCTTTCCCTGCATCCACTCATACACAACGGGCAATATAAACGCGTTGAGGAAAGTGGACGTAAGCAGTCCGCCCAATATAACCTTTGCCATCGGACTTTGTATTTCATTGCCAGGCAGACCGCCTCTCAATGCCAGAGGCACAAGTGCCAAGGCCGATGTTAGAGCTGTCATAAGTATGGGGTTAAGTCGGTCGAGCGAACCTCGCAGCACACTCTCACGTACCGACAATCCGTCTTCATTGCGCAGCGCGTTGTATCGGGTTATGAGCAGCATACCGTTTCGCGTGGCAATACCAAACAGCGAAATGAATCCGATGATAGCCGGGATGCTCACCTCACCTGTCGTAAACACCAGTGCGAACACACCTCCGATGAGTGCAAGCGGCAGGTTAAGCATGATGACACCGCTTTCAAAAGAGTTCTTGAACTGCATATAAAGCAACAGGAATATCACCACTATACTCATCAGCGATGTTATCATAAGCGTACGGCTGGCCGCCTGTTCGCTCTCGAACTGTCCGCCATATTCTATATGATAACCTTCCGGCAACTTTATCTGACTGTCAATTCGTTTCTGTATATCGTTCACAACGCTGCGAAGGTCGCGTCCGCTTGTATTGGCAGAGATGACAATCTTGCGCTTAACATTCTCGCGGTTGATGGTGTTCGGACCCTTGGCCGATACAACATCGGCCACCTCCGTAAGCGGAATACGCTGTCCGTCGGCCGTGTCTATCATCATGTCCTCTATGCGTTCCATTGTCTTGCGGTCATCTTCGTCCACACGCACCACTAGATTGAAGCTCTTACCACTCTCATACACCTGTGACACAGTCTCACCGGCCATGCACACCGATACGAACTCCGCAAACTCAGGAAGCGATATGCCATACTTGCGCAACATGTCTCGGCGCGGCACAATCTTCAGTTCCGGACGTTCTATCTGCTGCTCCACGTTCAGGTCAGCTATACCTTCCACCGACTCAATCGACTCCTTTATCTCGTTACCTATGAGGAACATGCGGTTCAAGTCGTCGCCGAAGAGCTTTATAGCAATATTAGCCTGTGTACCACTGAGCATTGCATCGATGCGATGGCTTATGGGCTGACCGATCTCTATGTTCACACCCGTGAGCACAGACAGTTTCTTTCGCACGTCGGCAAGCACTTCCTCATGCGAACGATCCTTCAGTTCGAACGGGGCCTCAATCTCCGAAACGTTCACTCCCAGAGCGTGCTCGTCAAGCTCGGCACGTCCTGTCTTGCGCGCCACTGTCTTTATCTCGGGCACAGTCAGCAGCAGTTTCTCCGCACGACGACCTATATTGTCCGATTCCTCAAGCGAAATTCCGGGCAGCGAACTGATGTTTATCGTGAACGAACCTTCGTTGAATCCAGGCAGGAAACTGTGGCCGAGCGTGAAGAAGAAGCCTATGGCCGCTACGAGCAACACAGCCGTACCACCCACCACGGTCTTCTTATGCCCCAACACCCAAAGCAATGCCGCCTCATAATATTTCTTCAACCACACTGCCACAAAAGCCTCCTTTGGCAATCCTTCACTACCCTTGCGTCCGCCAAGCAGATAGCTGCACAGCACCGGTGTGAGTGTCAGTGCGACGATAGTCGATGCAAACAGTGCCACAATGAATGCTATACCGAGCGGGATCAGCATCTTGCCTTCCATACCACTGAGGAAGAACAACGGCACAAAACTTACAACTATTATAATAGTGGAATTGAGAATAGGCATACGAACTTCGCGCGAAGCATCGAACACTACGTCGAGCACCGGCCGACGTTCCTCTGCCGGCAGCATACGGTTCTGGCGCAGATGCTTCCACACATTCTCCACATCCACTATGGCATCATCCACAAGTGAGCCGATGGCAATGGCCATACCTCCGAGACTCATGGTGTTGATGCTCAGTCCCATATAATGGAGCACAAGCAGCGTTATGAGCAAGGATAGCGGCAGAGTGACAAGCGATATGACTGTCGTACGGACGTTTGCAAGAAACAGAAACAACACTATCACAACGAATATGGCACCCTCGATGAGCGACTCCTGCACATTGTCTATCGAGCTGTTTATGAAGTTGGCCTGTCTGAATATATCTGTCGACACATGCACATCAGACGGCATGTTCTTCTTAAGATCCTTTATGGCCTCCTCCAGTTTTTCTGTCAGTTCAATCGTTCCCGTGTTGGGCTGCTTCGTTACGGTGAGCAGTACCGCCGGTTTGCCTTTCTCCGAGGCCACACCCAGCTTGGGTTGCTGTGCACCTATCTTCACATCGGCCACGTCGGCCAGTGTTACCGTTGTACCTGAAGCCGTTCTGAGAGCCGACTGTGACAACTTCTCCACATCGTTCTCCGAAACTATTCCGCGCACGATGTATTCGTTGCCATACTGATATATCACACCTCCACTGGTGTTCTGGTTCATTCCGCGCGTTGCGGCCATCACCTCCGAGAGACTCACTCCGTAGTGTTTCATCCTGTCGGGATGTATCAGTATCTGATATTCCTTTATGTCGCCGCCCAGCACTGCCACCTGTGCCACACCGCCAGTAGACAGCAAACGCGGACGCACGGTCCAATCGGCAAGTGTGCGAAGGTCGAGCATCGACGTACTGTCTGACGTCAATCCCACGATGAGCACCTCACCGAGAATGGACGATTGCGGCCCCAGCACCGGCTGACTGACATTGTCTGGCAGACTTCCACTCACTGTAGAAAGTTTCTCAGACACTATCTGGCGCGCCAGATAAATGTCCGTGTCCCAGTCAAACTCTACCCATACTACAGAAAATCCGGTTGTTGACGACGAACGCACCCTGCGCACATCGGTCGCTCCGTTGACGGCTGTCTCAATGGGGAATGTCACAAGACGCTCCACCTCCTCGGCTGCCATACCGCCAGCCTCGGTCATCACAACTACAGTCGGAGCGTTCAGATCGGGAAAGACATCGACCTCCGTATGAAAGGCCATGTATGCTCCTCCCACCATGAGCAGCACTGACGCCACAAGAACCATAAGACGGTTCTGAAGCGAAAAATGTATTATCTTGTTCAGCATTTCTTTCTTATGTTAAGTTTTATCAGTGTGAATGTGAGTGGGCCGGTATGGCGTTGCTTGCCGAAGCCAGCTTCACATGTATCGCTCCTTTTGTCACCACGGTCTCGCCCGGCTTCAGTCCGCCCAATATTTCTCTGCGAGCACCGTCGCTTGCACCAGTACGTACCTCGCGTTTCTCGTAGCATTCATCATCCAGTCGTACGTAAACATACTTGGTACCTTCCTCCTCGGTCAGAGCCGACTCGGGCACACTCATCACTCCGCTGCGCGTTCCTGTCACAAGATATGCCGTAACAGCCATGCCCGGAAGCAGACCTGCGGTGGCATCAAACTCGAATGTCACAGGTACGTATGAAGACCCGGCGTTCGTAGTACGGCCATAAGCCACAGTGCGGCCATTGAGAGAACTCAGGTCGTAGAGTCCGCCGCCGTATGATGACATGAACCGTGCAGTCTTCACCTGAGCCAATTCCTGCAGATAGCGGCCAGGCACATCAGCCACAAGATAAAGTCGTCTGTTGCGTGTGACACTCATAAGTGGCTGTCCGGCCGTAACGTAGTCGCCGTTCTTTACAAGACACTGCATGACATATCCCGTCGCAGGCGACGTCACAGTCACGCCCGCCTTACCCTTTGCTCCGGCCAGAGCCTTCTGTGCTATACGCGCCATATCATAGTTCTCCTTTATGGCGTTGAATTCCTTTTCAGATATTATCTTGTCTTTCACGAGTTTCTGTGCACGCTCATACTCGCGCTTGGCTGTCTCGTAAGTAACTCCGGCACGGTCGGCAGGATCACCGTCCTGCATGTGTTCAGACGATATACTGAACAGAGCCTGTCCACGTCCTACCTTTGCACCCTCGGGCATCGGCTTGAGCAAACGCACTATACCAGACATCGTTGCCACCACCGATGCCTCGTCGCCAGAAGCACTCTGCAGACTACCGCTTGTCTGTATAACTGTCTGGAAGTCGCCCGGCTTTATCACTTCGGCCACCACTCCGGCTGCCTTGGCCTTCTCCACCGGCAACACAATCTCGCCGGCATGCGCATCCTCTTCTTCATGTTTTCCACTCTCCATGTGCTCCTCTTCGGCATGGATGTCCTCATCATGGTCGCCGCTTTTACCGTTATGGCACGAAACAAAAACCATAAGTCCCATAACGCCGGCAATCAATGTTCTTTTATTCATAACGTTTTTAGGTTATTATTTTTTAGTGTATGCAAAATGATGTGCAAATATACAGATAATAACATGCAACTTTGTTGCAATGTTCATCAGCCACCCCAAACAGTCATTGACATATAGCGGTACAGAAATATGCAGGAACACACTATGATAGATTATGAGAGAGCAGACGCAGCAATATTCATGTCAGATTATCAACGATATGCTAACGGATGTTAAATGATTAACATTCTGAAATTTCCAAACCAGAAAATGAAATTCGGAAGAAAGCCTTTTTCACAACAGTCTGGCGGAGTCCGCGAGCTGTTTAAAAACGAAGCACGATGCGAAAGAGCCCATATTACACTTCAATGAACGCTATTTCATGGGGTGAAACGGCCCATATCAGGGCATAATATGGGCTGTTTCGCAATGCAATTAAGCCCATATTGGAAAGCCAAGACGAGTACATCGTATCACACACTGCAAACAACTTACTAATAATCAACAATTTAGACACACCCGTCAAGAACTCACGAAAATCCCGTCAGACACCCTTCCAGTCGCAAAAACGCGATAAATCCGGCATTTTTTCACCCTTATTTTTAACACACGCACCACCAAACGAGCACGCGAATTACAAATATTTAACAGGCGATGCACAGCGTTACACACATCAAACATATATACAATGTGTAAAACAACAGGAGTTTCCAATACGCCATTTTGACACCACACACATGACATTTTGTCAGCAATCTTCACAGGGCACGCATTTTGTGTTTACAGAAAGCGGAAAACATTAAAGAACATAAAACAAGAAAGGAGAAACAAAACATGACATTCGACAAATTCACAATCAAAGCGCAGGAAGCTGTTCAGGAGGCTGTGAACATAGCGAGCCGCAACGGACAGCAGACCATTGAGCCGGTGCATCTGCTTAAAGGTGTCATGACGAAAGCCAAGGATGTGTCTTCATACATATTCCGGAAACTCGGAGCCAACGCCAATCAGATAGAATCCGTGCTCGACAGCGAAATTGCACGTCTGCCGAAAGTGCAGGGCGGACAACCTTATCTCAGCAACGACACATCGAACGTGCTGCAGAAAGCCACCGACATTTCGCAGAAGATGGGCGACGAGTTCGTGAGCGTGGAGCCGCTGTTGCTCGCGCTGCTCGCAGTGAACTCCACTGCATCGCGCATCATGAAAGATGCCGGACTTACCGAAAACGACATGCGCAAGGCCATAGAAAGCCTGCGTCAGGGACAGAAGGTTCAGTCGCAGTCGGGCGACGAGAATTATCAGTCGCTCGAGAAATACGCCAAGAACCTCGTTGAGGAAGCCCGTCAGGGAAAGCTCGATCCGGTGATCGGACGTGACGACGAGATAAGACGTGTGCTCCAGATACTTTCAAGACGTACGAAGAACAACCCTATCCTCATAGGTGAACCGGGAACAGGTAAGACCGCTATTGTTGAAGGTCTGGCCGAACGTATAGTCCGCGGCGATGTGCCCGAGAACCTGAAGGATAAGCAACTCTACTCTCTCGACATGGGTGCGCTGGTTGCCGGCGCAAAATACAAAGGCGAGTTCGAGGAACGTCTGAAGAGCGTCATAAAGGAAGTGACCAACAGTGAAGGACGCATAATCCTTTTCATCGACGAGATTCACACCCTTGTCGGTGCTGGAGGTGGCGAGGGCGCCATGGACGCTGCCAACATTCTGAAACCTGCCCTTGCACGTGGTGAGCTGCGTAGCATCGGTGCCACGACCCTCAACGAGTATCAGAAATACTTCGAGAAGGATAAGGCCCTCGAGCGTCGTTTCCAGACCGTCATGGTGGACGAGCCTGACGAGCTGAGCGCCATAAGCATCCTGCGTGGTCTGAAAGAACGCTACGAGAACCACCACAAGGTGCGTATTCAGGACGATGCCTGCATTGCTGCGGTGAAACTTTCGGAGCGTTACATATCCGACCGTTTCCTGCCGGATAAGGCCATCGACCTTATGGATGAGGCAGCTGCAAAGTTGCGTATGGAGCGCGACTCTGTTCCGGAGGAGCTCGATGAGATAACGCGCCGTCTGAAACAGCTGGAGATTGAGCGTGAGGCAATCAAACGCGAGAACGACCAACCGAAGATAGCACAACTCGACAAGGACATTGCCGAACTGAAAGACCAGGAGAAAGCCTATCGCGCCAAATGGGAAGGCGAGAAAGAACTGGTGAACCGCATACAGCAGGACAAACTGCAGATGGAGCAACTCAAGTATGAGGCAGAGCGTGCCGAACGGGAAGGCAACTACGAACGTGTGGCCGAGATACGTTACAGCCGTCTGCGCATGCTCGAGGATGACATAAAGAACATACAGAACCAGCTCAAGGGAGCGCAGGGCGACAACGCCATGATACGTGAAGAGGTGACTGCCGACGACATAGCCGAGGTGGTAAGCCGCTGGACAGGAATACCTGTGACACGTATGATGCAGAGCGAACGCGAGAAACTTCTGCACCTTGAGGAGGAACTCCACAAGCGTGTGATAGGTCAGGAGGAGGCCATAACGGCAGTAAGCGACGCCGTACGTCGTAGCCGTGCAGGGCTTCAGGACCCGAAACGTCCTATCGCATCGTTCATCTTCCTCGGTACGACAGGTGTGGGAAAGACCGAGCTGGCAAAGGCTTTGGCTGAATATCTGTTCAACGATGAGACGATGATGACGCGTATCGACATGAGTGAGTATCAGGAAAAGTTCAGCGTGTCAAGGCTCATCGGTGCACCTCCGGGATACGTAGGATACGACGAGGGCGGACAACTCACCGAGGCTGTAAGACGCAAACCTTACTCAGTGGTGCTCTTCGATGAGATAGAGAAGGCTCATCCTGATGTGTTCAACATCCTGCTGCAAGTGCTCGACGACGGTCGTCTGACAGACAACAAGGGACGCACGGTGAACTTCAAGAACACCATCATCATCATGACATCAAACCTCGGCAGCCAGCTCATACGTGAGGAACTGGAGAAACACAACGGAAAGCTCAACAACAGCGAACTCAACCAGCTCAACAACCAGCTGATGACATTGCTGAAGAAGACCATACGTCCGGAATTCCTCAACCGTATCGACGACACAATCATGTTCCTTCCGCTTACAAAGGAACAGATAGCCGGAGTGGTAAGACTGCAGATGGACGCCGTGAAAAAGATGCTCGAACCGCAGGGATTCACTCTCGAATACACCGACGCCGCCATCAACTGGCTGGCCGACGCAGGCTTCGATCCGGAGTTCGGTGCACGTCCTGTCAAGAGAGCGATACAAGAATATGTGCTCAACGACCTGTCGAAGAAACTGCTCGCCGAAGAGGTTAGCCGCGAGAAACCGGTCATCATCGACGCCAACGGTGCAGGACTCGTATTCAGAAACTGATTGTAAACTATTTTCAGAAGAATTGATAACGTGCAGGGGCACAGGCCGGAACGGCTTTTGCCCCTTATTTTTTATGTTACTATAACGTGAGACAACATGTTATGTCATAAGGCATACGCATGTTACGCATGCCATACAGAGCAAACCCGTACAAACAGAAACTGCCGGCAGGATGTGCCGACAGCAGTAAATAAAAACACAATCAGAATAATCCGACACACGATGTGACGCTTTCACATCTTCATCATAATTCTACATGCTCGTAAAGAATGCGGAATCCGATCAGCAGCAATATTATACCGCCGACAAGTTCCGGCTTAAGACGTTTCACAATAGACTTGCCGAACACCACTCCCAGCACATTGCCGAGAACGGACATCACAAACGAGCATACGCCGATGATTATGAGAGGTTCGGACAGTTGTGCCATGTTCTTATAGCCAAGACAGGCAAACGAAATTCCGACTGCAAGTGCATCGATACTCGTTGCCACGGCAAACAACAGCTGGTTGGTAATCTTCGTCGGATCAAAATGTGCGTCTTCCTCACCACCGAAAGAGTCTTTTATCATCTTGCCTCCAAGAAACGCCAGAAGTGCGAAGGCTATCCAATGGTCAGCAGACTCGATGTAACTGCTGAAATAGCTTGTCGCCAGCCAGCCGAAAAACGGCATGAGGGCCTGGAAAAGTCCGAAAAGCAAGGCCATGCGCAACGTGACAGACAGAATATATCTGCGCACGATGACACCGCTGACGATGGAAACGGTGAAACAGTCCATGGCAAGAGCCATGGCAAGCAGGAAGACATCTAAAAGACTCATTGTGTATACTGATTAAAGTATGTTTGTCTTCGTGACAGCACGAAGAGTATAATGTTATTGCGGTTTGCGGCTGCAAAGGTAACAAAATTATCCGAACGGTATTACGGCTGTTATGAAAAAACTGCAGGACAACGGAACTAAGACCGCCAACAAAGAGTGGAGTCCTACACGACATGCATCCTTTCCGCTGTGGTCCGACGTACTTTCCTTACGACTGTAATTGGTTTATTGGTCATCAGGATACCTACGAATGACGAAATAGTATGGCTTAAAGAAAATAACAAAGGGTTTGATACGTTATAATATCATATCAGAATATTAATGCCATAACTGACATGACAACCACCACTGCCATAATAGGAGGAGGCGCGGCAGGATGTTTTGCCGCCATAAACCTGAAACGGCTCATGCCGGACAACGACATAACAGTGTATGAAAGCGGACACCGCCTGCTGGCCAAAGTGGCTATAACCGGAGGCGGACGCTGCAATCTTACAAACTCGTTTGAGGATGTGAGAAGCACGGACGAGGTCTATCCGCGTGGCGCACGACTGATGAAGCGCCTGCTGAAGGAGTTCAGTCATAAGGATGCATACAGATGGTTTGAGAGCAACGGAGTAAGACTTGTCACCCAGACAGACAGATGTGTGTTCCCGAAATCGCAGGACGCTATGGAGATTGTGTCAACTCTCACTCGTCTGATGCGCGAGAGCGGTGTGAAGACAAGAATGGCTCATCGCGCTGTTTCCATCAAGAGAACAGACAATGACGGAATGGACGACATACAGAAAAGACGTTTCCGCATAGATTTCACAAACGGAGAAAAGACTTATGCGGACAATGTTGTGGTGACAACGGGCGGAAGTCCGCGACGCGGCGGGCTGGCAATGCTCGACAATCTGGAGCTCGACATTGTGGAACCGGTACCGTCTCTTTTCAGCATATGCCTGCCCGGAGACGACATAAGGGAGCTTTCGGGAACGGTAGTAGACAATGCTACGGTGGGCATCTGCGGCACAAAGATTCATGCCTCGGGCGCACTGCTCATAACACACTGGGGAATGAGCGGGCCGGCTATACTCAAACTGTCGTCGCACGCGGCACGTATGCTCAGCGGAAATGCATATAGGGCGCAACTGACAGTGAACTGGATGGGAAGCATGAAAGAAGCAGAGGTGACCGCACTGATAACAGACATGGCCGCACGCAACATGCAGAAGCAGACGGCAAGCGTCTATCCTGATTGTCTCAACAGCAAGTTGTGGCGCAACATATTGCTGCGCAACGGCATGAAACCGGAACAGCGGTGGGCGGAGATCGGCCGGAAGGGACTGAACAAGATAGTTACTGCGCTGACAAACAGCACCTACCGGATGGACGGGAAAAACCGTTTCAAAGAAGAATTCGTGACATGCGGCGGTGTGGCATTGGGCAACATAAATCCCGCCACACTGGAATGCAGGAAGCACGAAGGACTTTATTTCGCCGGCGAAGTGCTCGACGTGGATGCCGTAACCGGCGGATTCAACCTGCAGGCAGCATGGACAATGGGCTACGTTGTGTCACGAGCGATAGCTGCCAAAGCCGGTTCTGAAAAACAATGAATAATCTAAAACATAAAGATATGATAAAGGATATACTGGATTTCAACAAACAGTTTGTTGCTGACAAGAAGTATGAGAAGTACATCACAAGCAAGTATCCGGACAAGAAGCTTGCAATTCTGTCGTGCATGGACACAAGACTCACTGAGCTGTTGCCCGCAGCTCTCGGACTGAAAAACGGTGACGCCAAACTGATAAAGAATGCCGGAGGAACAATACTCCACCCTTTCGACAGTGCAATACGCAGTCTGCTCGTAGCCGTATATGAGTTGGGAGTGACCGATATAATGGTTATTGCGCACACAAACTGCGGTGCGTGCCACATGAACGGCAAAAAAATGACCGAACTGATGATGGAACGCGGCATAAAGAAAGAAACACTTGAGACACTGCGTCACAGCGGAATCGATCTTGACCATTGGCTTGAAGGATTCCATGACACAGAAGAATCTGTAAGGAAGACTACGGAATGCATAGCCAACCATCCACTCATTCCGGCCGACGTAACAATCCACGGATACATCATCGACTCAACCACTGGCGAACTTCAGAAGATTGTCTGAAAAACAAAACTGCCAAAACATAAAAAGTTATGTATCGTACTCAGTCTATTTAAGACCTTTTGAGTACCATAACATTTTTACAGAAGATTGATGTTCAGACTGATATTGAAAATATGTATTTAGAAGAAATGATTGCATTTGCAATATGATTATTAAATAAACGTATATCAAAACAGACAAAAAGACTGATGATATAGTCTGTTTTAATACGATGATTAATCCACCGATATCCATTCGTGGATTAATCATTTATCTTTTCTATTGAAGCATGAAAGCATTGAAATGAATGTTTTAGTAATATGCATAGAAAGTAAAAATAATACTAATCCTCCAATGGTTGACAGCAAAAAGAATGAGACATCGTGATTGTCGGACACTATTAAGTATAACAGTACAAAATCACAATAAGCAATGATGAAAAGAAAAAGCCAGGATTTAAGATTATTAAGTTTATTTGCCAATAAGAAATGTCTTTTTATGTATGAATACATGAGGAATGGAATGATAAATGAGTAGCATATAAATTCAGATAAATCGTATGCCCATAAGCCCGGATCAGATCGGTAATTGAATGGAAAAAGAATGGTTATGCTTTCTTTTTCATACGTAGATGACTTAACCAATAAAACAGTATTTAGTAATAGCCACAGGGAATATATACTCAAAGAAATAAAAATATATAATGTTTTTTTATTTGTTCTTTGTTGAGTTTTCATGATACCTGATATTTGATTGTATTATACATATATTGAAAACGGTTCCGCCACACGTCGTCAAACGCTGAAGGCGGAACCGTAACACTATATTTTTATCACTTCACATACTTCTTGCCATTGACTATATAAATGCCATGACCGAGGCTGTTGATGTCGCATCCGAGATAGCGGCCGTCGATGCTGTAAACGCGGTTGTCGGCTTTCTTCACACCGTCTATTGCTACATTCTCTATGCCATCCGTTGTTGGAACAGAAACTTTCACGTCATCAATGAAGAAACGCTTTGCTGCAACAAACCTCAGACTGCCTGTTCCTGTCGCCTCAATAGGAATGGTTATCTCGCTCCACTTGCCTTCTTCAAAGGTATATGTGCCCAGATTTGTATCTCCAAAGTATATGTCGAGCGTATTGTCATCACCGGCCCACGGCGCTGCAACAAGTGTGAGCACAGCTCCACTCTTTGCTTCAAAAGCAGGAGATGTGACGATTCCGGCATTCTTGCTATTGCCGATTCGCATACAGTTGTTTCCACCATACATGTAGTTTCCTTCCCAACCGGCAACATCACTTACCAATGCGGCAGAAGCGACATTACCACTCCACTGGCCGTCATTGCCTCCGGTACCCAGACACTGATTGAATGTCTCATGGAAAAGTTCGTCTCCTGTAGGAGGAACAACCGGTGTTTCATCCTCACCCTTGAACTTGAACGAAATTGTTCCGTCCTCATTTCGTGTGATGTCATACACCGTCTTGTTCATCAGTTTGCTGCCGTCGGTGTTCGTGTTATAAAGCAACGCCTCCGGTGTTGTGGTATTACTCAGGCTGTTGTTGCTTCCGTATGGGTAAGCGTCACCGGCAAGGTCGTCTTCATCAATACGTCCCCAATAATCGTAGATACCATCGGAATTGTCGGCATGGAATATCGTACAACGCTGACGTGTCGCCGTGTTGTTCACAGTATTGCTGCTCCATATATACTCATTATAATCCACATGCATTATGATAAGGCCTTCTCCATACTGTGCACGGTCCCATCCTGTAAGCTGACGGTTCTCCAACAGATAGAATTCATCCTTATGATTATCATTATATATAATGTACGCGTCACCGCCTTCACTTATCGGTTTAAGGTTGTTCACCTCAGTTTCTTCTGTCAGCTCAACAGGAGTAATCCATCCGGCAACCCATTTTTCATATGCCGTATAACCGGAAGGAATGAATCCTCTGCCGTTATAATTGCCGTAATCCATCAGGTCCCATGTCGCCATTCCGAAGTTATTGCCGTTTGTATCATACATATCGGGATAACCGAGACAATGAGAGAATTCATGACAAATAGTTCCGATACCGGCCACAATCTCCGGATATCCCGGGCTGTCATAATCAACAGTCATCTCACTACTGCATGCATAAGTGTTTACCATCACTCCATCTGCTGTCACAGGTTTTCCATAATCACTGCTGACCAGGTCCCACATATGAGGCCAGATGGTATTAGAATCATCACAGGCATTCTCACCCAATCCTGCATAAAGCACAAACACCTGATCTACCAAACCATTGCCATCCCAGTCGTAATCAGCAAAGTTCACCTCACTGTCGGCTGCAAGACAAGCTTCTGCCACCATCTCACCGGGACGGGAATCATTTACCCCATCATAATATTCTCCATAATATGAATACTTATTTGGCAGCGAAATAGGACCTACAACATCAAAGTCGAGCTCGAACATTCCGTTGCTCTGATCTTTGAAATAGTCGCTCACGCTTCCACAGAATCCCTCGTCGTTAGTGAAACCAGCTTCGTTTGCCACTTTCTGATAGAATGCGTTGTCGTGTGAATCCTGAAATTTCTTGTCTGAGAATTCCACAAGTATGATCAGACCTTTCTTCTTTCCGGAAAACACATTACCTGTTCCACCGACACGTTTCTTGGCCTTACGGCTGATCACAGAGTTCATTTTGCTGCGTCGTTCAGCCGCACGGCTCTTCAGTGCGTCCATGTCCGCTTCCTGATAAAGTCCGTCCTGTCCGGCAACATATTTCTTACCGTCGTCCGTAACAAAATAATGCATGGTTTCATCACCTACCAGCCGAGCCTTTACCTCAGTGCCATCAGCCAGCTTAAGCGTCTTGACAACTCCCCGCTTTGCAGGAACCGCAAAAGACGCAGAAACAAAAACTGTCATTAAGACAGCAAGTAACAATCTTTTCATCTGCTATAAAAACTTTTAAATCCACATTTCTCTAATGCCTTAAAAAAGGCATGCAAATATAACAAAATTATTTTCATTTGAAACAAAAATAGAAAAATGTCATCATTTTGTTGGCATTTATATCAAATTGGAGTACCTTTGTACAACAAACAAAGCATGGAGATGTTCATGCAAGTCATACATATATAATACCAGAAACTTCTACAACGAATCAAACAAATTACACAAATACAGTTATGACAGAAAAGGAAAAAGAGGCAGTGAAACTGCCGGAGAACGCATTCAGAGAACTAAAGGACGGTGAGGAATACCGCCCTGTGATGAATCCGCAAAGGCAATACCCGGAAGTGAACGCATGGTCTGTGACATGGGGAATACTGATGGCAATCGTATTTTCGGCCGCAGCAGCTTATCTGGGACTGAGGGTAGGTCAGGTATTTGAGGCCGCAATACCTATCGCAATCATCGCGGTCGGTGTGTCAACAGCAGCAAAGCGCCACAATCCTTTAGGCGAAAACGTGATCATACAGAGCATCGGCGCATGCTCGGGAGCCGTTGTTGCCGGCGCCATATTCACCCTTCCGGCCATTTACATCCTGCAAGCCAAGTATCCGGAGATGAGTGCCTCGTTCATCAAAGTGTTCATTTCGTCACTCCTCGGAGGCATTATCGGCATCCTGTTCCTCATTCCTTTCCGCAAATATTTCGTAAGCGACATGCACGGAAAGTATCCTTTCCCTGAGGCAACGGCCACAACCCAAGTATTGGTGAGCGGTGCCAAAGGCGGCAACCAGGCCAAACCGCTGCTCTTCGCAGGTCTTGTGGGAGGACTGTATGACTTCATCGTCGCCACGTTCGGGCTGTGGAACGAGAACTTCACAACACGTATCGTAGGCTTTGGAGAGACAATAGCCGAGAAGGCGAAACTCGTTTTCAAAGTAAACACAGGCGCCGCAGTGTTCGGACTCGGCTATATCGTAGGTCTGAAATATTCACTCATCATCTGCCTTGGTTCGTTTGCCGTATGGTGGCTCATCATTCCTTTGATGTCAGTCATCTTTCATGATCAGGTTCTGAACGCCTGGAATCCGGCCATAACAGAGACTGTCGGCAGCATGAGTCCGGAAACAATATTCCGTGAATACGGCAAAAGTATCGGTATCGGAGGCATCGCCATGGCCGGCCTTATAGGTATCATAAAGTCGTGGGACATAATAAAAGGTGCAGTGACACTGGCTGCCAAGGAAATGAAAGGCAAGAGCACAGACGACAAGAAACAGCTCCGCACACAGCGCGACCTGTCATTTAAGATCATCGCAATAGGTTCTGCCGTAACTCTTCTTGTTACTTTCTTATTCTTCTGGTTCGGCATCATGGACGGCAACCTCATGTTTGCGGTTGTCGGAATCCTGCTCGTTGCAGTCATAGCATTCCTCTTCACCACCGTCGCAGCCAACGCCATAGCAATCGTAGGCAGCAATCCTGTTTCCGGAATGACGCTCATGACGCTCATCCTTGCGTCTGTCGTGATGGTGGCCGTAGGTCTTAAAGGTGTCAGCGGAATGGTTGCCGCACTCATTATGGGTGGCGTTGTCTGCACGGCATTGTCAATGTCGGGCTGCTTCATTACCGACCTTAAAATAGGTTACTGGCTCGGAACTACACCGAAGAAGCAGGAGTCTTGGAAGTTCCTCGGCACACTTGTTTCGGCAGCAACCGTAGGAGGCGTTATGATATTGCTAAACAACACTTACGGATTCTCCAGCGGTCAGCTCGCAGCTCCGCAGGCCAACGCCATGGCTGCCGTGATAGACCCGCTCATGAACGGCATCGAGGCACCGTGGATTCTCTATATCATCGGTGCGATAATCGCCATTGTGCTCACTCTCTTCAAGGTTCCAGCCATAGCATTCGCGCTTGGAATGTTCATCCCGATAGAGCTTAACACTCCACTGCTTGTAGGTGGTATCGTAAGCTGGTACGTGACATCACGTTCCAAGGATCCGGAGGTGAACAGCAAACGCGGCGAGAAAGGTACTCTCATTGCCAGCGGATTCATTGCCGGTGGCGCGCTTATGGGCGTACTGAGTGCTCTGTTGCGCTATCTGGAATTTAACCCGATTAACGAGAACTGGCTCGCCAATCCGCTGTCTGAGGTATGCTCTCTCATTGCATACGCACTGTTGATAACTTACTTCATCAAGGCATCAAAGGCAAAATAACATTTCAACAAGACACATAAAACGGCCCGGCAGGCATACGTCAACAGCATCGCAACGATGCAGAAGAGACGCTCCTGCCGGGCCGTTCTGTATATATTGACTTCCGACACGAGGAAAACACCACAACAATAAAGCACCTACAGACACCCGGTACGAACACGCGTTAAAACTGTATAAAATGATATTCAGCAAGTATTATTGGCTTAATGGAAATTCTGCGTGGAGCGGTTATAATAAAAACATCTGGTTAAATTCCGGATAAGCGCTGTTTTCTTCTGTTCAGATAAAAACAATATAGACCACTTTCAAATTGTAACCGGATTTTTATTTTTCCGTCTGAGTTTCCAGATATACCCCGAAAAATAAGCGAGAATTTGCGGACAGACTCTCCGTCGGACGCAAATACGCGAATTCTGAGAGTTTTATATAAGTTATTGAATAGCAATAACTTATGTATAATATTCATTTTTTCGTGCTGCAAAAAGCACCATTTCAGCATGCGATATTGCCCGTTTCAGGGCCTCAAACGCACCATATCACACCCTGATATGTGCATAACCAGAGCCTGAAACGGCCTTGATCGGAATGCCGGACCAACGATCCGTGACTGCAAGGCTGTGACTGCTACATGGCGGTACAGCCTGAAAGAGCCTCTATTGTACTTGTTTTAACATTCATTCACATCTCTTTTGCGAAAATATTTTGTCAAAATAAAGTCAAGAAAAATCGTAAGTTGGTCTTCTGAGTTTCCTTCTAAAATCTGCTGAACCAATGTTTTCATCCGCCACGACCGTTCATTCCATATAATGCTATAACAAAAAACGGTACACCGCATAGTGCACCGTTCATCATTATAACGTCATATTCTCAGTCGAACAACTTCTGAAGCGGCATCATGAAACGTGTGAGATACTGCCTGTGCTGTTCGTTGTGATAGTCGCGCCGCGTCGTGCAATAAGACACATAAAGCCTGCGTTTGGCGCGCGATATTGCGACATAGAACTTTCTCGCATCCTCCGCCAGCATCGCGGCATTGTTCTGACTGAAGAAGTTTGGGATTCTTCCTTCTATCGCGTCGAACACAATCACGTTGTCAAACTCCAGTCCCTTCGCCTTATGAATGGTCGTCACGAAGATGCGCTCCTTCAGACTTGCACTGTTACAGAGGTCGGCTTCCTTGAATGTATTTATCTCCATCATATACCGTCCGAGCTGTTCGGTAAGCGAAGGATATTCGGACACGTCGATGACATCAGCCGAAAGAAAATCCAATATATAATCAAGGTTTCTCACAGGGAGTATAGTTTCGTTGTCAACAAGATGATTATAAAAATACAACATCTCGCCGACAAGCACCGGACAGCCTTCGTTCCGTCCACGGTCGTACATCGTCTGCCTTGCCCTGCGATAAAGTTCTGCGTACCGGCGACGCAACGTTGAGACATATTCTGCCACACGACGTTCGTTAAGAAAACGCCGCTGCTCCTCTATCATTGTGCGCGCTTTCTCATAACAATGGTTCACAACGCTGCACGTAGCCATGACATCCTCATCTGCAAGATGCGAATTGCTGCCTTCCAGACCGAGCACCGCAAGCAGATACTTCAGCTTGTGTTCCTTCAGTTCGGGTTCAAGCAGTCTCACGAGTCTGAGCGAATCGAGATAGCGCGGACAGCGTTTGCGAAGCTCCACCCCGCTGCCACAGCGTTTCAGATTGTTCTCAAGGATGTTGTAGTCGTAGTCGGCGTTGTGACCGAGAAGCACACTGTCGCCCACATAATCCATAAACCTTTGCAGCGCTTCCTTCCTGTCGAGCAACTCATGGTGACGCATCTCCTCGATAATAGGATTTTCCACATCGCCCAACATGCGCGGTATCTCCCTGTCGGTGGCGATGAACAGCGACAAGGCAGAACCTTCCACAATCTTTCCATGGCGCATTTTCACGGCAGCAATCTGCACAATATCGTCTTCAAAGACATTAAGTCCGGTGGTCTCAGTGTCGAATACCACAATATCAGAATTGTCGTAAACCGATACGAATTCCTGCAGATACGTACCGTCGGCGTCGTATTCCACGAGGTCGGAAGGCGAAATGGCACGGTCGAGAAGTCCACGCACGAACCTGCGTGCCGTGGAATTCTGGGCGAACACTTTCAGTCCTTTCAGCAGCCGCGCCCATGCTATGAAGTTGTTTCCGTTGGCAAGTATGTTGAGATGAGCAAGCAAAAGCTTCACCTCCGGCGACGAGAACAGGTCGGAGCCCGACACCTTGAAATGACTTATCCCGTGCTCCGTGAGCTCCGTACTTATCAGGTCGGCGTCGCGGTTGGCGTTCACAATGACAGCCGTCGTCTGGTCCTCATACTTCCGGAACAGTTTTTCGGCTGTCTCCGCGACGTCTCTCACCTCAGTGTCATAGTTCTCGCTGCTCAGTATCTTCAGCTCGTCGCCGCTGCGTTCCACATCAAAACTGTGCGACGGAAGCAGACTGCTGTCTATGCCGAGCACCTTAGAGGCATACGTATTGAACACATCCAGCATATAGGCCGGCGACCTGTGGTTGACATTGAGATGGTGTATGTTGCCCTCGCAACGCTTCTTCAACATTCCGAGTGTTTCCGTCTTGGCACCCATAAATGAGAATATTGCCTGCTGCTCGTCACCGAGATACATCACGGCAAGCGGACTGTCACCGCCCAGCTCGTCGATTATGGCCAGCTGCAAACGGTTAAGGTCCTGCACCTCGTCCACCTGAATCCACGGATAACGACGGTATTCGCCGGTGATGTCTGCCCTCAGCGTGTCGTACGTCATCACCAAAAGATCCTCAAAGTCGAGCAGTCGGTTGGTACGCTTGTATTCTTCATACTGATGCGCGAGCGACATTTTACGCAACAAGGTGGATATCATTGCCTTCGTGCCATAGTCGTATCCGTCGCCTTCGGAGGCCTCACGATAGAACGATGTGTTGTCGTATATGTCGGTCATTGCCTTGGCATCGAACGTCATACGCTGCACCTCACATATCTTCCTCAGCGCACTTATGTCCTCCATCTTCAGACATTCGGGATGTATGCGCAGCCCCTTAGGATGGCCGTGCCTTATCTGATACATGAAAACCGACAGTTGCATCACTTCCGCATACTCCCTGCGGCGACGGTTGTTCACTGTTATGTCATACTCGTCGTCGCCCATTATGCGTGCTAGAATGCTCAGTGCATCCTCATCGTCTATCACAGACGACTCCGCAGCCACAATGCCGTTGGAGAAGAGAAAACGCGAACAGAACCTGTGCACATTGCCCACATACACGTCGGCGGCGCCCTCATCGGTTATGTTTGCACTTATTCTGTCGGCCATGCCTCGTGCCGCACGGTTTGTAAACGTCAGACAAAGCATATCCTCGAAAGCGACTCCTTCGTCGTGAGCCTTGCGTATGCGTTCGGTCAGTATCTGCGTTTTGCCACATCCCGGTGGCGCCAGCACCAGGTGCATGCCACGCTGCGCGTCTATCACCTCCTGCTGACATGCGTCCGGCATCCAGCCTCTCGTATTCTCATTCATATATATACAATAAAAATTCCGGCCGTCACCATCGGGGTGCCGGCCGGAACACGATGCTTAAAGATTGTTTTTCTCTATGTCCTTGAAGTAGCGGTAAGTGCCTACTTTCAGCTCGTCTGTCGCAGCCTCATCACAAACAATAATGCCGTGGCGGTGCATCTGCAGCGCGCTGATTGTCCACATCTGTGTGACAGGACCTTCCACCGCAGCCTGAAGGGCGCGTGTCTTACCGTGTCCGTTGACAAGAATCATCACCTCGCGGGCATCCATCACCGTGCCTACACCCACTGTCAGGGCAAGGCGCGGCACCTTGTTGATGTCGTTGTCAAAGAAACGCGAGTTGGCGACAATGGTGTCTGTTGTGAGCGTTTTGACTCTTGTACGCGAAACAAGCGAGCTGCCAGGTTCGTTGAAAGCTATGTGACCGTCAGGTCCTATGCCACCGATGAACAGGTCGATACCTCCTGCCTCGGCTATCATCTCCTCATAATGGCGGCACTCTGCCTCCAGATCCTCGGCGTTGCCGTTGAGTATATGGATGTTCTCCTTCGGACAGTCGATATGATTGAACAGGTTTGTTGCCATGAACGAATGATAGCTCTCGGGATGGCTTTCGGGCAGTCCTACATACTCATCCATATTGAATGTTATGACATTCTTGAACGAAACGCGTCCTTCCTTGTAAGCCTTCACAAGTCCGGCATACATGCCTTTTGGCGACGATCCGGTGGGAAGTCCGAGCACAAACTTGCGTTCGGGCGTGGGATTGAATGCATTGATGCGTTCCACTACATGTTCGGCAGCCCATCTTGACAGCTGCTCATAATCAGGTTCTATAATTACTCTCATGTCAGTTATTTATGTTTTATATTATTTTCTATCAATTGTCTGCCCACGGCGATACGATACGGTCCGGCCACAGATGGCGTGCATAGTTCAGATTGTAAGCATCATACAGATTGAGCAGACGTGTAAGACGCTCCACGAATGCCTTATAATCCTTCTTACCGGCAGTCCACTGCACCTCACAAAGAGCTGCCATACGCGGCAACACCTGATATTCCGCCTGATTCGGATACTGTATGTATTCAGTCCACAGGTTGGCCTGCACACCCAAAATGTGTTTCTTCGCCTCATCGGAGATGCCTTCGGCGTAAGGCTCAAACGAATAAACCTTCTCCACAGGCAGATATCCTCCGCACAGCGTAGGCTCATACTTGGCGTTCTTCTCGTCGGCCTGGTTATAGTCGAAGTAGCAGTGCGATGTCGGCGACATGATGACATCGTGGCCTGCCTCGGCTGCCTTACGTCCGTATTCGGTGTTACGCCAGCTCATGATGGTGGCACTTTGGTCGATGTTTCCGGCCAGTATCTCGTCCCATCCGATGATGCTGCGACCGCGGCTGTTCACGAATTTCTCTATACGAGAAGTGAAGTATCCCTGTATTGTTTCAGGCTTCAGGTTGTGCTCTGTTGCCACTTTCTGGCATTTCGTACAGTTTGTCCATCTCACTGTAGGCGACTCGTCGCCTCCTATGTGGATGAGCTTAGACGGGAATATCTGCATTATCTCATCAAGCACTCCCTCACAGAACTCATACACTTTCTCGTTACCCAGACACAATACATCGTTGTATATTCCCCAGCGATGGCCCACCTGATAAGGTCCGCCGGTACAACCGAGGTCGGGATAAGCAGTGAGTGCTGCCACCATATGCCCCGGCATATCAATTTCCGGCACGACAGTGATATATCTCTGACGTGCATACTCCACTATTTCCCGTGCTTCGTCCTGTGTGTAGAATCCGCCGTAAGCAATGCTGTCATCAAGCATTGTGTTGAAGCCTATCACCGTTCCGGTGCGCTTCGAGCCTATGGTTGTCAGAAGCGGATATTTCTTTATCTCTATGCGCCAGCCCTGGTCGTCACTCAGATGCCAGTGGAACACATTCATGTTGTGCAGCGCGAGCAGATCGATGTAGCGTTTCACAAAACTCAACGGGAAGAAGTGGCGCGAACAGTCGAGCATCATACCGCGATGACCGAAGCGCGGGCAGTCCTTTATCTCCACCGCCGGCATGAGTATTCTTGTGGCATTGCCGACAGGCAACGACTTGCGCAGAGTCTGCACACCGTAGAACACACCGCGCGGAGTGCTTCCGGCTATGGTGATGCCCTTCTTATCCACCACAATGGTGTAGGCCTCGTCGCCCTTCACCTTCTTGTCGAGCACGAGACGCATGCCCTTCTTCGTCTTTCCAGCCATAGGCGTCAGTCTCACACCTGTCGTCTCCGACACATACTCACAAAGAAATTCTGCGTTGCGCTTCATATCTTCGTTGTCCTCTGTGTAGGCAACAGTCATTCCGCTTTCCATCATGAACGATTCGCCCTCGACAAGCGTCACACTCTGTGGCAGAGGCACAACATTGTAGTCGGCAGCCGGCATGGCTGATGCCACTTGCGGCGCAATGACACACAACAGGATGAATAATAAAAAAGTTTTTCTCATACTATCATTGTTTTATAGATTCCTTTCACGATTGTAACGCGGCTCTGCGGCACGTGCGGACGGACGACGCCATCATCACAAAGATAGAGTTTTATTTCCGAACCTCAAAGCATAAACGCAATAATTATGCAATATTATTTCAACCGCTGCCGCGACATGAGTATTATGAGCGGATGATCACTCACCTCCAGTTCCAGACTGCGGCCTTCACGTCTTGCAACAGGAGTTGTGCCGACGAGAGGATCGAACACTTCCATAGCGTAAGATCTGCCCAGACGGAGCGTCACCTTCTCAGAACCGGAAGCGCGCTCTCCCCACACCACAAGTGCGAAACTGCCGTCGTGCTTGCGAAGAAGAAGGTCATGCACACAGTCTGTTTCGGTGCTGAGCGAATAGGCAAGCGAACCTCCTGGAGCCGATAGCGAATCGGCAAGCAGTGTTGTCATGTTGTGCAGAGCGTGTGCGGCAAGGCGCGGTGTGGTATAGTCGCGGTGGAAAAAGCCGAACGCTCCGTCGCCGTCGTCAATCATTTCGTATATGAATGTATGTTTCCATCCTCGGCTGAACTGCGCCAGATATACATTCATATAGTGGCAGGCCTGAACATGTTCAGTCACTTCACCGTTGCTGTCGCCCACTCTCACACCTGTCTCGGTGGTCACACGCGGCACCGTGGCGAGTTCTTTCACGCTATATCCTTCAAACTTCTTCAGCCATGTCAGCCCGTGATTGCCGTACAATCCATCCACACGGCACGCAGAGGTATGGTCGGCCGCCATCCACACACGGTTGTCGGCAAGTCCCTGCCACGACGGATGATACATGTAATTGTGCACGTTCAGATAGTCGGCAAAGCGTGTTTCCTCGGGCATGAGACACTGCGTTCCAGAAGGCACAACGAGAAACTGCAGACCGGTATTGTCGGTCTGGGCGCCTGTCTCGCTGACACCGAACACCGGATAGTCGCACAGTTCGCTGTCGGCTTTCACCGCAGCATAAAGATCGCGCTGCATTTCGGCAACAGACATCCACGTGTTGTCTTTGGCAGTCGAGCGTCCGCGATAGGTCACACCACCGAAGTTGTTGGGCTCGTTAGGCCCTTCTATGGCGAGCAAAGCTCCTGCACGGTGTAACCGACGCGCCATATCGAGCACGGCAGGCACGTCGGCGTCGCGCGCACCGCTGCCCACACAGATGGCCACTTTCACCCCAGCGTCGTTGTGCAGACGTATGAGTCCCGACGTGTCATAGTTACGGTCGGCCGCATCGCGCACGTTTCTCACACCGATATATCTGAGCAAGGGCGCCATGCGCGAGGCATCCTCGCCATGCTGTATGTGTACGCACACTCCCATACTGTTGAGAAAATCTATGGCCGGCACGGCCTTTTTCTTCTCCGGTCTGTCATTATCCGCCATCGCAGCACAGACATCAGCCGCCATGCCGGACAACAGACATAAGGACAGCATGAAGCGTATGCAAGTAAACTCAAACTTATTCATATATACAAGGATGTTCACAATGAATGATATTAAACGTCAGAGTATTGGTTTTCAGTTACTTATCAGTATACTACATCTATGTTTTTCTCTTCTTCACAATGCGGACTCACCCTAAATTTATGCGACACTTGCAAATATTGTGAAAGGTAAGAGCAACGACAAAACGGAGTAATATTATTTATCCGGATTTGGGTTTGTCGAACCGCATCATATGTTGCACAAAGATAGGAAAAATTCTCTTTCCCCACAATCCGTTACAGTTTTTTTAGTGCCTGCATTCTTTCCGGCAAATTGTCTGAACACAGCAACCTGCGTGCCTGATTTATTTCGTTGATTTTTATTAACGAAAACTCGACATAAAATTAATACATTTCCAGAACACATTCCAGAAAATTGAGATACAGGAAAAGCCTCTTTCGACAATCAAGTCAACAGCCTTGCAAAGCCGTTTTCACACACACGCCATGCGATACAGGCTTTATTGCGCTACGTTTTAGTCATTATTACCACCTGATATGAAGCATTTTGTAGCATGAAACGGGCTGTATCAGCACCTGAAATGATGTTTATCGCAGCACTGACTGAAAGAGACAGACATACAGATATTCCGTAATTACCTAGTAATCAAACATTTATACATAACTCTCAAAAACAGCGTCATACGTCCGAAAATGTATTTTGAAGAAAACTCTGCGATTTTTCGAGCTTTTTAGAAACTGATTTTTTAACATTTCTCAGCCCTTGTTCGAGGTTTTCCGTCATACGCGCGCACGCCTCCACCATAATAAATAAGACGATTTCTTTTGCACATACGGCGATTTGTATTAATTTTGTGAAATAATCGGAAAGAAAAAACATGCACGCAACCGCCTGAAAACACATGCGGGAGATGCACAAAACAACCACAAAACTGAATGAAAGAATTTGTATTATCTGAAGTAAAGGCCGAGACCGCTGTGCTCGTTGGACTCATCACCAAAGACCAGGACGAGGCCAAGACAAAAGAATATCTCGACGAGCTGGAGTTTCTCGCCGACACGGCAGGAGCCATAACCGTGAAGCGTTTCACACAGAGAGTGAACGGTCCGAGCTCCGTAACATACGTGGGAAGCGGAAAGCTTGAAGAAATAAAACAGTACATCAAGGACGAGGAAGACGCCGAAAGACCGGTGGGTATGGCCATTTTCGACGACGAACTGTCGGCCAAACAGATACGCAACATTGAGAAGGAACTGGGTGTGAAGATTCTCGACCGTACATCGCTCATCCTCGACATATTCGCCATGAGAGCACAGACGGCTGCTGCAAAGACGCAGGTAGAACTGGCGCAATACCGCTACATGCTGCCCCGTCTGCAACGTCTGTGGACTCACCTCGAGCGTCAGGGCGGTGGCTCCGGCTCGGGCGGAGGCAAGGGAAGCGTGGGACTGCGCGGACCAGGTGAGACCCAGCTGGAGATGGACCGCCGTATAATCCTGCAGCGCATCACGCTGCTCAAACAGCGTCTTGCCGAAATAGACAAGCAGAAAACCACACAACGCAAGAACCGCGGACGTATGATTCGTGTGGCACTCGTGGGATACACTAACGTGGGCAAGTCAACTATTATGAACCTCATGGCCAAGAGCGAGGTGTTCGCCGAGAACAAACTCTTCGCGACACTCGACACCACGGTGCGCAAGGTGGTGATAGAGAACCTGCCGTTCCTGCTGGCCGACACCGTAGGATTCATACGCAAGCTTCCGACCGACCTTGTGGATTCGTTCAAATCGACACTCGACGAGGTGCGCGAGGCTGACCTTCTGCTGCACGTTGTCGATATATCACACCCAGACTTCGAGGAACAGATAAACGTAGTGGAGAACACTCTAAAGGATCTGGGATGCGCCGACAAACCGAGCATGATAGTTTTCAACAAGATAGACAACTACACATGGGTGGACAAGGACGAGGACGACCTCACTCCACCGACAAAGGAAAACGTGACACTGGACGAGCTGAAGCGCACATGGATGGCACGTCTCAACGAGAACTGTCTGTTCATATCGGCACGCCAGAAACAGAACATCGACGAGTTCCGCGACGTACTCTACACCAAGGTGCGCGAACTCCACGTGCAGAAATATCCTTATAACGATTTTCTGTACAACATAGAAGAACCTTACGAAGAATAAATATTAATAACACTTTATGAACTACAGACAACTTACAGAACAGGAAATAAGGCTGCTCGAAGACAACAGCTGCTGGGCCGAAGACTGGTCGGCCATAAGCGTTGCTGAGGACTTCAAGGCCAACTATTTCCACCGCGTGATGTTCTACGGCACCATAAAGCTCGGCACGTTTGAGAAAAGCGTGGAGGTGAGCAAGGGTTTCGTGAAGCACTCGGGCATAAACAACGCCACTCTGCGCAATGTAACCATTGGCGACAACTGCCTCATCGAAAACATAGGCAATTACATAAACAACTACACAATAGGCGACGACTGCTACATATCCAACGTATGTACTATGGAGACTACCGAAGGAGCAACCTATGGCGAAGGCAATCTCATATCAGTACTCAACGAAGTGGGCAACGGTAATCTTACGCTCTTCCACGGACTGAACAGCCAGTTTGCGGCTTTCATGGTGAAGCATGCGGGCAACCGTCCGCTCAAGGACGCCATACGCCGCCTCATAAACGAGGAGATAGAACGCAACTCGCACGAGTGCGGAACAATCGGCAACAACGTGAAGATTGTCAACACTAAGGAGATAACAAACACCGTGATATACGACGACTGCGAGATAAGCGGAGCTTCAAGACTGAGCGACTGCACCATCATGAGCTCGGCCAACGCCAACGTATTCATCGGTACGGGCGTGATATGCGAGAACTCCATCATCTCCGACGGTTCGTCTATAATCAACAGTGTTAAGATGCAGGACTGCTTTGTCGGCGAAGCATGCCAGATAAGCAACGGATTCACAGCGTCGAGCAGTGTGTTCTTTGCCAACAGCTATATGTCAAACGGCGAAGCATGCGCGGCTTTCTGCGGTCCGTTCACGGCCAGCCACCACAAGAGTTCACTGCTCATCGGCGGCATGTTCTCGTTCTACAATGCCGGTTCGGCAACCAACTTCAGCAACCACGCATATAAGATGGGACCTGTACACTATGGTCTGATGGAGCGCGGAACCAAGACTGCCAGCGGCGCATACATACTGATGCCTGCCAATATCGGAACTTTCTCGGTGTGCTTCGGCAAGCTGATGTATCATCCGGACACGCGCAATCTGCCCTTCTCTTACCTCATAGCGTACAACGACACCATGTATCTCGTACCGGGACGAAACCTAACCACCGTCGGACTTTACCGCGACATACGCAAGTGGCCCAAGCGTGACATGAGAGCACACGGCGGACGCAAGAGCATCGTGAACTTCGACTGGCTCAGTCCTTTCTCCGTAGGCGAGATACTGCGAGGCAAACGTATTCTCGAAAGTCTGCGCGAAGCATCGGGCGATGATGTATCGACATACAACTATCATGAATATGTAATCAAGGCAAGCGCGCTGCGCAAGGGTATCAAATATTACGACATCGCACTGCGCATATACATGGGTGCCGTGCTCAAACGCCACATTCTGGAGAAACCGCTGAGCGAGACCGGCACTGGAAACTGGAACGACCTGTCGGGACTTCTGTTGCCCGAATCGGAAGAACAGCGCCTCATCGATGACATAATAAACGGAACCATCGACACGACACAAGGTGTGGAGGAACGTTTCAGAGATATCAACGACAACTATCCCGAGTACCGCTGGGCATGGACATACCGCATGATGCTCGACTACTACGGACTGGAGACACTGACCGAAGAAGACGCCGAGAAGATAAGACAGGACTACGTGACAGCACGCCGCGCATGGATAGCGGAGATAAAGAAGGACGCACGCAAGGAGTTTGCGCTCGGAGACATTGAGGAAGAAGTGTTCCAGAACTTCAACGACCAGCTCGACCGCGAGGTTGACTTCGAGAATCAGAAGCTCTACATGTAGCGCAAAGCCGCCGTGCACAGCACACACCGCGACACCGGCACTGCTGCACACAACTTCCGGAATAAGAGTATTCACAATAAAAACAATACATAATGAAACTGAGATCTTTTATCGTCTTTTGTCTGATTGTGCTATGCAGCATGGCACAGGCAAAGGAACGTACTTACAAATCGGTGAATGGCGATCCGATGGCAACACGCATATACACATTGGACAACGGTCTGAAGGTGTATCTGTCTGTCAACAAGGAGAAACCGCGCATACAGACTTTCATCGCCGTACGCACAGGAAGCCGTAACGATCCGGCCGAAACAACCGGACTGGCACACTATCTGGAGCATCTGATGTTCAAAGGAACAAAACGCTTCGGTACATCTGACGCTGCCAAGGAAGCTCCGCTGCTCGACACCATACAGAACATGTATGAGGTCTACCGTACCATGACTGATGCCGAACAGCGCAAGGCGCAGTATCACAAAATAGACAGTGTGTCGCAGCTCGCAGCACAGTACAACATACCAAACGAGTATGACAAACTGATGGCGGCGATAGGATCGGAAGGCAGCAACGCCTACACCAGCAACGACGTGACCTGTTATGTGGAAGACATTCCGGCAAACGAGGTGGAGAACTGGTCAAAAATACAGAGCGACAGATTCCAGAACATGGTGATACGCGGTTTCCACACAGAGCTGGAATCGGTGTACGAGGAATACAACATGGGCCTCACCAGAGACAACAGCAAGATGTGGGAGGCAATGAACAAAATGCTCTTCCCCACCCATCCTTACGGAACACAGACCACAATCGGCACGCAGGAGCACCTGAAGAACCCATCGATTGTGAACATAAAGAACTATTTCAAGCGCTATTATGTACCGAACAACGTAGCCATCTGTATGTCGGGCGACCTCGACTGCGACAAGGTGATGGACACAATCGAGAAATATTTCGGACAGTGGAAGCCCAATGAAAATCTTACTTTCCCCGTGTATGCTCCTGAGCGTGACCTTACCGCACCCGTTGACACAACTGTTGTGGGACAGGAGGCAGAAACAATCATGGTAGGATGGAAGTTCGACAGAGCCTCATCTTTTCAGTGTGACACACTCGACGTAATATCCGAAATGCTGCAAAACGGCAACGCAGGCCTGTTTGATCTGAACATAAACCAGAAGATGAAGTGCCTTGGAGTAGGAGCATTTGCATCAAACATGAACGAATATTCGCAGTTCATACTCTACGGTATGCCTCTCGAAGGCCAATCGCTGGACGACGTCAAGAAACTGATGTTGGACGAGATAGACAAACTGAAACGCGGTGATTTCGACGACGATCTGCTGCCGTCAGCCATCAACAACATGCGTCTGGCCTACTATGAGAACATGGAAAGCAACGAAAGCCGTGCCGACATGTATGTCGACGCATTCGTAAACGGCAAGAAATGGGAAGATGTGGTGAACCGCATCAATCGCATTGCAGGCATGAAGAAGAAGGACATCATGGAATTCGCTGCCCGTCATCTCGGCAACAACTACGCCGTAGTGTACAAGCGGCAGGGCGAAGACACCACACAGAAGAAGATAGACAAACCACAGATAACACCTATCCCGGCCAACCGCGACAAGCAGAGCGCATTCGTAGGTGAGATAATCAATTCAGAGGTTGAACCCATACAGCCGCGCTTCGTCGATTTCGACAAGGACATGACAAAGGCTAAGACCAAGAAGGGACTGCCGCTGCTCTATGTCCAGAACAAGGATAACGGACTCTTCACGCTTGCCTTCCGCTATGAGTTCGGTGAGGAAAGCGACAAGTGGCTGCCTTTTGCCGCATATTATTTCGATTATCTCGGAACAGACAAAATGTCGGCAGAGGAACTGAAACGCAAGTTCTACAAACTGGCATGTACATACAGAATAAACGTAGGCACGGACGCCATGAACATCGTACTCAACGGTCTGAACGAAAACATGCCGCAGGCTCTTGAGCTGATGGAGGACATTCTGGCAAACGCAAAAGTGGACACCGAGGCATACAACAAATTTGTTGAATCCGAACTGAAGAACCGCAAGGACAACAAACTCAACCAGTCGGGCAACTTCTCTGCCCTGCTTAACTACGGCATCTACGGTCCGTACAACAGATTACGCAACATACCGAGTGAGCAGGAACTCAAAAACAAGAATCCGCAGGAGCTTACCGACATGCTCAAAGCATTGCGCAACTATGAGCACACGGTGCTTTACTACGGCCCGTACAGCGTGAAGGAACTGACGTCTGTAATAGACAAGAAACACAAGACGGCCAAAAAACTCACTCCGGTGCCTGCCGGTAAGGAATACACCGAGCAGCTGACAACCGAAAACGAAATAATAATAGCACCGTACGAAGCAAAGAACGCCTACATTGCACAATACAACAACAATGGCAAGAAATGGTCGGTAGAGCAGCAGCCTATTATCGAGCTGTTCAACGAATACTTCGGAGGAGGCATGAACTCGGTGGTTTTCCAGGAACTGCGCGAAAGCCGCGGACTTGCATACAGCGCATGGGCGGCATACTATACACCGGGAAAGAAGGACCGCAACGAGTTTGCACGCACACAGATAATATCGCAGAACGACAAGATGATGGACTGCATACGCACGTTCAACAGCATCATCGACACCATTCCGCAATCGGAAAAGGCATTCGAGCTGGCAAAACAGGCCACGACAAAACGTCTGGCAGCACAGCGCACAACGAAGTTCTCGATACTTAACGCGTACATTTCGGCACAGCGGATGGGCATTGACTACGACATAAACGAAAAAATATACAATGCGCTTCCCGGCATTACGCTCAGCGATATGGTGAAATTCGAGAAGGAGACAATGGCTGGCAAACCATACAGATACATCATCCTGGGTGATGAGAAGAATCTCGACATGAAATCGCTCGAACGAATAGCTCCGATAAAACGACTTACAACAGAAGAAATATTCGGTTATTAAAAACATAGCGGCGGACTGATACGGAAATCAGCCCGCCGCTTTTCTGTCATAAGGTAGCGTCACGTCGATGCCAGCGATTCACCGTGGATAAACATTCACACCCCATAAAGTATCATATAACACCATAACACATCAGGACAAACATTTGGCTATATAAACCGCAGCGGCGCATTTCTTCACACAATAAAAAATCCACATTGCCAAAAGCTCTAAACTCCACGGCAATACCTACGACTGCATCCTGCACTCCTGCTTACATCCTTTATCCGTGATTTTATAGAAAACTCAAGAGAAGAACTATCACATTTTCTTGACTTTTTTTTGACAAAATAAAATCGGGAAAGAGATGTAAACGAATGTTAAATCATGCATTAAACAGACCATTTCAGCCCGTACACCATCGGCATAAATCCTATAACGCAGTGGCGTATAATTCATCTGGCATCCTGATATTGCCCATCTTAGGGTCTGATTACGTCCGTATTAGGGTGTGATATGAAGCATTTCAGCCCCTGAAATGGACAATATCGCATGCCGAAACGGTGCTTATTGCAGGACGAAAAAGCGGCCTCTGAATATAAACCTCTGGTATTCAGCATTTTACCCAATCCTCTTATTTCCCGCGTATTTGCGTCTGAAGAAATGTCCGGTCGCAAATTCTCGCTTATTTTTTGGGGTAGAACAGAAAACTCAGACGGAAAAATCAAAATCCGGTTACAATCCGAAAGCAGCCCATATCGCATTTCTTTCCGTAGAATAAAAAGCACTGAAATACACACATAATATCTGTTGCCCCGTCAAGGTGCGGGCATTGCTTTTCTTAAAAAAACAGACATCAGACAAAACAACCGGGCGCACTGCATATCTGTGCAGCACGCCCGGTTGTTCTACATATAGTATTTCTGTTATTTCTTTCCTCTAAGCAAGATATATCCCAGCACTCCACCAAAAATGGAAGCGGCGAATATTCCGAGCTTTGCCTGTATGAGATGGGTGGCATCGACAAAGGCAAGAGTGGATATGAACATCGACATGGTGAAACCGATGGATGCAAGGAAGCCTACGCCGACAAGTCTGCGGGTGGTCATCGAGGCCGACATGCGCGCAAGTTTGAGGCGTGTCAGCAGGAATACCGAGGCCACAATGCCGACTGGTTTTCCTATGAGCAGACCGAGCATCACGCCGATGGCCACATTGTTCGAGAATACAGTGGCCATGTCTATGCCCTCAAACGATATGCCGGCATTGGCAAGTGCGAATATAGGCATGATGACAAACGACACCAGCGGGTGCATGGAGTGCTCAAGACGCTGCAGAGGCGGGATGGCATCGCGCGAATCACCGATCATACGGTCGATTATCTCCACCTGCTCGGGTTCGAGTGTTGACACATCGTTAGGCTCTGCGTTGCGGAACCGCCTGATGAGTTTCGATGCCCTTGCCATATAAACCGGTTCGCTTATGCGTGCGTCGGCAGGTATCATGAAGGCAGCAAGCACGGCGGCTATCGTGGCGTGTATGCCCGACATAAGGAAGGCAGTCCACACTCCGCAGATGCCTATCACACCATAGAACACTACGTTCTTCACTCCCAGTCGGTTGGCAACATACATCACAAGAAGGAACGCCAGGCCCACACCTATACTGAGCAACGATATCTCCGAGGTGTAGAAAAACGCTATCACGAGCACCGCGCCAAGGTCGTCTACAATGGCAAGCGTAGTAAGGAACACCTTTATGGACAACGGAACACGGTCGCCCAGCACATAAAGAATGGCAAGCGAGAAGGCAATATCCGTTGCCATGGGGATTCCCCAACCGCTCGACACGTCGCCCTGAGTATTGAACGAGAAGTAGATGAGCGCCGGAACAATCATTCCGAACACAGCCGCACCGATGGGAAGTATCGTATTACGCACATCGGCAAGCTCACCTCCGATGAACTCGCGCTTCAGTTCCAGACCGACGACAAAGAAAAACATCGACATCAGACCGTCGTTTATCCAATGATGCAGGTCGTAATTGAAATAATCGACACCATTGAACAGAAATCCGAACTTCTGCTCAAAGAAATGGAAATAACTGTCACTCAATGGAGAGTTTGCCAATACCAGCGCAACGACAATGCTTATACCAAGCACAATTCCGCCGGATTTCTCCTGATTGATGAAATGCTGCAACGGCATTATAAGCCGATGATTGATTGTTTCCCGATAATGTTTTATCATATTGATTTAACTGTTTTCCGCCCCGTCTTCCGCCGTATGGTGTAACAGAATGGATGCAGGGCCACGTTATCCGTGCTGACAAAGTTAAATAAAAAGTTTTATTCCCGCAACCCGTTTATACACAACGCATAACGGCATACATATTTAATAATGGACCATCCCGGAGTGCTAAACATTTATTTGCTTATATTTCAAAATATTCAGAAAATCATTTCATGATTATGATAGGTACATACAACAGATTATGAACGCTTTACATACAGAACACTCTGCACACATCTACCCGTCCGGAACCATATGGCCATCGTCATGACACAACACCGGCAGCAATCAGAAAAGACTCTTCCATCACGCCGCCGACCCGACATGAAAACACGGAACGGCAGGTCCTGAGAAAAAACCAAAAGGCGTCTTAATAAAGCAGAAATAAAGAAGCAGGTTTCAAAAAAATTGTATAACTTTGCAATCAGCCTTCAAGCATTGATCCGTAAGCGAAGTACGCCACATCAGAAGCCGTACGGAGATTGTTCCGAACGCTTTCTGACACACTGCTGACAAGGCAACAAGACTATAAAGGTTATATAAAACATACATTATGGCAACAACACCAGAATTCAAGTACGCGCCCATGTTCCAGATGGGCAAGGACGACACCGAATACTATCTTCTTTCAAAAGAAGGCGTGAGTGTCGGCGAATTTGAGGGCAACAAAATCCTCAAGGTAAGTCCGGAAGCACTGACAATGCTTGCAAACCAGGCATTCCGCGACGTCAATTTCCTGTTGCGCCGTTCACACAACGAACAGGTTGCTAAAATACTAAGCGACCCCGAAGCCAGCGACAACGACAAATACGTGGCACTGACATTCCTACGCAACGCCGAGGTGGCATGCAAAGGAAAGTTGCCTTTCTGCCAGGACACCGGTACGGCAATCATCCACGGAGAAAAAGGTCAGCACGTATGGACAGGCTTCTGCGACGAAGAGGCTCTGTCGAAAGGTGTTTACAAGACATACACAGAGGAGAACCTGCGCTACTCACAGAACGCTCCGCTCTCAATGTATGAGGAAGTGAACACACGCTGCAACCTGCCGGCACAGATCGACATCGAGGCAACCGAAGGCTGCGAATACAAGTTCCTGTGCGTAGTTAAAGGTGGTGGCTCGGCCAACAAGACATATTTCTATCAGGAGACAAAGGCACGCATCCAGAATCCGGGTACTCTCGTACCGTTCCTTGTTGAGAAGATGAAGACTCTCGGAACAGCAGCCTGCCCTCCTTACCACATCGCATTCGTAATAGGCGGTACCTCTGCTGAGAAGAACCTTCTCACAGTTAAGCTCGCATCAACCCACTACTATGACAACCTGCCTACCACAGGCGACGAGACAGGACGCGCATTCCGCGACGTGGAACTCGAGAAACAACTGCTCGACGAAGCCCACAAGATTGGTCTCGGAGCACAGTTCGGCGGTAAGTATTTCGCACACGACATCCGCGTTATACGCCTTCCGCGCCACGGAGCATCATGCCCGATAGGTCTGGGAGTGAGCTGCTCGGCCGACCGCAACATCAAGGCTAAGATAAACGAAGACGGTATCTGGATTGAGAAACTCGACGACAATCCCGGCGAACTCATTCCTGAAGAACTGCGCAAGGCAGGCGAAGGCAACGCAGTGAAGATTGACCTGAACCAGCCGATGAGCGAAGTATGCAAGGAACTGAGCAAATATCCGGTTTCTACACGCCTCAGCCTCAACGGTACAATCATCGTTGCACGCGACATAGCACACGCCAAACTGAAAGCACGTCTGGACGCAGGCGAGGATCTGCCGCAGTATTTCAAGGATCATCCTGTGCTCTATGCAGGACCGGCCAAGACTCCGGAAGGAATGCCTTGCGGCTCGATGGGCCCGACAACAGCCAACCGCATGGACCCGTATGTTGACGAGTTCCAGGATCACGGAGGTTCAATGGTAATGATAGCCAAGGGTAACCGTACTCAGGTTGTGACCGATGCATGCAAGAAGCACGGCGGATTCTATCTGGGAAGCATCGGCGGTCCGGCCGCCGTTCTGTCTATGAACAGCATCAAGAGCATCGAATGCGTAGAGTATCCGGAGCTCGGCATGGAAGCCGTATGGAAGATTCACGTAGAGGATTTCCCGGCATTCATCCTTGTTGACGACAAAGGCAACGACTTCTTCAAACAACTGAAGCCGTGGACTCCAAGCTGTAAATAAATAATAGAAAGATAAACCGTAACGGATGGTCACGGCATGAACGCATCATGCTGTACCATCCGTTTTTCATTAATATAACATTCATAAGAACATGAAGAAAATGATATTCGCAGCCATGATGGCCGTACTGGCATCAGGCGCAACAGCACAAAACGAGAACGACATACAACTGCAGGCACCCAACAAGGACAAAGGCGCAAGCATAATGAAATCGCTCGCCTTGCGCCAGTCGCACCGCGAATGTGCCAACAAAGAACTGAGCGCAGCCGACCTTTCCGATCTTCTGTGGGCAGCCAACGGTATCAACCGTCCCGACGATAACAAACGCACCGCCCCGTCGGCCCTCAACCGCCAGGACATCGACGTGTATGTGATAAGCAAGAAAGGCGCATACAAATACATAGCAGCCGAAAACCGCCTGCAACTCATCACTGAAGGCGACCACCGCAATGCCGTGGCGTCAGGTCAGGACTTCGTAAACCAATTTCCGGTTTCGCTCGTTCTGGTTTCTGAGCTCTCGAAGCTCGGTGACGCAAAAAATGAGCGTACACGCATGACTGCCGCCATGGACGCCGGCTATGTGTCGCAGAACATCTGTCTGTTCTGTGCCGGCAACGGCCTTGTAACTGTGCCGAGAGCCACCATGAACAACGCCGAACTGAAAAAGATACTGAAACTCAGCGACACGGCCCTGCCGCTTCTGAACAATCCGGTGGGCTATCCTAAAGATAAATAATGAATGGACGTGTCAACATAATACGCGTACCACCAATCGGAAAGCACCGTAGGCAGTCCGCTGTAATAAAGAAAAGAGGTTGCAACCCACCCGGCCGCAACCTCTTTATTATTATGTCTTGTCAATCGAAAATACTTTTCAGCTCACCAGTGTACCGTCTTCCTTTATGAGAAGTCTCACATCCGGCTTAGCCAACTTCTCAAGTTCGATGTCGAAATAGTTCACCGTCGGTGTCTCTATCCAGTCAACATCATCCACTGTGTAACCGTCATAGTTTGCATTGATATAGTTCTGCACAGCTTCAGGCAATGTCCCTCTGAAGTTCGTCTCTGTACCTATCCATGTGCCGTCCTTGTCGAACCATGCCTCTGTTTCCTGACCGTTCACCACGAACTCGGCCTTTATCTTTCCACGCTCCTTTTCCCAATGAGCCGTAGTGTCCGGATATTTTGCATTGAATGTCTCCATTACATTGGCCGGAACATCATTCACAGAGAAGTTATCGTCATCGTCGCTACAGGCTGTAGCTACGAATGCTGCAACTATAACAGCAATCAAATATAATTTCCACTTCATAGTCTTATTCTTTATTTTCAGTTGTCAATATCTGTTACCTGGAATTTTTTGTTGAATGTTATCTCCATTCCCGTGCTAAGTTTCACGTCGTACTCACTGCGGTCTCTTTCTATTTCGAGTATCTTGGCCGACGGATAGTTCTTCTTAACATAGTTGCTGATGGCGGCCGGTATGAGGCGGGCAGGAACCTGAGAGTATTTACATTTCAGTTCAGTCCAGTTACCGTTGCGGTCGAACTCCACTTTATCGCCGTTGGTGAAAATGATGTCATAGCTTGTGTCGAAGAGTCCCGACTCCATCTTGGCCAATGCGACCTTCATCTTAGCGAAGTCCTTTTTCAGTATCTGCTGTGCAGCCTGAGGAAGCTGCGACACCTCTATCGGCTTGTCGTTTGAAGCCACTGCGTTAACACTCACTACAAACAGGCAGAGCAATGCTGCGATGCTGACTTTCAAAAATCTCTTCATATTCATTTCTTTTTTATAGTTATTATTTTTATTGTTCTTTGTTTCCGAAACCGGGGAGGTTGCCTCTGTGGTCTGATTGTCCTGTCAGCCACCTCTCTGACTTTCGTATTGCAAAGTTGCAATGCAATTCTGAAATGAATCTGAAAAAACTGTCAGAATCTATAAGATTAACATTTATTAAGAATAAAACCCTTCAGACCGCATTATCAGTACTGTCTGAAGGGTTTGTCACAGGGCCTTTCAGACCTGATTGTCGGTTATTTCGAACGTATGCAGACCGTTTTCGTAACGATAGTCAATACTGAAAGAATAAAGATTACACACGGCACTCACCAGTGAAAGACCTATGCCCGTGGAACTTTTCATGCCACTCGTGTGATAGAAACGGGTGAATATCTTTGTCTTGTCCAAAGGTTCGTCAGCTCCGGTGTTGGCTACAGTCATGCCATGACTGCCTATATTCACTATCACGCGTCCGCCGTCCACATTGTGCACAAAAGCGTTCTTCAACAGATTGCCCACAAGTGTTGAAGCAAGCATGGAGTTCATTTTCACATGCCAGTGGTCCGAACATCCAACCGTCACCTCTATGTTACGCGTCTTCAGCACACTTCTGAAGTCGTCCATCAGACGCTCCGTCAGTTTGTCCATATCCACCATCTCCTCGTCGGTGAACTGACCGTTCTCTATCTTGCAAAGCAGCAGCAGCGACTTGTTGAGCCTTGACAGCGAACCAAGAGTGCCGAGTGTCTTTACCAATTCGCCCATCTGATGCTCGGTGAGATTATCATCATCGAGCAACATTTCAATGCGATTCTGACACACAGCCAACGGTGTCTGCATCTCATGCGAGGCATTGCCTATGAACATCTTCTGCTGCTCGTACTGTTCCTCACTGCGTTTCATCGAGCGCACCACAGCATCATTGAGCTTGCTGAACTCTGTCACGTATGTAGGATTATCTAGTTCGCGGTTCTCACGTCCCAGTCGATAGTCATCCACCCACTTCAGAAGCACCGCCAGTGGACGCATACTGCGTTTCACGGCAATGAGATTGAGCAGAACAAAACCAAGCAGAATGGCCACATAGAGGAACAGTAGCCAGTAGAATATGGCTTCCTTCAGGTCGGCCTTGTCAATGGTAGGCACAGACACTTCAACTTCGAAGAATCTGTCGTTACCTGTTGTATATATATAGGTGATGACACGTGCAGGCTCAAACTCGCGCTTCTCCCTTATGTAAACCGTACGGTCCTCATAGCGCACATGTGGATGAGTGTCGGCATATTCGGCCGACACCTGATGGAGATAATACTGGTTGTTCGAACCGCTCGAGGCTGTAGGCAGAGGCTCACCAGCCAATGCACGGCGTATGACAAGCTCGGCGTAATCCTCCAGTGAGTCGTCCACTTCGTCGTTTATCTCGTCTATGATGGCAAAATAGAAGAACACCGACCAGAATGCCAGCACCACAGCGGCGATCACCGATAGGCGCAACGATATGTAGTTTATGAGTTTCATACCTCTACAAGTTTGTAACCGAATCCGTAAACAGTCTTTATCTCAATGCCCGCACCGGCCGTCTTGAGACGTTTGCGCAGGTTTTTCATCTGTGCATAAACAAAGTCGAAGTTATCGGCCACGTCTATATAGTCACCCCATACGGCTTCAGCCAGCATCTGCTTCTCGATGAGCCGGCCCGGACGGTTCATGAAATAAGTCAGTATGTCGTACTCCTTACGGCCGAGCTCAAGCGGTTGCCCGTCTACCTCCACCCTGAAACTGTCGGTGTGCACACACACGTTCGCCATCCTCATCACGTTGTCACCGTCATTGCGGCTACGCCTTATCACGCTTTTCAGACGTGCATGCAGTTCGGCCAGATGGAACGGTTTAGCCAGGTAGTCGTCGGCTCCGAGATCAAGACCGGTCACCTTGTCTTCTATAGAATCCTTCGCCGAAAGTATTATTACATTGCACTTACGGCCACGCGCCGACATGTCGCGCAGTATATCCAGACCGCTGCCGTCGGGCAGCATGATGTCGAGCAGCAGGCAGTCGTATTCATACACGAACACCTTCATGCGGGCGGTGGCACAGTCAGCCGCCGTCTCAACCACGTAACGCTCTTTCTCCAACGACCTGACAATAATCTCACGCAGGTCGGCATCGTCCTCTATGACCAGTATCTTCATCTGTCGTTTCTATATGTTTTTCAAGTCAATGGCTCTGCACAGCGGTACTGATGCAAGCGCGTCAAATTGCGCCAGTGTCCATACCGCCGGCTATATGCCGTTTCGCAAAGATACGCCAAACACGCGGTTCTGCATAACACCGACACTGAAAATTAAGTTAAAATCCGAAAAAAATTAACACTTCACTTTTTCTTATTCTAAAGAATGACAAGCTCCAAAGATGCATTTGCATATTGCCTGCAACCAAATTTCTGTATTCTTTTTCATATTCACCGATACGAAAAAGGCTCTTTCACACTCCATTAAGGCCCATTTCATGCGTCAATAAAGACCATTTCGGCATACGGAAGAAACCATTTCGCAATGCTATACAGTACATTTCGCACAGCATAGGAAATGGCTTCAGTATATAATTTCGCACAAACCATTGTATATCAAGCAATTATCCAAATTATTCATTTCTGAATTATTCTCCGTAAGATATTATTCGTTGGCAAATACGCAAGTTTTGAAATGTACTCCAAATAGCGCATACTATTTATAAATGTTATATGTTAATTATACTAAAGAAGGTACACCCAGACGGATTATTTACTAAATTTGTGATATAAAACCGAATTGTTTCACCCGAAATACTCTACAATTATGAAAAAGTTTTTATCCGTACTATTTTTAAATATCATAGCGGTTGCAGCTTTTTCACAGCAACCGGAACAAGTGGAAAAGCATCTGGAGTTCATGGGCGAACCCATATGCGGAACACTCAACAACTTTGTAAATAAAATGGTAAAGAAGGGATTCACCTTCTCCGAGATAACACAGGACGGCACAGCCATACTCAAAGGTGAATATGAAGGCTACAAAAACTGCGATATCTATATCTATTCGGTGCAGAACGGAAAGAAGGTGAACAACGTGGCAGTGTCGTTCCCCTATCAAGACACGTGGTCTGCGCTGTCGGACGATTACTACAAACTGAAGGAAACCCTCACAAAACGCTACGGCCAGCCGGACATATCGATTGAGGTGTTCGAGAACGAAGTGCCCTACGATCTCAGAATGCTGTATGTTGAGACCGACCGCTGCGACTTCAAATCTACATTCAACCGCGACAACGGAGTGATAGCACTCGTAATCAACCATGTATTTTTCGAAAACAAACACTACAGCAACGTCAGAATAATATACATGGACCAACCTAACTACGGTTCGCAGAAACAGAAGGAAGAAGAAAAGAAATGATCGCAAACAGACCTCATTCTACAACTTCCGGACACCTTGAAGAAGACCTTTTGAAATAAACATAAAAACCTTATAAACCGCAAAACAATATTTTATGAAAAAACAACTGATGTATATTCTTATGGCCGGTCTCACGCTGACATCGTGTGAGGAGGTAACCAAACTACTGATAAAACAGAAAGAGGAGCCAAAAGCTGTAGCGGACTACAGCAAATACACTCAGGAGGACAGCACCCACATGTTTTTCAAGAATGTACCAATAAACGGCCCACTCGAAATGTTTGTCAAACGTATGGAACAGCAAGGATTCAAAAACTACGGCAGCGACAACAGCGAGAATATACTCATAGACCCGGAGGATTCTGCCGATGACGGCACTGCAGTGCTCTATGGCGACTTTGCGGACTATAAAGATTGCATACTCCACGTCCAGACTCTCGATTCCAAAGATGTCGTAGCCAAGATAAATGTTGCCTTCCCCGTGCGCGAAGAATGGGATGACTTGCACGGTGACTACAAACATCTGAAAGAAATGCTAACGACAAAATACGGTAAACCTTCGGCATGCAGAGAGAAGATAAATATAGATCCGATATACATAAGCGGCCGTATCAGTAACCATGACAGAATGTATGCCGTGGGTGACAACCGTTGCGAATATGTCACAACTTTCACCACCGACAAAGGCAATGTGAAGCTCAGCATTGAACCCAAAATGTCTACCACCGGATTTGTAATGCTGACTTATACAGACAAAATAAACAGCAGAGTAATAAGAAAACACGCCATCGACGACCTATAATACTTATAATATATGGAAAATTTCAAGCAAACGCCATCGCTGGATTTCCCACAAGCCATTCAGGCGGCGGCCACCAAAATCATCCAGTTCCGCGGGCGTTCCAGACGCTCGGAGTTCTGGTGGACAATACTTCTCATCACCGTTGTTGAAGTTTTCGTCCTGCCCATAATTTTCTACACACCATTCACCGGCATATTGATAGCTCCGCTGCTTGGGCTCCTGCTCGAACTCGCAAGAATACCACTCACATTCCGTCGTCTGCACGACACAGGACGCAGTGGCATATGGTGTATCATTGACTTTCTGCTGCCGCTGGGATTCATAGCAATTGCTGTATACGACATATCTGTATATACAATTTATGACAATTCATCATGCGATAATCATATTTATGATACGCACAGCATGTTTACTGATTTATATCTCATTACCTCAATATTATTCAAATATCTGGTGCTGAGTATAGTATGCCTTGTGTATAAAGTGATATTGATTGTATTCCTTTGTCGCGACAGTGACAAATTTGAAAACGAATACGGGCCATCTCCCAAATACTCCGACGTAGATGATCAGCTGCAATAACGCGCCAGACTCCACAAGTTCCCGACACATCATATTATATACATAAAAACATAAAAGCGTAATACGCACATCACCGCAATAGACATACGCGGAAATAAAAAGTGCTGAACTGTAAACACAAAGGAAAACACCCGACATGTCCGCGACACCATATGAGTGTGCCACGGACTTCAATATACTGAAAAACAGTGTTTTCCTTTGCGTTTACATTTATTTACATTAACTTTGCACCCGACTTACAAGGAGTAAGTTAAGGGGTGCCGGAGATTTCCGGCTGAGATCAAACCCTCTGACCAGATCCGGTTAGTACCGGCGGTGGAATAAGGCAAAACATAAAAAGTACCCCTTTTTGTGTATTTTTTAAATCAAACAAATTAATGAAAAAAACAGTTTTACTAATTGCTGCACTTGCAAGTGTTGCAACAGTAAACGCAGCCGGGCCGGGAGGTGAACGGCTTGACACATTGAGAACTTACGAACTGCAGAACGTACAGGTAGTATCGACACGTGCCGACAAAAAGACACCTGTGGCTTACTCGGACATGAACAAAAGCCAGATCAAAACGCTCAACAAGGGAAAGGACATGCCATGGATACTCAACTTCACGCCGTCTGTCACAACGTCATCCGACGCAGGAATGGGCATCGGCTACACTGCAATACATGTCCGTGGAACAGATCCGACACGCATAAACATAACCGCCAACGGCATCCCTGTGAACGATGCGGAGAGCAGTCAGCTTTATTGGGTCAACATGGCCGACTTTGCTTCCAATCTCGAATCAATACAGATACAGCGCGGTGTAGGCACTTCCACCAACGGTGCTGGTGCATTCGGAGCAACCGTCAACATGCAGACAGAAAACATCAGCCAGAAAGCCTACGGGCAACTCGACCTTTCCGGTGGATCGTACGGCACACACAAGGAGACCTTCAGCTTCTCCACCGGACTGTTGGGAGGCCACTGGGGCTTCCAGGGACGCCTGTCCAACATCGGCAGCGACGGCTTCATCGATAGAGCATCGTCAAGACTCAACTCCTATTTCCTGCAAGGCGGATACTTCGCCGACAACACCGTCGTGAAGTTCATCACATTCAATGGAACTGAGAAAACATACATGGCGTGGGACTATGCGTCGAAAGCCGATATGGAGAAATACGGCAGAAGCTACAACCCGAGCGGAATCTACACCGATAAGAACGGCAATGTGGCTTTCTATAAGAATCAGACCGACAACTATCATCAGCAGAACTACCAACTTCTTTGGAACCAAAGATGGTCGTCTGACTGGAACACCAACATAGCGTTTCACTACACACAGGGCGACGGCTACTATGAGCAGATGAAGGAAGACCAGAAACTTTACAAGTATCTAATGACCAAAAACACAGACTTGATGGCCAATCTCGTAAGACAGAAAAAGATGCTTAACGATTTCTACGGTTTCATAGCATCAGCCAATTATGACAATCACAACGGATTGACTGCCACCATCGGCGGCGGATGGAACAAATACGACGGCGACCATTTCGGCAAAGTGCTGTGGTCAGGAAGCCCATACATCTGGCTGGAAGACGGCATGCAGGTATATTACAACGATGGAGTCATATTCAATCCCGACCATGAATACTATCGCAACAACGCCAAGAAGACCGACGGAAATATTTATGGAAAAATCAACTATGAGTTTCTTCCGGGTCTCAGCGGATACGTTGACCTGCAGTATCGTCACATAAGCTACAAGATGGACGGCACATCACAGGAGTTCGACGAAGACCATAACCAGCGTCCACTCATACTTGACCGTAAATACGATTTCTTCAATCCGAAGTTCGGACTCGTATATAACATCACTCCCGAACACACCGTATATGCGTCTTACGCCATAGCACACAAGGAACCGACACGCAACGACTTCGAGGACATGATGGCCGAGACAGATGCCGTTGACCCGCAGGCTGAGCGACTGAACGACCTTGAGATTGGCTACAAATACCAGTCGGAAATATTCAATGCCGGAGTGAACTTTTATTATATGGACTACGACAACCAGTTCGTTCTCACCGGAGCACAAGATTCCAACGGTGAAATGGTGGCACGAAACATAAAGGACAGCTACCGCATGGGCGTAGAGTTGATGGCCGGACTGCTTCCTTTCAAGGGGTTTGAATGGAACATCAACGCCACACTGAGCAAGAACCGGGCAAAGAATATGAACGTAACAGTGATAAACGAAGATTGGAGTCAGTCGTATGCCAACGTGGGAACCACCAAGCTGGCCTACTCTCCTGATGTCATAGTGAACAACATATTCACCTACGAATACAAGGGTCTGCGTGCATCACTCATGAGCAAATACGTCAGCGAACAGAACATGACGAACTCCGGTTTCAAGAAATATCTGAACACAGACGGCAAGACTTACACCAGCGCTGTCATCGACGCGATGTTCGTAAGCGACCTCGACTTGTCCTATACATTCAAGATGAAGGGACTGAAGAGTGCTACCGTGGGCGTGACTGTTTACAACCTGTTCAACGAAGAGTATGAAAGCAACGGAAGCTGCTCCATGAACTTCAAGAACGAAAACGGCAAGATAGTTGCCTACGACGGCGGATGGGCGTGGTCAACATATTCTGCACAGGCTCCTACCCACTTCCTCGCACATCTTTCCATCACATTCTAAGCAGTGCAGGAATGAACGGAATATTGAATTACATAGCCGACAACCAGCTCATGATACTTGATATCCTGAGCACGGTTGTCGGCATCATTTATGTCATTCTTGAATATAGGGCGAGCATATGGCTGTGGTTTGCAAGCATCATTATGCCGCTGATAGACATTGTGCTTTATCTTGAAGCAGGACTGTATGCCGATTTCGGCATGGCAATATATTATGCAGTGGCCGCCATTTACGGTTTCATTGTATGGAAATACGGACACAAACGCAACCAGAAAACAACAGGAGAGATGCCTATAACACACTATCGCCGCAATCTGATAATACCTTCCGCTGTTGCATTCGTGGTGGCATGGATAGCCATCTACGCCATCCTCACACGATTCACCGACAGTGATGTGCCGGTGACAGACAGCTTCGTGAATGCTCTTAGCATCATTGGTCTGTGGGCACTTGCACGCAAATATGTTGAACAATGGATCATATGGATTGTCGTTGATGCCGTGTGCTGCGTGCTCTACGCGTATAAAGGCATACCGTTCAAAGCCGGACTGTATGGCACTTATGCCGTGATTGCAGTGTTCGGATATATGAAATGGAAGAAAATGATGACCGCTCAGCCATCAGAAAAAAGCATCTGAATATCTGTGTTAAGCCTAACGTAGCACGCAATAAAATTCTGCCTGCCTTAAAGAATGATTATAAAAAACATAAAAAAGCACTGTATGAACTATCCGCTTATTGACGAACAATCAGTGTTCGACGCCGTAATACTGTGCGACGGTGACTTTCCCGTCCACCAAATACCACTGTCAATACTGCGCAGAAACAGCTTTCTGTGCTGCTGCGACAACGCCGGAATAAGCGCATTCGACCATGGTCTGAGGCCTGATGCCATCGTCGGCGACGGTGACTCAATGCCCACCGGTTTCAGAAACAGCCACAGCGACATAATACACATAATCGACGAGCAGGACGACAACGACCAGACCAAGGCCACACGCTACTGCATCGGCAAAGGATTCCACAACATAGCATACCTCGGTGCTACCGGAAAGCGCGAAGACCACACACTGGGCAACATATCACTCATGACAAGATACATGGACGACTTCGGCATAAAGCCAGTGATGATAACCGACAACGGATATTTCATCCCTGCCAAAGGAAGAAACAGTTTCGCCACATTCAAGCGCCAACAGGTGAGCATATTCAACCTCTCATGCAGTCACCTGACCGGTGAGGGCCTGAGATGGCAACCCTACGCATACAAAAGCATGTGGCAGGGAACGCTGAACGAGGCAACCGGAGGCAACATAACACTTGACGGTGACGGCTCTTACATGGTGTTTCTCACACATGACAGAAAAACGACAGAGCCGGAACACACGTCAGAAAGTCACAAAAACAGTTTCTGAAAAACAATAATAACCGGTAGAAACACTACACAGACACATAAAAAAGCGCAAAAACGGGCGACACGAAATAAAGAGACGTGCCGCCCGTTTTCGTAATAATCACTATAACAGGAAACACCCTCAGTATGAAGTCCGGTATCACACACAGTTGCCCTTTCCACTATTTTTTCTTACCTTTGCACCGTTTTTTTAATATTAACATTTATGTACAGACCAATTTTCAACACGCGCACAGCTCTGATTTTCACGCATTTCACGCGTAAGAGCTACGCCCTGTTCAATTGTCTGGGTAAGGAAGTGCTCATCGGCACTCTTAGCGTTGCAACGCTGACTTATGCCAAAGCAGACGGCATAGCCAAGCGCGACGTTGTGGAGAAAGACTCACTCGGACATCAGGAGGTGAAGCTCAGCGAAGTTGTGGTGACGGGAGCGTGGGCGCCACTGGCCGACCAGAAGCCGGCCATGATTGTCTCTGTCACGACAGCCGACGACATACGAAGGGCTGCGGCAGAAAGTATCAACGACGTATTAAAATCAGCCACGGGCGTGGATGTCCGTCAGCGCGGTGGCTTTGGAGTTCAGACGGACATCTCCGTAAACGGCGGAACATTCGACCAGACGGTCATTCTACTGAACGGTATCAACATCTCAAGCCCACAGACCGGGCACAACGCCGCCGATTTTCCAGTTTCTTTATCCGACATCCAGCGCATCGAGGTGCTCGAAGGCGCATCGGCACGAGTATTCGGCAACCCAGCATTCAGCGGTGCCATAAACATCGTGACCAAAAACAAGGAGCACAGCAACGCCTTCGCCACCATTGAAGGAGGCTCGTTCGGCACCGTATGCGGCGAAGCGGGAGTGACCATCAACACCCGCAACACCAACAACCGACTGAGCGGAGGCATAAGCCGGAGCGACGGAGGAACGAAGAACAGCGACTTCGTGAAGCGAAAACTGTTCTATCAGGGCAACTTCTCCACACGTTACGCCGACATGATGTGGCAGGCCGGCATAACCTCGCAGGACTACGGCGCATCGACCTTTTACAGTGCGAAGTTCGACAACCAGTATGAGGAAACGCGCCGATACATAGCCTCGGCAAGTGCGGAGATAAGACCGTTGGGCGACAGACGGCTGACATTCTGCCCGACAATATACGGCCACAGAGACTACGACCACTATCAGCTGACACGCGGTATGACCGGAGCGGCCAACGGAGAGAACCTCCACCGCATGGATGTCTACGGCGCAAGCATCAGTGCCCGACTGTCATGGATAGCCGGACAGACAGCGGCCGGAGCCAACATCAAAAGAGAACACATACTGAGTACATCATACGGCGACCTGCTTGACGAGGACCAATGGCACGACATCAGCGGCTCGTCGCGGGTTTACGACCATGAGGGCAAACGCACATGTACGAGCCTTTTCCTTGAACACAACATCAGCATAGGCGGCTTCAGACTGTCGGCAGGAGTAATGGCCGACAGAAACACAGGGCTGGACGACAGTTTCAGATTCTATCCCGGAGTAGATGCAAGCTACCGGCCGGACAACCATTGGACAGTTTTCGCCTCGTGGAACAAGGCCATGCGCATACCCACATACACCGAACTATACGTCAGCAGCGCCGCACAACAGGGCAGCACTGCACTGAAACCCGAGAAGAACACCACACTGAAAGCCGGTCTGAGATACCGCCGGCCGGAATGGGAAGCCACCGTCAGCGTACTGCGCAACTACGGGCGCGACCTCATAGACTGGGTTTACGAAAGCGAGGAAAGCACAAAATATCAGGCACTGAACATAGGCAAGGTGGACAACACCGGCCTGACATGCGATCTGGAGCTGCGCCCTGACCTGCTGACAGGATGCCCAATATTCACGGGACTAAAGGTAAGCTACGGCTACATAAACCAGAAACACACGTCGGAACGCGACATATACAAGTCACTCTACGCCCTTGACTATCTGCGCCACAAACTTAGCGTGCAGCTTGACCACCGCATATGGCGCAAGCTGACCGCCCACTGGTGCATGAGATGGCAGCAGCGAATGAACGGCTATCATCCCTATGCCAAGCTCGACGCGAAACTGGCATGGACAGAAGACAAGTATGACATATATCTGAAAGCGGACAACATAACCAACCACAGATATTACGACATAGGCGACGTGCTGCAACCCGGAATATGGGTTATGGCCGGAGCTAAGGTGAAGATTGCGTTTTAGCGTACACACCTCAACTATATAATGACAAAGGACAAAGACGTTACAGCAAACAGTCTTTGTCCTTTTTTATATATGATTACGTCCCTTGCTTTATGTATGGCAGCCTGTACACCGCTATTCTATACCGGCCACCGGTTTCCCAAAGAAACCGGCAAAGAATGAGGCACCACCGGTATGACGGCACAACACAGCCCGGCATAAACTGAGGAAAAGGCACTCCGGCCTGCGGATACGGAAAAAATGATAAACGGATTCAGCGTTTCAGCTTGAACGAAGCCTCTATGCTGCCCACCTCGTCGGCATAAGAAGAGTCTACCTTTATGCGTTGCTCCACCTGCGAGCAACTGTATATCACGGTGGAATGGTCGCGTCCGCCGATGAGTCGGCCTATACGGCTGGAAGGCATCTTGGTGTACTTCTGCGCAAGATAGATGGCCGTCTGGCGCGCCGTCACAATGTCGCGCTTGCGGCTGCGTCCCATTATGGCAGCCTGGGTAACATTGTAGTGAGAGCATACACTCTCCAGAATGTCGTCCACGGTCAGCGGTTCGTCGTCCACCTTCACCGCACGCTTTATGACGCGCTCGGCCAGACGCATGTTGATGTTGCAGTTGTACACAACGCTGTACGCCATGAGCGAATTTATCACTCCGTGCAGATCTCTCACACTTCCGTTGGCCGTCTGTGCCACGAAAGCTATGACATCGTCTGGTATACTGAGTCCGTCGCGACGTATCTTGCTCTTGAGTATGTCCACACAGAGCTGCACATTGGGTTTCTCCAGTTCGGCGATGAGTCCGCACGAGAATCGTGTGAGCAAGCGGTCGTTCACACCCTTGAGCTCCACGGGCGGGCGGTCGCTGGCCAGAATGATGCGTTTTCCGTTGCGGAAAAGATGGTTGAAGATATGGAAAAACGTGTTCTGCGTTCCCTTCTTGTCCTCCCACTCCTGTATATCGTCCACAATGAGCAGGTCGATGGTCTGATAGAAGTTGATGAAATCGTTTATCTTGTTCTGCAGAACAGCGTTTGTATACTGCACCTCAAACAGACGCGCACTCACACACAGCACTCTCTTCTGCGGATAGAGCTGCTTGGTGCGCACTCCGATGGCGTTGATAAGATGGGTCTTGCCGCATCCCGACGGTCCGTAGATGAAGAAAGGATTGAACTGCATGTTGTGCGGATGTTCGGCTATGGACAATCCTACCGAACGCGGCAACTTGTTGCTTTCGCCTTCAATATAGTTTCTGAATGTCAGATGCGGATCCAGCTGCGGATTGAGCTGCGGTACTTTAGGCTGCCCCACCTTGGGAGCCTCACGCGCGGTATTGTCAACCACCGGCTTCTCCGGCAGGTCAGAAGGAATCTCCGTTCCCTTCCGGCCCTTGTCTATGACGCGGTAGGTAAGCTTCACATCGTTGCAGAATACCTCTGTGAGCACTCTTGTGAGCAAATCGACATGGTTCTGTTCGAGCACTTCGTACACAATACGGTCAACCTGCACCAAGACAGTCTTGGTGTCGGCATTGAACGACTTGAACACGATAGGCTCAAACCATGCTTTATATTGTTGCTCAGTAACGCTTCCTCTAATGAGCGAAAGGCACTCGTCCCAAAGAGCATCAGGACTTGCTTTTGTCATAAATAAAATGTTTACAGGTGTATCTTGCGATGTAGTATTTTTGCTTATGCCGTGCAAAATTAAGAAATAATTTGTAATCTGCAAATCCTTTTTTTCACTTTGTAAAATAAAATATCGCACCCGCATATTTTCCATCTTCCGCCGGAAAGAGGGTCCGCACATGCTGCCAGGCACGTACAGACAGAAGGCGCAAACCGCCGTGCATAAATGTGCAACAATGCATACCGGCCGTGCATAAACATTCGTCGTGAACTCGAAAATACTGCCGTCATTTAGTCCGAAGAAATCTTCGGACGCATATACACAGATGTTGAACAGTCAGGACAAGCACCTTGCACACTGCTATATATCCACATTGCCACTATCTATAAATCCACACCAGAAGAAGAGCACATACTCGCAGTGTGTTTACTTACGATCAATGTCGGCTTTTCAAAAGAAAACTCAGGAGACGGACTTACAGTTTTTCTTGACTTTTTTTTGACAAAATAAAATCGCGAAAGAGATGTAAAGAAATGTTAAATCAGGCATAATAAAGGCTCTTTCGGGCTGTACCGCCATGTAGCAGTCACAGCCTTGCAGTCACGGACAGTTGGTCCGGCATTCCGATTAAGGCCGTTTCGCACCATGGTTATGCCCATATCAGGGTGTTATATGGTGCGTTTGAGGCCCTGAAACGGGCAATATCGCATGCTGAAATAGTGCTTATTGCAGCACGGAAAAATAAATATCACGCATAAGTTATTGCTATTCAATAACTTATATAAAACCCTCAGAATTCGCGTATTTGTGCCCGAGGGAGAGTCGGTCCGCAAATTCTCGCTTATTTTTTGGGGTAGAACAGAAAACTCAGACGAAAAAACAGCATGATACTGAAAATCTGAAAGTGCCCCGACAGCTTCACTCTCTGTTTAAAACAACAGTGCCGATACAGGATTGATGCCGTTGTTTTTTATTACACCCAATTACCATTGAATTGCTACTAAACCAACATTGCGGAGGACGGAAAGCATGGAACGGATGCAGAAGTCATCATAATCCTTACGAAACTTCCGCCACGCCCCACCCTACAAAGGATGTAATAAAAAACATGTCGCGGCACACTTCTGTGTGTCGCGACATGCACTTGTGAGCACAGCCATGCGCAAGCACAGCCGTTGACTTGCCGTTTATCTATCAGTTGTCCTTTCTGCCGAAAATTGAGAAATGCACATAGCGCTTCGGATGTTCGCGCAGGTTCACCACGAGCGAGTCGGCATGCATCATTGTGGAATTGAGGTTGTTGTAGAGCGACGGATCGTTCATGAGCAGTCCGAGCGTTCCCTCGTTGCTGTTCAGCTTGTCGGTGAGCGAGCGTACATTGGCCAGCGTGCTGTTCACTTCGGTCATGGTGCGGTCTATGTCGATGGCCGCAAGCTTGGCCGTGAGAGTGTCGGTGTTGTTGAGTATTCCGTCTGCCTTGGCCATCATGCCGGGCACGTTGCGGTTGAGCGTACGCATAAGGGCGTTGAGCTCGCGTGTAGATGTGGTGAGATTGGCCGTGATGTCCTGCACATTGTGAAGCGATGCGGCGATGGCCGGATCGGCAAGCAGGGCATTCAGACTGCCCATTATGCTGTCGAGCTTGGGCAACATCTTCTCCACGGCCGGGATCATTGCGGATATCTGTCCCATTGCTCCGTTGTCTATACATCCCTTTATGACGCCTCCCGGCGCTATCATCTGAGTGGATGTACCGTTGATGTCGAGGTTTATCTTCACGTTGCCGAGCATGTCGCTCACAATCTTCGCCTGGCTGCCCTGGGGAATGCGCATCTCCTGGTCAACGGCTATCACAACTCTGGTAGGCGTTGTGTTGCTGTAGTCATATATGATGCTTTTGACTGTTCCTACCTGATATCCGCCCACATAAACAGGGCTGGACGACGACAGACCGCTTATATCATCGAACTCTACGTAATAGTCTGCCGACGATGAAAACAGGTTCAGACCTTTCAGAAAATTCATTCCGAAAAAGAGCAATACCACTCCGGCTATCGCAACAAGTGCGATTTTGACCTCTTTAGTAAAAAATTTCATATTGTCCTGTATTTATTTTCTGTTGTTCTTAAATTCCTTTATCGCCTCATTGACGTTCATCTTCTGTCCGTCCTTGAAGGCAATGATGAACGCTTCGGGGAACTTGTCGAGAATCTGCTTGCGCAGACGATATATCTCGTTGTAGTTTTCGGATGCACCATATGTGTATTTCTGCAGTCCGTTCTCCTCGTAGCGCTCGCAGCCGGTGAGACCTTTCAGGTGGCTGTCACCGTCTTTCAGATTGAGACTTGACACAAGAATCTGTATCTTGAACACCGGACGTCCGCTTGCAACAGCTGCCGGTTGCAGTACCTGTTGTGGTGCGGCGGCTTGCTGCACAGGCTGCTGCGGTGTAGTCTCAGTCACGGTCTGCACAGGTGTTTCCGCCTGTACCGCAGGCTGCTCTGGTTCGGCCGCAGGAGTTGCAGGAGCCGGTTCGGGTGTCTCGGGCAGCATTGGGCTGTCCGTTCTGTAAGGCACGGATATGCCGTTATAGTTCTTATTCTTGTATTCTACAAATGCATTGTATATGCCGACAGCCATCTGGTTGAGTCTGTTCTTATCGTTGAGAAGAGCTTCCTCGTCGGCCGTCGTGATGAAACCGAGCTCCACCAGACATGCCGGCATGGACGTAAGTCGGAGCACGGCAAGGTTGCTCTGGTGCACACCCTTGTCCGGACGGCTTGCCGCACGGCACACGTTCTTCTGCAACATCTTGGCAAACTCGATGCTTTTTGTGAGGTTGCGGTCCTGCACAAACTCAAACATAATGTTGCTTTCAGGCGAATTGGGATCGTAGCCCACGTAATGCTGTTCGTAGTTTTCCTCAAGCAGGATGACGGAGTTCTCTCGCTTGGCCACCTCTAGATTAGTCTTCGTGGCCTGTGAACGGCCGTCGCCGAGCGTGTAAGTCTCAAAACCGCGGGCTATGCGGCCGCGTTCGAGAGCATTGGTGTGTATTGATATGAAAAGATCGGCCTTGTTGCGGTTGGCTATCTCGGCACGTTCGTAGAGCGGCACAAAAACGTCTGTCTTGCGTGTATATACAACCTTGACATCCGGATTGTTCCTTTCCACATACTTTCCGAATGCAAGCGCCACATCCAGATTGATGTTTTTTTCCTTTGAATATTTGCCCAATGCACCCGCGTCACGTCCGCCATGACCGGCATCTATGACAAGAACAAACTTGCGGTCAGCACCACTGACCGATATGGTACACGCGGCAAATAATACCAATAATACAAATATTCTGTTAATCATCAGTCTTGTATGATGCGACAAAGGTAAGCAATAATACGAAAAACTCCAAGTAATCATTTAGTTTTATAATTTGTTAAATGAATTTCAACGCCCGCACCCGAGCAGTCGGCACCCATAGGCGGGTTGTGCTTCACTATCTTGACATCGAGCGACAATATAAGTGGAAAACTCTCGAAAAGGCTTTCTGCTATGCGGCCCGCCACATGTTCGATGAGTTTCGACGGCCTGTCCATCTCGCGTCTTACAACTTCGTACACGGCCGCATAGTTGAGTGTATGGTTCACATCGTCGGTCTGCATGGCCCGGGTAATGTCATATCCGGCGCGCACAGACACCGTATAGTCGTTGCCGGTAAGCCGTTCCTGGTCTATCACTCCGTGGAAAGAATGAAACTTCATGGCGTCGATGAAGACGTATCCACACTTGTATTCGTACATAAAAAAAGAAAATCGGTATTGAAAAAGAAAAACGAAAGGGTGCGCCAGAAACCTTGTCACTCATCGTGAACAGCCTTCGGCACACCCGTATATAAAGATTAGATCTTCAGAAGAATACTATCCGCAACGCGATGCACCGCAGTTTTTGCAAATGAGGCAGCCTTCCTGATAAACAAGAGTTCCACCGCATACAGGACAGGACTGTCCCTTTGCCTCGGTGCCATCCACAATATATTTCTTCAATGCACGCTCGACACCGTTCTTCCAGGTATTGATGCTTTCGCTCTTGAGCTGCAGCGAACCGACCAGCTTGATTACGTTGCCGATAGGCATGCGATAGCGCAGCACACCGGAAATGAGTTTTGCGTAGTTCCAGTATTCCGGATTGAACTTCTCGCTCAGTCCTTCTACAGTGGTCTTATATCCGCGCTTGTTCTCAAACTGGAAGTCGTAACGGCTGTGGCCGTCCTCGTTCTTCTGCTTGATTATCTTACCCTTGGTTACTGTCTTCGGCAGAACAATACCTTCCTCGTCGTCCTGCAGACCGGTGAAGATCTCGTAAGGATAACCATTGAGCAGACCTACGAAGGCCACCCATTTCTCCTTGTTGTTCTGGAAACGCACAACGTCACATTCAAGTTCCTTCGGTCTCACCTCCGTCACTTCAGGATGTGCGCAAGGACACTCTTCCTTGTCATCGCTCTTCTTGTCTTTCTTCGAAACGGAAATCATTACTCCCGAACGGCTTCCGTCGCGATAGATAGTACATCCTTTGCAGCCAGAGCGCCATGCTTCTACGTACAAACGGTTGACAAGAGCCTCGTCCACATCATTCGGAAGGTTCACTGTCACACTGATGCTATGGTCAACCCATTTCTGGATTGCACCCTGCATCTTGACTTTCATCAGCCAGTCGACATCGTTTGCCGTTGCCTTATAATATGGTGATTTCACCACGAGGTCGTCTATTTCCTCCTGGGTGTAACGCTTCTCTGTATCATATCCGTTCACTTTCATCCATTCGAGGAACTTCTTGTGATATACGATGTATTCCTCAAATGAATCGCCCACTTCGTCAACAAAATCGACATGCACCTCCGTGTCGTTGGGGTTCACTTTGCGACGACGTTTGTAAACAGGCATGAACACAGGTTCAATTCCGCTTGTTGTCTGCGTCATCAGACTTGTCGTACCTGTTGGCGCAATGGTAAGACATGCTATATTGCGGCGACCATATTTCATTATATCCTCATACAACTGGGCGTCAGCTTCCTTTATACGGAGCAGGAACGGGTTATTGGCTTCGCGTGATGCGTCGAACACTTCGAACGCTCCGCGCTCACGGGCCATCTCTACAGAACTGCGGTATGCACTGAGAGCAAGAGTCTTATGCACTTCAACACTGAAGTCGGTGGCTTCCTGAGTGCCGTAGCGCAGTCCCATCGCAGCAAGCATATCGCCTTCGGCCGTGATGCCCACGCCCGTACGACGTCCCTTTCCGCTCTTGTCCTTTATCTTCTCCCACAGATGATATTCGGCGCCTTTCACTTCCTGACTCTGCGGATCGATGTTTATCTTCTCCATTATCTTATCGATCTTTTCGAGCTCAAGGTCTACAATGTCATCCATTATACGCTGAGCCACACGTACGTGAGCCTTGAACTTCTCGAAATCAAAGCGTGCTTCAGGAGTGAACGGATTCACTACGTATGAATAAAGATTGATTGAAAGCAGACGGCAGGAGTCGTAAGGACACAACGGAATCTCACCGCAAGGATTGGTGGAAACAGTGCGGAAGCCCAGATCTGCATAACAGTCGGGAATGCTCTCGCGCAATATTGTATCCCAGAAAAGTACACCCGGCTCGGCGCTCTTCCATGCATTGTGCACTATCTTGTCCCAAAGCTGCTTCGCGGATATCTCCTTTTTCACCATGGGATTGTCCGAATCTATCGGGAACTGCTGTGTATATGGTCTGTCGTTTACGGCTGCTTCCATGAACTCGTCGTCTATCTTGACAGACACATTGGCACCGGTCACCTTGCCTTCAGTCATCTTCGCATCGATGAAAGCCTCGCTGTCCGGATGCTTTATACTTACAGACAGCATAAGCGCACCGCGTCGTCCATCCTGCGCAACCTCACGTGTAGAGTTGCTGTATCTTTCCATGAACGGAACAAGTCCGGTGGAAGTAAGCGCTGAGTTGTTCACCGGTGAACCTTTAGGACGTATGTGTGACAGGTCGTGTCCCACTCCACCGCGACGCTTCATCAACTGTACCTGCTCCTCGTCGATACGCATTATCGCACCGTAAGAGTCAGCATCGCCGTCGAGACCAATTACAAAACAGTTGCTCAGTGAAGCCACCTGATGGTCGTTTCCTATTCCTGTCATAGGACTTCCCGCCGGAACTATATATCTGAAATGGTCGAGAAGGTCGTACACCTCCTGCGCCGTCATCGGATTCTTATACTTGTTTTCTATCCTTGCAATCTCGTTGGCAATACGCCAATGCATGTCTTCGGGCGACTTTTCATATATGCGTCCGAAGCTGTCTTTCATCGCATACTTGTTAACCCACACTCTTGCTGCGAGCTCATCTCCGTCAAAATATTTCAGAGACTCGCCGAAAGCCTCATCGTATGAGTATGTCTTCAAAATTTCCATCAGTAAAATATATAGATTATTCAATAAAAATCAAGAACACAATGTCAATCAGCCGGTTCAATTTTCGTACAGATATGACAACGCCGGCCGTTGACATTTACTGATGCAAAACTACAATATTATTTTCACATTAAGAAATCATTTAGGATATATTTAGTCAATTAACATCAGCAGAATTTTCCAAAAAAGAAAATTTCCGTATCTTTGTAGTGAACTAAAATTTACAAAAAAATGAATTCATTAGATACAAGACGAAGCATAAGGAAATACTCCAGCCGTGATGTTTCCGACGAATTGCTGCAGAGCATGCTTGCACATGCCGAGCACACACAGACTATGGGAAATCTGCAACTCTACAGCGTAGTTGCAACAAGGAACGCTGAAATAAAACAGCGTCTGGCCCCGGCACACTTCAACCAGCCGATGGTGACCGAAGCACCTGTAGTGCTCACCTTCTGCGCCGACTTCAGAAGAACCACCGTATGGGCCGAAAACCGCAATGCAACACCGGGATACGACAATTTTCTTTCGTTCATCAACGCTGCCACAGATGCCCTTCTCTTCTGTCAGACATTCTGCAATATTGCTGACGAACAGGGTCTCGGCTATTGTTTCCTTGGCACAACAATATACGATCCGCAGGCTATCATTGACGTCCTCAAACTGCCGCAGCTCGTCATGCCGGTGGCAACAATAACACTGGGATGGCCGGACGAGAATCCGGCGATATCGGACAGACTGCCTCTGAAAGCCATTCTCCACTCAGAAACATTCCACGACTACACACCTGAAAATATCGATGAATATTATAAGGAAAAGGAGTCTCTGCCGGAAAACCGCCATTTTGTAGAGCTAAACAATAAAGAGACGCTGGCACAGGTATTCACAGACTGCCGTTACACAAAACGTGATAATGAGGCGATGTCGGCCGGAATGATAGAAGCACTCAAGCGGCAGGGATTCCTGAAATGATGTTTTCCCTAATCAAAACATAATTATATAAAGGTCGGAAACAACACTGTCATTCCACAGTACGCCGCCTACCACTTATGGATATATAAAAAACAAAAGAGACACATCGCGAATTTATGCAGATGTGTCTCTTTTTTCATATCATCATTCCGGCTTTGCAATGTTCCGTCAGCACCAGTACGGATACAAAATCACTCACATACAATGACAAGGGTACCAACATCCAAAGATACACCGGAAAACATATCAATCCTGGAAATAAACTTTCTTCACTCGGTTGCTTATGCCAGTCAGCACCTCATACGGTATTGTATCGAGTGCGTCAGACAGTACCGTGACAGGCAGATTATCGCCGAATATCTCCACTCTGTCACCTTCCTTACAGTCTATTCCGGTGACATCAATCATAGCAACGTCCATACAGATGTTGCCGACATACTCGGCTTTCTTGCCGTTCACCAGACAATAGCAATGGCGGTTGCCCAAATGACGGTTCAGACCATCGGCATATCCTATAGGAATGGCAGCAATCACGCTGTCATGATCTATTTTTCCCTTGCGGCTGTATCCCACAGTTTCACCAGCCGGAACATGGCGAATCTGTAATATTGTGGTGCGGAGTGTACTTACATTGTTTATTACCGAGTTGTCGATAGGATTGATTCCATAAAGTCCCAATCCCAGACGACACATGTCAAGTTGGCGTTCCGGGAAATGCTCAATGCCTGCAGAGTTGTCTATGTGACGCAATATCTTGTGCGGGAAAGCGGCTTGCAGTCTGCGACTTCCCTTATCGAACAGTTCGAACTGATGTTTGGAGAACTCATTGAAATTGTCTGAATCGCTTCCGACAAAGTGTGAGAACACTGACCGCGGTATTATCGCGTTCTGACGATGAAGTCTGTCGATAAGTTCATCGATGTCCTTCTCCGGATCGAATCCGAGACGATGCATACCTGTGTCCAGCTTTATATGGACAGGGAAATTGGTTATTCCTTCCTTGCGTGCAGCTGCTACAAGTGCGTCAAGAAGTCTGAAACTGTATACCTCCGGTTCGAGATCGTAGTCAAACATTGTCTTGAATGCCGTCATCTCCGGATTCATTATCATGATGTTCTGCGTGATTCCGTTCTTGCGCAACGTGACACCCTCGTCAGCAACAGCCACGGCAAGATAATCAACACGATGCTCCTGCAAAGTCTTGGCAATCTCAACCGAACCGGCTCCATAGGCGTCGGCTTTTATCATACACACCATCTTTGTCTCCGGACTCAGGAAAGAACGATAGTAGTTCAGATTGTTCACAACAGCGTTAAGGTTCACCTCAAGAATCGTTTCGTGTACCTTCTCCACCAGAAGTTCCGTAAGATTGTCGAAACCAAAGCGTCGTGCACCCTTGATAAGTATCACCTCATCGTGCAGATCGTCGAAAGCACCACTGCGGATAAACGATGTACAGTCTGGGAAGAAATGCTTTTCCGGCACTTCTATCACGTCAGCCTGCGACGCAATCTGCGGTCCTATGCCGATAAGTTTCTCCACACCGCGCTTGCATGCCATTGTAGAAACCTCGGTGTATAACTCGTCGAGTGGTTTGCCACTCTGATAAATATCACTCAGGATGAGTGTGCGCTTGCGGCCCTTATGGTCAGGACGGCGGTTCATGAAGTCGAGAGCTATGTCCAACGAGTTTACGTCGGAGTTGTAAGAATCGTTTATCAGAGTACATCCGCGCTGTCCCTTCTTCACCTCCAGACGCATTGCTACCGGCTCAAGACGGCCCATACGCTCATCGAGCACCTCCGGCTTCAGGCCAAGATGCAGTGCCACGGCTGCGCATGAGACAGAATTGCGCACAGAAGCCTCATCTATGAAAGGCAGCGTGTAGGCACCCTCCGTGCCCTTATATATATAATGTACTGTTGTGAATGTATCCTTCTTCTCCACCGACTTTATGAAGAACGGCGCTTCATGATCCTTCTCCGACCATGCCAGACGCTCGCCCTTATAGTCCAAAGTACCCATAGTGTCGTTAACCACAGCCTCATCCGAACAGTATATCACGGTTTCGGCGTCATGGAAGAGCATCATCTTCTCGCGGCATTTAGCCTCCGGCGACTCGAAGTTCTCCTGATGGGCGGTGCCCAGATTGGTTATGATGCTTATCGTAGGCTGTATGATATTACGCAGCGCAAGCATCTCTCCCGGCTTGCTTATTCCAGCCTCAAACAGTCCAACCTGCGTCTGTTCGGTCATCAGCCACACCGAGAGAGGTACACCAATCTGCGAGTTGTAGCTGCGCGGAGAGCGCACTACCATCATGTCAGGTGACAGAAGCTGATAAAGCCATTCCTTCACCATTGTCTTGCCATTGCTGCCGGTTATGCCCACAACGGGTATATTGTATTCCTCGCGATGGCGTTCAGCAAGACGCTGCAACGCAATGAGCGGGCTCTCCACTTTCAAGAAGTTAGCGTCAGGATAAGCCGTGGCAAAATCGTCGGGAACCACCGACACCACAAAATTGCGCACACCGCGACGGTAAAGATCGGGTATGTAGCGAAAACCGTCATTGCGTTCCGATTTCAGTGCAAAGAACAAAGTTTCTTCAGGAAAACACAGCGATCGGCTGTCTGTGAGCAGGAAGGCTATGTCTGAGTCGGTGTTGCCATAACGGTGAGCACCGATAAGCGTGGTAACTCTTTCGATACTGTAAGTCATTTTCTTGTGTTTTTGATGGTGCAAACTTAATACTTTTTTTTCACATACGGCACAAGCATATACAAAAATAAAAGACTCCTTCCAGCATAATCTTCAGCAGAAAGGAGTCTTTCATTATTATCTTTACTTTGCGCACAAGAGCATCACGTGCCACAATTCGCACCGTCCCATTCCATATCAGGATATTTTTCGGCAAGCAGTCCGGCCTTATGCATAGTGGCGGCGAGGAAATCCTTGTACTCCTGAGAATCAGGATTGAACGGCCTATGCCCCAAAGCCTCCTTTATCGGACGCCACTCTTCCAGGAACTTCCGGGTGTCGTCGCTGAAATAAGCAGCTGAAAAGCGTTCCCATATATAGCTTACGGCCTGCTGTGAAGGATGAAGCATGTCTTCGGCGTAGAAACGGTAGTCGCGCAGTTCGTCGTTCACTATCTCATAGGCAGGGAAATATTCCACCACACCCGGATACCGTCCGACCAGCTTCTCGGCGGCAAGCAGCAGCACAGCCTTTGACAATGCACTGCCGTGGAATCCATATTTGGCATAGCGTATCGGACTCACTGTCACGACGACATGCACACCGGCATTGCGCGAAAGCAGAATATCGACTGCGCGTGACAGATAGTCGCAACATTCGTCCACCGTCAACTGTTCCTCACGGAAAAGACGCTGTGGACGCTTGCGACAGTTATCCACAATCTCTCCCGTCTCCTTCAATATATAAACATGATTTGTTCCGAGCGTGAACACGGCCACCGCCGGCGGCTCGCCTTCATAGCGTTCCACAGTGTGGAGAACGCTCGCCGGATTGTACATCACTCCGAAAGGATTGACAACGGCACGGAATTTATCCTCCACAAAGCGCCGCCCCATGCTGTCGGCAAAGCACGACCCCACGAAAAGCATCCTCTCGCAGGGACGTATGCTGAACTGCGGGCGTTCCACACTGACTATTGTCCTGAACTCCATGCCGCGCCGGTCTTATGCGTTGCTTTTTCTTTTACGCCACTCGAAGAACACTCCCAATGCCACTGCCAGGAAGAGCAGAGCATAAGCCACATAGGCCACAGTCTCGGTGTTGTCGACAGACTTAGGCTTGAACGTCAGCACAACAGTGTGGCGTCCCGGCTTCACGTTGAGAGCGCGCAGTATGTAGTTGGCGCGTCCAAGCTCAGCCTCGGCACCGTCCACGGTAGCCGTCCATCCCGGATAATAAATCTCCGAGAACACGATCACGCCACCCTTGTCCGACTGCACGTCATATGTGAGTTCGTTGGGTTCGTATTTCTTCAGTGTCACGAGCGAGTTGCCGGTCTGCGGGACAGCCTGTCCGACCTGCTCTCGGAAGCGTTCGTCCACAACGGCAGTGCGGCGGAGATTAACCTGTCCTACGGCGTCTATCTCCTCGTTTGCATTCTTCACATACTTCACATTGTCCACAAACCAAGCGTTGCCGCAGGCATACGGATTGAGAATAGGCACGGTCTGACCGTCCTGGAGAGGCAGAATGAAGTATTTGGCATTGAGCATATTGAGCACCGGATAGATGGAGTCGCCCGGCACTTTGGTCATGTCGCCTCCGGCTTCTACCACAGCCTTCTGCAGTTTTGCCATCTCCGGCGAGATGTAATGACCTATCATGTCGTTGTAGCGTCCCAGTTTGGCAGCATGATATCCACCGATGCTCTTGTGATAATATGAAGTCTCGTTCTCGTTGAACGTATTGCTTGCAAGGTTCAGCACACGATAGTCGAGCGATTTGTCCTGAAGAATCAGCTTGTCGGTCTCAGTCATCTGCTGCGGTGTTTCCCTTACACTGCGCTCCACGAACATGCCATCGTTGAGATAGCGCTTGTTCACCTGCCACATGTCGATGAGACAAAGCACCGTGATGGCAGCCACCATATAACCGGCACGAAGTTTCTTGGCCTTGAACAGAAGGAGCATGAACGTGCCGAAGACTACTATCCAGAACGAGCGCCAGCAGTCGGCAGTGAACACAGCCTCGCGCATTGATCGGAGGTTGGTGAGCAGCGGATTGAGATATTCGGCAGGTATTCCCTTCATAGCCTCCATCTCAGCTGAAGAGATGAAGTCGGAGAAGAACACACCCGGCATCAGCGCGAAGAGCAGACACACACCGGCCGTGAGAGCAAAGCTGACGTACACAAACTTTATCTTGCGTGTGAGAATCTCCGGTTCGTCAACAATCTTCTTGAGTGCCAGCATGGCCAGCAGCGGTATGGTGAACTCGGCTATTACAAGTATTGAAGCCACCGTTCTGAACTTTGAGTACATGGGCACATAGTCGAGGAACAGATTGGTGAACCACATGAAGTTGTGTCCCCACGACAGCAATATGGACAATATGGTTGCAGCGAGCAACGCCCACTTGATGCCGCCCTTCACGATGAAGAGTCCCAGAATGAATAGCATCAGCACAAAGGCGCCCACATATACAGGACCGCTCGTGCCGGGTTGTTCACCCCAATACTGGCCGAGCTGCTGATATATCTGCATGAACTGTGGGTCGGCCTTCTCCATTGCCGTCTCGTTCATCGACAGTGGCACGGACGCGCCTCCCTTGGCATTCGGCACAAGCAGAGTCCATGTCTCGTCTATGCCGTAACTCCACTGCGTGATATAGTCGCGGTCGAGACCGCTTCCGGTCTGGTTGGCGGCGTCTTTCTTCACAAGTTCGCTCTTGCCGCGCATAGATTCCTGGGTGTACTCCCAGGTGTGATACAGGTTGGAAAGATTCACACACAGACCTATTGCGGCGCCTGCCAGACACACGCCAGTTGCCTTGAGGAAAGGCACGTAACTCTTCTTGCGTATGGCATCTACAAGCCATGCAATGAACAAGAAGAGGATAATGAACATGTAGTAGTATGTCATCTGTATGTGGTTGGCCTGTATCTCAAGAGCCGAGAACAGCGCAGTCAGAATGAATCCCCACAGATATTTGCCACGATAGGCCAGCACAACGCCCGCTATCATCGGCGGCAGGTAGGCAAGGGCTATGACCTTCCATATATGGCCTGCGGCTATGATGATGAAGAAGTAACTGCTGAAAGCCCAGATGATGGAACCAAGCGCCGCAAGCGACTGCCGGAAATTGAACGCCCTCAGCAGGATGTAGAATCCGAGAAGATAGGCGAAGACATACCACACATTCTCCGGCATCCACAGGTGATAGAACTTTCCGACACCGTTGAGCACGTCGGCACTCTTGTACGACGGAGCCATCTGATAAGTCGGCATACCGCTGAAGAGCGAGTTTGTCCAGCGGGTGGGTTCGCCCGTACGCTGGTAGTATTCGGTTAGTTCGACTCCCGAACCGCGTCCGGCCGAAGAGTCATGACGATAAAGAATGCGCCCCTCGATGTCTGCCGGGAAGAAATAGGCAAACGAAATAAGCGCAAACATCAACACTGCCAACAAGTCGGGCAGGCACATTTTCAATGTTTTCATTGATCAATTATGTTTTTGTTTATATTTACAAAAGCGTGGCGGCGGTATGACCCGGCGTGCGGAAAGGGTGGACAGAGTATCCGTGCGCTGACACCGGCCTGCGGAAAAGCCCGTGCGGGGCGCTTCGGCAGGTGCCGCTTATCAGTTGCAAACTTACTGAAAAATTCCGAAATATCGTTCACAACGGTGGCATAAATGTCCTTAAATCAGCTTTTTTGCCAGCCGTTCCGTCAGCACGGACAAGCCACAGCTACGGACAAAGACGGTAACGTGAAGGCCACACACAGCCGCCAGCACGCTTCCATACTATAGACACGTGCTGCGCAATGGCAGCAGAATCATGCACATACGAGGTTCAAGGAAGCATGTGGAAAGAGCGTGAAGGCAACACAAATATTTAACACTTTTAAGTTAAAATCCGACTCATAAAAATGTCGTCACAGACTGACACTACAGAAATCCGGACACGAGAAAAACGATATGAAAAAGCCTTTACCGCAATACTGAAAAATCATTCAAAACTAATGGCGTCGCAATATGATGCTTATCACACTGCGATATGCACCATTCCACACCCTGATACGGGCTATATCAGCACCTGATAAAGTCTGTATCACACCCCGATAAAGACAATATCACACCCTGAAAAAGCCTATAACGCAGCACCGAACAGTGACCGTCAGAAAGCAGCAAAAGGATAACCGTCTGATTTTCAAACGATTGTGTAAACACTTCATTTTCCGGATTTTCGTCCGCAGTGTGACTTTTGTCGGAAAAATCGCACTCTCAGAGGGATAAATTTTAACATTCAGGGATTTATACGCGCAATATATCAACTAACCATCTGTCCAACGGTACAGCCTATACAAAGGCAAGACGGAGAACTGTGCCATTAAGCTGCGCCACACAAATAAATGATAAAAAAGCGCGGCTCGCTTCCGCGGACAAAAAGTTTATGGTAAATTTGCAGACGTAAACAGATTAAGTCATCAACAATGAAAATAGGAATTGTAATAGCGATGGACAAGGAGTTCATCCGCATAAAGTCGCTCCTGCACGACGTCAGCCAGACCGAGAAGCACGGATTCACGTTCGTCACGGGCACAAGCGGCGCCAACACGGTGGTGATGATGCAGTGTGGCATAGGCAAGGTGAACGCCGCCATGGGCGCGGCTGAGCTTATAAGCCTGTTCGAACCCGACGCCGTGATATCCACAGGTGTGGCAGGCGGTGCATCGACACAGCTCGAACGTATGGAGGTGGTGGTATCGTCGCAGACGTGTTATCACGACGCCTACTGCGGCAGCGAGCAGGCCTACGGACAGATAATGGGCATGCCGGCACGCTTCGACGCCGACAGCGATCTGCTGGCCAAGGCATGCGCCATAGACTGCGGTACGAAAATAACACCGGGACTCATCGTCACGGGCGACTGGTTTGTTGACTCCCGCGAGAAGATGAGCTCCATTCTGGAGCATTTCCCTGAGGCAATGGCCGTAGATATGGAGTCGGCTGCGATAGCGCAGGTGTGCCATCGGCGCGGCGTAAGATTCATCAGCTTCCGCATAATAAGCGACATTCCGCTCAAGGACGACAAGGCCCAGCAGTACTACGACTTCTGGGAGAAAATGGCTGAAGACTCGTTCGGCGTGACAAAAGCATTCATGGAATCAATCTGAAAACAGAAAAACAAGAATATGGAAAAGATACCAAGTTTCACAATTGACCACAACCGCCTGCTGCGCGGCATATATGTTTCGAGAAAAGACGAAGTAGGTGGCGACACAGTGACCACGTTTGACATCAGAATGAAAGAACCTAACCGCGAACCGGCATTGCATCCTGGCGCGCTGCACACCATAGAACACCTGGCCGCTACCTATCTGCGCAACGACGCCGAATGGAAAGACCGCATCGTGTATTGGGGTCCCATGGGATGTCTCACGGGCAACTATCTGCTGATGAGGGGCGACCTGAAGCCTGCCGACATTGTGGAGCTGATGAAGCGTACGTTCCGCTTCGTGGCCGAATTTGAGGGCGACGTACCCGGAGCAGCACCGCAGGACTGCGGCAACTGGCTGCTTCACGACCTACCAATGGCACGATGGGAGGCTCGGAAATATCTGGAGGAAGTTCTCGAGAACATCAAGGACGAGAACATGAACTATCCGGAACGTGGATAAAAAAAGCAAGCATACGGCTCTGACACGGAAATGTCAATGCCACGATAAGGAAAAATCCATATACGGATTACGACAAAAGGAGATGCCTGTGCATCTCCTTTTGTCGTATAATATTATAAATTGAAACGATAGCCTACAGTGATGGTGAAGAACCTGTTCTTCGACTTCAGGCCATCTATCTTGTAGATATTGGTCAGACCGAAGTTGTAGCGGGCATCAAGTATCACGTTCATATATTCGTAAGAAGCTCCGACAGGAATTGAGAAATCGACAGTGTTGCCTGCAATATCGTTATTATATGTCTTTGTGTCGCCATATTCCTTTGAGCCGTCCTCCTTCACAACAAACGGTGTCTCCTCATACTTTATCTTGCCGTCGAGCAGGAAACCGGCCTGTACACCGGCCTTAAGTGCAAAGCCCTTTGCAACATAACAGTTGAACATAAGCGGCACATTGAGGTAGTGAAGATCGGTGACCCAATCACGGGTACCGGTGAAAGAATTCTCCTCTGAGCCGGCAGTCTGATGGTCAGGATAGCTGCAACCCTGGAGCGAATACTGCAATCCGAGCGATACGGACACCTGAGAGGTGGCCTGATAGTCAACATCAAAACCGGCGAGAAGTCCTGCCTTGTTGCGCGATTTCAGCTCGTCTGAGTTATCACCAGATCCGGAAGTCACGTAAATACTGTTATTGCTCATGTTGGCAATGCTCACACCGAGACGCGGAATGATAGAGAAACGTCCAACCTCATTCTGCGCAAAAGCAGCGAATGCCGATGCCACGAACGCCACAAATAAAATAATTCTCTTTTTCATATCATTATTGTTGTTTTCGTTATTTTCCGCCATAGGCCTTCAACAGACTCATGTCCGCCATTCCACAGCATAACAACAGGCTGACGCTGCGGTCTTAATAAGAAAAGTGGGGAGTGCCAATGAACATGTCACCTCCCCACTCTTTTTATCTAAACGTAAGTGTCTCGTTTTTATTGTATGCCTCCGGCAGGTTCTATACGGAAACCGTAAGAATAGTCGCAGTCGTTCTTTATCTCATACTCAGGCAGCGGCTGAGGTCCGCAACTCGCGTTACCGATGCCTCGCTGTATGCAGTCGAGATTGAGCACAACCTCGGCACGACGCACAAGATCGATGTCGTGACCATACTTGATGCGCCACAAGTCGCGGTCGGTATAGTGGAGAGCAGAGAAATCGAATGTTCCGTCGGCTGTTATTCTGACACCCTTACCGCTGTCGTCGGTGAGTGTGAGCCAGCGTGTATCGGTGCGTCCGCCCATGGACTGTGCACGAACGTAGTACTCACGCATGTCGCTTACGGTAGACTTATACAGTCCCACGAAAGCAGCATCGTTACGGTCGCGGTAGTTCTCTATCGGACCCCGGCCGTACCACTCTACATTCTCGAGCGACGGGCTGAACATGGTCTGTAATGCCAGACGTGGCAGGTTGAAATCCTTTGAAGCATGGAAGTCGGCCTTCACATCCACCGCTCCACCGGCATGAACAGTATATACAACAGTGTGAGGAACTACAGTATTGCCCACATGTGCCTCAAGAGTTGTTGTGACTTCCACCGTGCGCTTGTCGGCAGACAGTGTGCACTGGAAGTTCTTCAACTTGACTTCGGTGTTCTGCCAGTTGCGTGGGTCGTTGTTGATTGAACGATACCAGCTGAACTGTGGGCCCTGCATCATGTGGAGCATCTCGCGTCCGCCATAGCGCAGAGACGTCATCTGGCCGTTGCTCTTATCGAACGATACAGCCACACGGTTGTTAACGATGCGTACAAAGCCGTTCTGCTCTTCGTTGACCTTCAGATCACGTGCATCCTTGTTGTCCACAACAGCTTTCAGTTTATTGTCGGCATTGCTCAGTGCGAACTGCTCCGAAGCAATCACATGGCCGGCGTCGGCCCACAACTCCGGCTTTCTCAGACGTATCTCCACATTGAGGAAATACTCAGAGGAGGCATCGGCGGTGAACTCTGCAACAGGAATCTCTATCTCGGCTTTCTGCCAAGGAGCGGCCGAAGGCAACGGCTGGCTGCCGGTCTTGACGCTCACACCATTCTTATATATGGTGTAGTACAGGTCGAACTCGTCGAGATTGTATGATGTATAACGGTTTTCGAGAGTCAGCTTTCCGGTTTCAGGTGTATAGAAAAGCTTTATGTACTGATATACTTTCTTCACTTCGAGCAGTTTTGGAGTGACGCGGCGGTCGGCCGTAGTGAGTCCGTTGCAGCAGAAGTCGTTGTCGTTAGGCACGTCGCCGAAGCTTCCGCCGAAGTAGAGATGGTCTTCCGGCTCGCCCACTTTGTTGATGGCCTGATCGACAAAGTCCCAGATGCAGCCACCGATCATGCGCTCAGAGTGATTCTCTATGTAGTCCCAGTACTCGGGAAGATTGCCTACGGCGTTACCCATGGCGTGGGCATACTCACAGAGGAAGAACGGTTTGTCGGCACCGTTGCGGTCGGTCTGCTTCATGCTTTCCACCGAAGGATACATGCGCGAATCCATATCGGCCACTTCGTTCTGGCCCTCATAGTGTATCAGACGATTGTCAAGAGCTTTCACTGCCTTATATTCGGCTTTGATGTTGATGCCGCCACCCGACTCGTTACCGAGCGACCAGAATATTACGGACGGATGGTTCTTGTCGCGCTGAACCATGCGCACAGCTCTGTCAACATAAGCATCGGTCCACTCCGGATTGTCAGTTATGGAGTGATTGCCGTGACATTCCTGGTCAGCCTCATCCATCACGTACAGTCCGTAATAATCGAACAGTGCGTACATCTTAGGATCATTGGGATAGTGACTGGTACGTATGATGTTCATGTTGTGGCGTTTGTACATCAGAATATCCTGTATCATCGTCTCCACCGGAACAGCCTTGCCATACTTAGGATGTATGTCATGACGGTCGGCACCCTTGAAATAGGTTAGCACACCGTTGATATATATCTTGTTGTTGCGCAGTTCTATCTTGCGGAAACCATACTGCTGGGCTGTGGCTTCTGTCACATTGCCGGCAGCGTCGAGCACTTCCACGTTGAGAGTGTAAAGATATGGTTTCTCTGCGCTCCAAAGGTTAGGCTGAGAAAGATTTATCTTGGCATTCTGAATAATTTCCTTTCCGCCAGCAACGGTTGCAGCGTCAACAGTAGCAGAGCCTACTTTCTGACCGTTGGTATCGAGAAGCGTGAAACGCAATGCGGCCTTTCCGGCAGACTTGCCGTCGTTCTCCACATTGGCACGTATGTTGAGTGTGGCGCCGGAGAAGTCGGATGTTAGGTCTGAAGTGAGATAAAGGTCGCGCAGATGCACCTTAGGCATTGCCACGAGATAGACGTCGCGGTGGATACCACTGAGGCGGAACATGTCCTGGTCTTCCAGATAACTGCCGTCAGACCAGCGATAGACTTCTACGGAAACATTGTTCTTTCCTTTGCGCACATACTTCGTTATGTCGAACTGCGCATCGTTGTTGGCTCCCTGACTGTAGCCGACCTTCTTGCCGTTCACCCAAAGATACATGGCACTATACACACCATCGAAGTGGATATATACCTGTTTGTCGGTCCAGTCGGCAGGCAACGTGAACTCGCGGCGGTATGAACCGACGGCGTTGGGCTCGTTATTGATGGTGTAGCCGCGCTGCGGCTGGATGAACGGAGGATTGTTGAGGAACGGATAAGTGACGTTTGTATATATAGGAGTGCCGTATCCCTTCATCTCCCAAGAGGACGGAACGTCGATGTTGTCCCAAGAAGACACGTCGTAACCGTTCTTATAGAAAGAAGCCGGACGGTCCTCGGGCTGTTTCGACCAGCGGAATTTCCACTGTCCGTTCAGCAGCATGTAACGGCTCGAGTTGGTGCGCAGCCACGGCTTACGGTAGGCCGGGTCGTTCTGCATTTCGTTTACATCTGCGAAAGGAATGTATGTGGCGTGGCCGGGTTCCTTGTTTATGGCGAACACATGCGGATTCTCCCAGTCGTTCTTGCTTGATGTCTTAGGAGTTATCACCGTAACCTTTACATCCGATTTCACGAGTGTCCACTGCTGTGTGGGGCTCGAAGCGTCGGCCTTAACCTGCCATACAGGCTCGCCGAACTGGGCGGCATCGCGCATACCGAGGTTCATTCCGCTGGCCTTGCAGGTGAAAGTGTATTTGCCGTTGGCAAGACGTTTGGCTATCCAAAGCTGATTAGGATTCTTGTAATCGGTTGTCCACTGCAGCGCGGTCTGCATCTTGTTGCCGTTACCATTGTCGAGAGAACGCAGCGAAGCGGCGTTGATGATGTTATAGACATTCTCCGACACCTTGACAAGTTTCCACGCCTGGCTTTCCTTACCTTCACTACGCTGAGAGATAAAGATGCCGGCTCCGTCGTCAAGGCTGCCCTGATTGTCGAGTACAAGCCCGTCGGCGATGTGGAGCTCATACACAGAACCGGAGTCTATGTTCTGCGATCGTCCGGTCAAAGACAGCATGAACATAAACAGAAAGGTTAAATAACTTCTGATTTTCATGATTGTTTGTTATGATTGTTTATTTAATGAAACAAAGATAAGGCATTTTTCTGACAACGCCAATCTTTGTGAAACAATTTATTGAAAATCATTACCATATTTACATACAGACATTCCACACAATGTATAATGGAAGGAATATATGTATAAAAAAAGTGTCGCAGATATTACTCTCGACACTTTCTGAATGTTCAGTCCTTCTCTACCATCCGACCGATATCCTTATCAAATGACGCCGGCAAAGCCGGAACGCCATCGGGCATGACAAAGTCGGCAGTTTGGTCTGTCTTCATATCCGCCTTCATCGTGCCCTTATCAACATATCCGGCAGACAGGACATAAGTCTCAGTAAACTGTTCGTCTTTTGTCTCCGGGTTGTCTTTACCGTGCAAACGGATGAAATTCTGAAGATACAAATGCTTGCGCAACAGGTCTTTTATATCAGGATTACCATCTGTCATGGAGAATGTCTCACCCGCGATAGCGTTTGCTATACGGAGATGAACGCCGAGGACATTTACTTTGACAGGCAGGTCTGCGTAAGCACTGTCAATCACCGCTTCGTAAATACGACGTTGTTTGTCCGCTCTTAACAGTCCTATGCAAGAACCGTTTTTATATATTTTTTTCTCAATATCAGACCCTCCGTTGATCGAAGCCAAGATTCCTTCGGTCAGCACATCCGGACTGCGTTTAATGTCCGGCAAAGGATCTGTGAATGCTGGAAGGGCTTTCTTGTCTTCAAGAATATCTTTTCTGAACAGACTGCGCGTATAACGGATTTTCCGTCTGGCGTTTTCCTTGCCGTAAGGAAAATAAAAATCGTAAACACCGTCTTGATAAGAAGCCGGTATTCCGTCGGCAATGTGATATTGCCTTACATAAACAGACAATTTGGCAACGTCTTTCTTTTCTGACTTTGCAGGCATTCCCGGTGTCATGTAAACATTCCTACGAATAGAAACACGAGAATTATGCACAGTGTCCGGAAGAACTTCCACACTACCATAATTCATATGATAAATAGATATCGGTCCGTCATGTTCAGCTTGTGCAGGCAACAATCCATTCAGATCTGTCATTCCGATCAGCGTACCATCTGCGTTATAAACACTTGCAAACGATACGGCAGCCCCGTCATCAGCATCGTTCACCGTTATCTGGGCACCTGTACAAACACTCCATAAAAGTGCCGGTACAAATAAGAAAACACATTTTCCACGCATAACATCAATTTTATAAAGTTCATATAAACAAGATAGCGTGACGTCAGTTCTGACATCCCCCTCTCTTATATTTTGCTTAATCCTTGTTTGCTTTCTTTCGTTCGTTGTGGTCAAGGATGGTTTTGCGGATACGCATACTCTTAGGAGTCACTTCAACAAGCTCGTCGCCCTTGATATACTCAAGACATTCCTCAAGACTCATAAGCACTTTCGGTATGACACGGGCTTTCTCGTCAGAACCACTCGCACGTACGTTTGTGAGCTGCTTGGCTTTTGTCACGTTGATGACAAGGTCGTTGTCGTGAACATGTTCGCCTACAACCTGTCCGGCATAAACTTCCTCTCCCGGATCGATGAAGAACTTTCCGCGGTCCTGCAGTTTGTCGATACTGTAAGCATAAGCCGTTCCTGTCTCCATTGCAATCATTGAACCGTTGACACGACGTACTATCTCGCCCTTGTAAGGCTGGTACTCCTTGAAGCGGTGGGCCATGATTGCCTCACCCTGACTTGCCGTAAGCACATTGGTACGAAGGCCGATGATACCACGTGAAGGAATGTCGAACTCGATGTTTACGCGGTCGCCCTGGCTTTCCATCGAGGTCATCTCACCCTTGCGGCGGGTCACCATATCAATCATCTTGCTTGCCGTTTCCTCCGGCACATTTATAGTAAGCTCTTCAATCGGCTCGCACTTCACGCCGTCGATTTCCTTATATATAACCTGCGGCTGGCCCACCTGAAGCTCGTATCCCTCGCGACGCATTGTCTCAATGAGCACAGACAGGTGGAGCACACCACGTCCGCTGACAATCCACTTATCGGTTGTGTCCTCGAACGGCTTAACTCTCAGCGCGAGGTTTTTCTCGAGTTCTTTCTGCAGACGGTCGTTCACGTGACGGCTTGTCACGAATTTTCCCTCACGGCCGAAGAAAGGTGAGTCGTTGATTGTGAACAACATGCTCATCGTAGGCTCGTCAATGGCGATAGGAGGCAGCGGTTCCGGATTCTCGAAATCGCAGATGGTATCACCAATTTCGAAACGTTCGAGACCGATAACAGCGCATATGTCGCCACTGTCAACATGATCGGTCTTATTGTGTCCCATACCTTCAAAAGTATGGAGTTCCTTTATCCTTGTACGCTCCTGTGTTCCGTCGCGATGACATATCGTAACGTTCATACCGTCGCGGAGAGTTCCTCTGTGTACACGGCCCACAGCGATACGTCCTGTATAGTTGCTGTAATCGAGCGAAGTGATAAGCATCTGCGGAGTGCCTTCGATCTGTTTCGGGGCAGGAATAATCTCTACGATCTTGTCAAGCAGATAATCTATGTTGTCAGTTGGTTTGTTGAAATCCTCTGCCATCCATCCGTTTTTGGCAGAACCGTAAACAACAGGGAAATCCAACTGGTCTTCGGTTGCATTCAAAGCAAACATAAGGTCGAACACCATTTCGTATACTTCCTCCGGACGACAGTTGGGTTTGTCCACCTTGTTCACCACAACGATGGGTTTCAAACCTATCTGCAGTGCCTTTTGCAGCACAAAACGGGTCTGTGGCATCGGGCCTTCGAAAGCATCGACAAGCAGGATGCATCCGTCCGCCATATTGAGAACGCGCTCCACCTCGCCACCGAAGTCGGAGTGTCCCGGAGTGTCTATAATGTTAATCTTGACGCCTTTCCAGTTTATCGAAACGTTCTTGGAAAGAATTGTTATACCGCGCTCACGCTCCAAATCATTCGCGTCGAGCACCTGTCCACTGTTATCCTGACCTTCGCGGAATAATTTTCCGGCCAGCATCATCTTATCTACAAGCGTTGTCTTGCCATGGTCAACATGGGCAATGATTGCAATGTTCCTGATATCTTGCATAATATACCTTAAAAAATCGAATGCAAAATTAATAATTTTAATCCACACTTCACATATTGTATATACATAATTTTCAAGCAAATATCGATTTGTCATACCATGGAAATAACACAACGGTAATACGCCAAAAAGTCATGTGCAGTGTGATACCATGTCCGACTGCACACAGAAAGCCCCGTTTTGTATGTAAAAAAAAGTTAAACAAAAGATTAATATACACCGTTAAGTCTTATTACTGAATAAAAAACAGTAACTTTGCATCCGCATTTCGCAAAATCAATAAATTAACATTAACAAAAAGTTCTATGTACTTAGACAAAGCAAAAAAAGAAGAGATCTTTGGACAGTACGGAAAGTCTAACACTGATACTGGTTCAGCTGAGAGCCAGATAGCATTGTTCTCATACCGTATTTCCCATTTGACGGAACATCTTAAAAAGAACCGTAAAGATTATACAACAGCTCGTTCGTTGACCAAGCTTGTCGGCAAGCGCCGTGCACTGCTCAACTATCTGTACGACCGCGATGTAAACCGCTACCGTGCAATAGTAAAGGCTCTCGGTCTGCGCAAGTAATAAGACGACGACAAGAGATTCTTTTTAAAAAGACAAAAACGTCCGGAAGAAACAATGATTTCCTTCCGGACGTTTTCTTTTATCATATCTTACGAAAAACACGGGACGGCATACCGGAAAACAAAAGAACTTATCCAGAAACAGACTGCATGGAAATTAAGCGGTGATTAGTTTTATTGATGAACTGCCACACAATAGCCGGAAACTTCCATACAACGCAGCGTGGCATAAAGAACGACAGCGCATCTGCTCAATCTGAATTCACGTTTCAAGAACAGATAAATCTTCACAGCAAAAGAACTGCATACATACCGTGTGTTTCATCACGCGCCATGTCGGCGTTTTTGAAGAAAACCCGTGCGACGGACTTACAGTTTTTCTTGACTTTTTTTTGACAAAATAAAATCGCAAAAGAGATGTAAAGATATGTTAAATGCGGCATCAAAAAGCCCATTTCGGACTTTACTGACTTATGGTGTACCCCGCTTGGGATGCCCGGATAATTTGTCTTGCGTTCCGGTTATGCCCATTTTAGCCTGTGATTCCGTCCGTTTTAGGGTGTGATATTGTGCGTTTCAGGCCCTGAAACGGGCAATATCGCATGCTGAAATGGTGCTTATTGCAGTATGGAAAAATGAATATTAAACATAAGTTATTGCTGTTCAATAACTTATATAAAGTCCTGATAATTCGCGTATTTGCATCCTACGGAGAATCGGTCCGCAAATTCTCGCTTATTTTTTGGGGTAGAACTGAAAACTCGGACGAAAAAATCACGGGACACTGAAAATCTGTAAGTGTACCATATTGCAATTCGTTCTACTGACAAAAACAACGCTGAGTCAGGATTAAATCCACAGTTGTTTTATTGAAACCACCGTCACTGCATCTCTACCGAGCCAACCGGAGCGGTAAAACGCCCTGCGGACGAGACATGGCTCATACAGCAACGTCTCGGAGTAACGGCATAAACATCGCGAAAGACATGCCTAATATCCGCACTATACAAACATGTCAGAAACAGTAGCATCGTCCAATATCTCCATGAGAGGGCGGATCACAAAGTCGCGCTCACGCATGTGGGGATGCGGGATGGTGAGTTCGGGAGTGTTTATGCTTATGTCATCGTAAAGCAGAATATCAATGTCAATGAGTCTGTCGGCATAAACTCCGCCGGACGATTTGGCCTTTCTGCCAAGCCTGCGCTCTATTTCCTGCGTAGCTACAAGCAGCTGTTGCGGCGAAAGCTGTGTATCAACAGCCACACACATATTCAGAAACATATTTTCGGACTCGAAGCCCCATGGTTCGGTTTCGATCATTGACGACTGCCGCACCACCCTGCCCACGGTCTTTTCGAGCATTTCCAATGCAGCAGACATACTGGCATGACGGTCGCCGATGTTGGCGCCGAGAGAAAGATAAACCTTATGCAACATAATAAAAATATCAGTTCATAAAAACAAACGGGAGCGCGACGACATGTCCACTCCCGTTTTTGTATGTATGAAAGTCACTGAAGGACTTTATCAATCGTTCACGATGAGAAGCGCATCGCCATAGCATCCGAACATATATCCGTGCTTCACGGCAAGGTTGTAGGCTTCCATTACGATGTCGTAGCCACCGAATGCGGCAACCTGCATGAGCAGTGTTGAGTACGGATGATAGAAGTTGGCTATCATCGAATCGGCAAGTCCGAAGTCGTAAGGCGGGAAAATGAACTTGTTTGTCCATCCGTCATACTCCTTGAGCAGTCCGTCCGTACCAACAGCTGTCTCTGTAGCCTTTACCACACTGGTACCCACTGCGCACACATGACGGCCCTCGGCCTTGGTCTTGTTGACTATACGGCAAGCCTCTGCATCGACAAACATCTGTTCAGAATCCATCTTGTGCTTTGTAAGATCCTCTACCTCGATGTCGTGGAAGTTGCCCAATCCGCAATGAAGTGTGATGTATGCAAAGTTGATACCCTTTATCTCCATACGCTTCATGAGCTCACGTGTGAAGTGAAGACCTGTGGCCGGAACTGTGACAGCGCCCTCGTTCTTGGCAAAGATGCACTGATAGTCGCGGAAATCATCCTCTGTTCCGTGATGGTTCTCACGGCGGTCGATGATGTAACGCGGCAGCGGAGCCTCACCGAGAGAGTAAAGCTCGCGTTTGAACTCGTCGTGAGGACAGTCGTAGAGGAAACGGAGCGTACGTCCGCGGCTCGTGGTGTTATCTATAACCTCGGCCACCATCGTACCGCTGTCATCAAAGAACAGCTTGTTGCCAATACGTATCTTGCGCGCCGGTTCAACCAGCACATCCCACAGACGCATCTCCTCATTGAGTTCGCGCAGCAGGAACACCTCTATCTTTGCATCTGTCTTCTCCTTCGTGCCATAAAGACGTGCAGGGAAAACCTTGGTATCATTGAAAATGAAAGTGTCGTGTTCGTCGAAATAGTCGAGCACATTGCGAAAGTCGAGATACTCACCTTCAATAGGATTGCCGTCGGCATCTTTCTTGAACATGTCGATGGTCTGCGACTTGCGATGGACAACCATCAGTTTGCACTCGTCGCTTCGTGTCACGCGAAACTTTTCTGTCTTTCCCTCAGAGTTGGTAAACTCACGCACAACGCTATGAGGATAGAGTGCGATTTGTTCTTCCGGTAATTTGAATTTAAACTGTGATAGTTTCATTATTATTCTTATTCAATATTTTCGATTTCCTGATTTTCGAGCCACTGTTCCACATCGTCGAGATTCAGACAACGGTCTATTGTCACTTCACCCACACGGGTACGGCATAGTTCGGTGAGATAGGCACCACTACCAAGCGCCCGGCCGATGTCGCGGGCAAGGGCGCGTATGTATGTGCCTTTTCCACAGTTGACGCGTATCTGCATCTGCATGGTTCCGGCATCAAAGCCAGTCAGTTCGATGGAGTCGATATGTATGTTTTTTGGAGTAAGTTCGACGTCCCTGCCCTTGCGCTTCAGTTCATACGCTCTGTTGCCGTTTATCTTGCACGCACTGTACGAAGGCGGCACTTGCTGTATGTCGCCCACAAACTGCGGAAGCACCGTCTCGATGGCCTCACGAGTGATGTGGGATGTGGGGAATGTTGCGTTGACGGGATGTTCCATGTCGTAACTTGGCGTTGTGGCACCAAGCTGCAACGTGGCTGTATATTCCTTTGAGTGGGCCTGAAGTTCCTCTATACGCTTGGTGGCACGACCGGTACACAGAATGAGCACGCCCGTAGCGAGCGGATCTAGGGTTCCGGCATGACCGGTCTTGACACGTTTCACGCCGAGACGGCGCGAAATGAGATAGCGCACTCTTGCCAGTGCGCCGAAACTCGACATGCCATAAGGCTTGTTTATTCCTATTATTTCTCCTTTTTGAAAATTCATGCCGGCAGTTTAATCAACCATTTTCAACTCTATGCCGCACAATGCGCAGGCAATGATTATAAGGCCGACAATGATGCGATACCATCCGAATGCGGCAAAACCATATTTCGTCACGTAACTGATGAAGAACTTTATGGCGAGAATGGCAACGATAAATGCCACAACCGAACCGAGCAGAAGCATCTCGAGATTATTGCCCTGCGTAAGGAGCGAACCGTCACCATGGCTTATCAGTTTGTAGGTTTCCAGACATGTAGCACCGAACATCGTAGGCACGGCGAGGAAGAACGAAAACTCAGCCGCAGCCTTGCGGGTGAGACGCTGCGACATACCGCCGACAATGGTAGCCATGGAACGCGATACACCAGGTATCATGGAGATGCACTGTATGACTCCGACAGTGAAGGCACGCTTGTAAGTGAGCTTAGTGTCCTCGCTGCCCTTGTTGAATATGCGGTCGCAGAAAAGCATGAACACACCGCCGATTATAAGCATCACAGCCACGAGAGTGACGTTGCCGAGATTTGACTCTATGAAATCATTGAATGCCAGTCCGAGCACCACAGCAGGCAGAACACCCACAACCAGACGGGCATAAAAGTCGTACATTGCCTTCCAATAGGATACGCCGGAGCGTTCTGCCGTGGGATAAAAAAACTTTTTCCAATACAGGCATATCACCGAGAGGATGGCTCCAAACTGTATGATGACCGTGAAAGCCTTGACAAAAGGTGTGCTCTCCACACCAAGCAGGCTTTGGGCTATTATCATGTGACCGGTGGACGACACGGGCAGAAACTCCGTAAGTCCTTCTACTATCGCGATGATGATTGTCTCTAATGCGTTCATTCGGGCAATTTTGCGTTATTGTCTTTCGGTTTGCGGATGATGCCGTAGATGATTGAAACGAATCCTATAAAGCATACGACAGGAGCCACCTTGATGCGGCGCACACTGAAGATATCCTCGGAGAACACGTGTTCATCAGAACCGGAACCGCTCATAAGTATGAAGCCGATGATGACTATCATCATTCCGACAGCCAGAATTATGAAGTTGGTCTTGTCGAACGCAAAATTTCTTTTATCCATATAATATAATGTATGTATTTTGTATTACTTAAATCTTATAAAGGTCGCCGGCCTTCATCTTCAAGAACTTGTTGACCGACAGCGTAGCGCAGAACGCCGTAATAATGATACCGGACAGGAACACGGCACCGCCCGTTATGGCAAGCACGTCCCATGTGAGCAGATTGAGAATCTCCGGCTCGTAATAATAAAGTGCATAGAAACATCCTCCGAGGGCGGCACAGGCCAGAAGCGAGGCTATAAGTCCTATGACAACGGCCTGACGCACGAACGGACGGCGTATGAATCCCCACGACGCGCCCACAAGCTTCATGGTGTGTATGGAGAAGCGGCGTGCATAGATGCCGAGCTTCACAGTGTTGTTGATAAGCGAGAACGATACTACTGTGAGCAGAACAGCCAAAGCAAGCAATACAATGCTTATCTTGGCGATATTGGCATTGACTTTCTCTATGAGGTCACGCTGGTATTTAACCTCGCTCACCTTGGGATAACTCTTCAGTTCGCGCGATATGTGGAGAAGCGAATCGTTGTTGGCGTAATCTGCCTTGAGTGTTATCTCTATGGACGAAAGAAACGGATTTGTGTCGGTGAACTCACGCGGATCAGTGCCGAGAGCCTTGATGCCCTCCTTCAGCGCCTGCTCCTTGCTGATGTATTCCAGTTTGTTGATATATGGCTGTTTGCTGAGACGCGAGCAGAACATCTGCGCCTCGCTCGACGACATGTCGTCCTGAAGCATCATCGTAACGACGATATTCTGCTTCACGTATGCCGAAAGATTACGGGCTGTAAGAACCGAAAACACCACCAGACCCAACAAAATAAGCACCAGTGCAGTGCTTATGCAAAGAGTGACAGCCTGCAACCCGTGACGGTCGCCGGACTTTTTCTGTTTCTTTCTCATTTCAGGATAGCGTATAATACTCCAAAATTCGCTGCAAAGTAACAAAAAAAACTGCTCTCATGCAACGGTTTAACTACTATTAACAAAGATGCTACCGATATTTTATTTACCTTTGCCCGACCAAAACAAAATTGGAATTATGGCAACAATAATTTATCCATCGCCCATATTCGGGCCAGTGCACAGCCGCAGACTCGGCATATCGCTGGGCATCAACCTGCAACCGGCAGACGGAAAGGTGTGCACATTCGACTGTATCTACTGTGAATGTGGATTCAACGCCGACCACATACCGACACTTCGCCGGCCTTCGCGAGAAGAAGTAGCCGAAGCTCTTGAGAGCAGACTGAAACAAATGAAAGCCGAAGGCGAGACACCCGACGTACTGACATTCGCAGGAAACGGCGAACCGACAGGACACCAGCAGTTTGAGGAAATAATAGAGGACACTGTGAGACTTAGGGACAGTTACTTCCCAAACGCCAGAATTTCGGTACTGAGCAACTCGACGTTCATTCATAGAGAACAGGTGAGACGTGCCCTGATGAAGGTGGACAACAACATTCTGAAACTCGACACCGTCGATCCCGAATACATAGCCATGACAGACCGTCCCACAAGTCGCAACTATGACGTAAGGAAGATAATAGAGGAAATGAAACTGTTTGAAGGCCACGTCATCATACAGACAATGTTCATGAAAGGTCGGGATGACAACGGAAACGATGTGGACAACACCGGTGACAAATATGTGGGACCATGGCTAGAAGCCGTGAAAGAAATAGGTCCGATGGAAGTAATGATATACACCATAGACCGTGAGACCCCAGAACACGGACTGCAGAAAGCCGGAAAGGAAGAAATGGAGGCTATACGCCGCAGGGTGGAAGAACTCGGCATAGAGTGTACGGCGTCTTACTGACAAAGAAAAACAATATACACAGTACTGCATGATTATGCAATAAAGGTGTAAACAAAATATATAGACATTCTCGTCAAACCGATGAGAATGTCTTTTTTTGTACGAAACTGATGGCACATCCATATTAAGCAAGTATCAGCGCATTACGCATAAATAGTGTGGCACCAACGGAAAGCTCATTTTCTGCACACAATATGTGCTTTTCCGTCTTACAGAAAAGCACGTATGACTTACCGGAAGGGCCTATTCCGTATGATGAAATGATCTTTTTCGTGTGATGAAATAGTCTTTTCCGCACCATGATAAGCACCATGCCGCAACACAAAAAATTATATTTGGATGAATAGCATAGCGTCCCCTATAAGCGAACAAGGCATAATCATATACTAAAACATACAATTCGCACAAAACATCCAATTGAAAACGGTCAGAAAAGCATACGATACACTATTTTTCACCACGTGTATACACTCCACATTTATATTTATCGAATTTTAAATATAAAAATATTTCGCCATCAGAAATGCGTATTTATGCAAAAGAAGTCGGAGACAGTAACATCAGTTTATGCCCCACATTCACTTTCTGCTACCGATGTTCCACATTGAAAAAACATCAGACCTACACGCTGCTCCACCGCTGTGGACCGAACATAAAAAAGGCGCGGCGGCTTGTATGCCGTCGCGCCATTGCGCATCGATAATATAATGCATTGTTCAGATCTTTCCTATAATACCGAGCTTTGTTCCGTTTATGAACTCAACGATGTTGCGTATCTCTTCTCCATCAGGTACCTGTTCTTTCACCTGGATAACGGCGTCGAACACTGATGTCTGTCCGTGGAACACCAGACGATAGGCGTTGGCAATATGTGCCTGCACCTTCTCGTTCAGTCCGTAATTATTGAGCACCGTATAGTTAACACCACCGAAGCTCACAGGGTTGCCACTTGCCACAATATATGGAGGTATATCCTTGCTGAAACGACATCCGCTCTGCACCATGGATGAACGTCCTACTCTGGTTCCCGGATTGGCGATGACACTTGAAGAGAATATCACGTTGTCATGTATCTCACAATCGCCGGCAATCTTAGTACCGTATCCAAACACACAACCGTTGCCGATCTTTGTATCGTGCGACACGTGTACACCCTCCATAAGGAAGTTTTTGTTGCCGATAACAGTCTTTCCGTCGCAATAGGTAGCACGGTTGATTACAACGTTCTCACGTATGATATTCTCGTCACCTATAATAAGCTGAGAGTTGTCGCCGCAATAGTTGAAGTCTTGAGGTTCTGCACCGAGCACCGTATTCTGGAACACCTTATTGGCACGACCGAGGCGCGTGCCGTTCATTATACTGACGTAAGGGAAAATGACACAGTCGTCGCCGATCTCGACATCGCCTTCTATATATACGAAAGGATATATCGTGACGTTCTTTCCGATTTTCGCCTTAGGATCAATTTCTGCTTTTGGACTAATCATATTATGTTTGTTTTTGTTTTCAGATAAAACATTTGTACATTCTGACGGGCTGCCCCTATACGGTATGCTACCAGCAGTAGCGCGACCGGAAAGGCTCAAACCCGTCTCATGCTAATTTAGTCTCGGCCTCCGCCCAACGCATAATAGAGGTTGACAACGGCCTGCATCTTATAGAAATCGTCCTGCACCTTGGCGAGCTGTGCATTAAGCAGCGACTGCTGGGCAGTGATTATCTCAAGATAGGTGGTTCCCTTAGACTGGTGGAACAAATCCTGTGTGTACTTCACATTCTTCTCGAGGCTCTCCACCTGTTTGGCTTCAAGCTTGCTCTTCGCATCAGACGAGTTATAGAGCACTAGCGCATTGCTCACTTCGCTGCCTGCAGAGAGTATGGCGTTCTGCCATGTGTTGTAGGCCTGCTCCTGCTGGGCTTTAGCTACCTTCAATCCGGCAACAAGCTGTCCGTTCATAAATATCGGCTGAACGAGGCTTCCCACTGCACTGAGCAACCATTTGCCAGGATTCACAATACCACCTCCGGCACTGTTGGTGAATGCTCCAGAACCACTAATTGTAATATTAGGATAGAAGCGTGAGCGGGCTGTCTGCACATCGTAGAAGCATTGTGCGAGAGTCATTTCTGCATAGTGAACATCAGGACGGTTGGACAGCATCTGCAGGGCAATACCAGTACTGAACTCTGCAGGTAGTGACTGATCGGCAAGTTTGCCACGTGCGATAGTCTGCGCCGGCTGTCCGAGCAGAAGCGAGAGAGAGTTTTCTGTCTCACGTATCTGACGTTTCAGATCCTCAGCCTGTGCAAGTACTGAGTAGTAGTTACTCTCGGCGCTCTGCACACCAGTCTCTCTAACACTGCCCAAATCCTTCTGTATTTTCATCTTGTCCCATGTCTCCTTTGTCAGTTCAGCCATGTCATTGACGATGATGAGCTGTTCGTCGAGCATAAGGAGAGTATAATACATGTTAGCAATATTGCTGATGAGATTGGTTTTCACAACGAGTTGATAGTCTTTAGTTGCGAGAAGAGCCATTTGCGCACTGCGCTTCTGATTCAGAAGATTGCCGAAGAGATCAAGACTCCAGCTTGCCTGTACCGGCAGCGAATATGTCTTTGTGGTCTTGTTGCCATCCCATGAGGATATTGTTCCCTGTGGAGAGAATGTGAACGAAGGCACAAAAGCAAGTTTGGCAGCTGTGAGCTGTGCCTCCACCATCTTCACGTTAAGAGCTGCATTGAGCAGATCGGTGTTGTGTTCAAGGCCTTGTTCTATAAGTGTCTGCAACTGAGGGTCGGTGAATACGCTACGCCATGGCAGATTGCCGAAACTTGTCGTATCAGATACAGCGAGTGTATCGGTGGGCGAAGCGACGTCGCGCACCAGCCCCGTCGTATTCACTTCCGGACGCTCATACTTGTTGTAGATTCCGCAACTGCTCATGAGAGCAGCTGCAGAAATCAATGTCAATATATTAATCTTTTTCATTTTTACTTTTCGTTTTTCTGCTTTTCTACCGGATGCATGTACTGTAACAGCTCTGTGTCAACCGACGATACAGCATCATCTTCAAACTCAAGCGGTTTCACTTTCTCCTGCAGATACTGGAAGATGTAGAACAGTGCCGGAACAACCATAATCTGACAAAGCATACCAATGAGCATACCGCCAATGGCTGCAGCACCAAGTGTCATGTTTCCGTTGTATCCTACACCCATCGGCATGAGCAAAGGTATAAGTCCGATAATCATCGCCAAAGATGTCATAAGAATAGGACGGAGACGTGCGGTAGCTCCGAGCACGGCCGACCACGACAAAGCCATACCCGTTCGACGGCGTTCAAGAGCGAACTGTACGATAAGAATGGCGTTCTTGGCGAGAAGTCCGATAAGCATGATAAGAGCGATCTGCATGTAAATATCGTTATTCTTTCCGAACATGTTGGTAAAGAGGAATGCACCTGCAAGTCCGAACGGAATTGAGAGAATTACAGACAGAGGCAACAGGTAGCTTTCGTACTGTGCACTCAGAATCAAGTATACGAATGTCAGACAGAGAACGAAGATAAGCATTGTTGAATTGCTTGACTCCTGCTCCGAACGTGTCAGACCAGAGAATTCGTATGTATAACCTGATGGCAGTGAAGAGCTTGCAACCTCAGAAATGGCACGTATAACGTCTCCTGAAGCGTAACCGTCAGCAGGAGCGGCTGTAACGTTGATTGAAGTGAAGAGGTTGAAACGGTCAATCTCCTGCGGACCATAAACCTTCTTCATGTTCACAAACTCATTGATAGGAGCCATACCACTTGAAGTACGTACATATATGTTGTTAAGACTCTTCAGATCGGCACGTGCAGAAGGCTCTGCCTGAATCATCACACGGTATAGTTTTCCGTATGAGTTGAAGTTCGAAGAATACAAACCTCCGTAATATCCCTGCATGGTGGTGAGCACTGTGTTAGGATCAATGCCACTCTGCTTACACTTGGCAACGTCCACATCGATAAGATACTGAGGATACTTTGAGTTGTATGAAGTCATAGCATTGCTTACCTCCGGACGCTTATTGAGCTCTGTGAGGAAGTCCTGTGTCACCTTAAAGAATTTATCCACGTCACCACCTGTACGGTCCTGCATAGAGAATGTAAGGTCGTTGGTTGCGGAGAAACCTTGCACCATAGGTGGCTGGAACGCCAGAATCTGTGCACCCTTTATGGCAGCAGTCTGTTTATAAATCATTGCAAGTACCATTGAAGAACCTTCGTTGTGCACTCCGATATATTTCAGAATACCTTCCTCAGCCTGTCTTTCCTCAAACGGTTTCAGCTTGATAACGAATGTTCCCTGGTTAGATCCCTGACCTGCGATGAAGTTGTAACCAGTGATACGCAGACGCGACATGATTGCCGGATTGGTTGCGAGCATAGAGTCAACTTTATTCATCACCTCGTTTGTCTTCTCAAGACTGGTTCCCGGAGGTGTTGACACTGTACAGAACAATGTTCCAGTATCCTCGTTTGGCACAAGTCCACTCTTTGTATTCATACCCAATATGGCCATGACAACAATACCAACCACAACAGCTATGATTGAGATGACCGGACGTTCAACAAGTTTACGTACACCATTTCTATATTTATCCTGTACCTTTCCGTAAACCGCGTTGAATGAAACATGGAATCTGTCGATGAAAGACATCTTACGTGGGCTGCCATCCTCGTTCTTCGGCTTAAGCAGTATCGCACACAATGCTGGTGAAAGCGTAAGGGCGTTCAGTGCAGAAATGACGATTGAAATGGCCATTGTAATACCGAACTCCTTATAGAACGTTCCTGATGTTCCTCCCACGAAAGACACAGGAATGAACACTGCCGACATAACGAGAGTAATGGAGATAATGGCTCCGGAAATCTCATTCATCGCATCGATAGATGCCTGACGCGCAGATTTATATCCAAGGTCAAGTTTCGCGTGCACGGCCTCGACCACCACAATGGCATCATCGACGACTATGGCGATGGCAAGCACTAACGCAGCGAGTGTAAGAAGGTTCAAAGAGAAACCAAATACATACAGGAAGAAGAACGTACCGATAAGTGACACAGGCACAGCAACCAACGGAATAAGTGTCGAACGGAAGTCCTGCAAGAAGATGTAAACAACGATGAACACAAGCACGAACGCCTCGAAAAGTGTGTGCAAGAGGTCATTGATAGAAGCATAGAGGAACTCGGTTACGTCCTGCATGTACTTGACATCAAGTCCAGGAGGGAAGTTCTTCTTCTGATTTTCTATTTCTTTCTTTACATCCTTCACAATCTGTGTGGCGTTTGAACCAGCTGTCTGTGTGACCATAAGCATCACACCCGGCTCGCCGTCAACACTTGAGATAACCGAATAATAAAGTCCACCAAGCTCTACACGTGCAACATCCTTTACACGGATGGTCTGGCCGTTCTTGTCGCTTGTGATGATCATGTTACCGAATTCCTCAGCTGTCTTCAGACGTCCTTTGTAACGGATAGTATATTCGTACTGGTTGTCAGAAGATTCACCGAACTTACCAGGAGCGGCTTCGATGTTCTGCTCTGCCAGAATGCCTGAAAGGTCACTCGGCATGAGGTTATAGTTCTTCATCTTAATCGGGTCGAGCCACAGACGCATGGTGTAAGTCTTGGCACCCATGGATTCACATCCACCCACACCGTTAACACGCTTGATAGCCGGAACGATGTTGATATCGGCATAATTGGAAAGGAACTGCTCGTCGTAACGGGTCTTATCGCCTACAAGAGCGAAAAGAAGCACAGTAGAAGTCTGACGCTTTTCAACCGTCACACCGGCCTTCGTAACTTCGGCCGGAAGCAAAGAAGATGCCTGAGACACACGGTTCTGAACATTGACCTGTGCCATATCGGCATTCATGCCCTGCTTGAAATACACCGTAATACTTGCAGAACCTTCATTTGTTGCCGCAGAAGTCATGTATGTCATACCTTCTACACCATTGATCTGTTCCTCCAGCGGTGCGAGCACAGAGTTCATCACGGTCTCGGCATTTGCACCTGTATAATAGGCGCGCACCTGAACCGTTGGCGGTGCGATGTCCGGATACTGTTCAATCGGCAGTGAAACCAGACCTATAAGACCCAGAATTACTATCAAAATAGAAATAACAGTTGACAGCACCGGGCGCTTTATAAAATTATCTAATCTCATTTTTGTTAATTTATCATTACCTTTTTATAATATGTGTATAACCTACATGGCTTACTTAGACAAAGCCTTCTTGAGTTCACCGAGGTCACCCTGGCTTGCACCCAGTTCGGTTGTCTTCTTCAGCTTTTCTGCATACTGAGCCTCTGTGAGCGGTTTGATCTGCATACCGTCAGTCAGTGTGCTTATACCGCTTACAACAATGCGGTCGCCAATGTTAAGTCCTTTGGTTATGATATAATTCTTTCCGTCGTTCTGAGCGTTCAAAGATACTTCAGTATATTTCACCTTGTTGTCCTTGCCTACTACATAAACGAAGTTGCGATCCTGGACTTCAGAAACAGCATCCTGAGGTATTATAACAGCATTTGTGCTTTCATGAGGCACTACGATGCTTCCAGAGCCACCACTCTTGAGCAGGTTTTCCGGATTCGGGAAGTCAGCTCTTATAGAAACAGAACCTGTTGACGAATCGATAACTCCGCTCACTGCAGCCACACGGCCAGGATGAGCATACATCGTTCCGTCGGCAAGCTGCAGTTTGACAGCAGGATAATCGCTTATCGCAGCGTGCAGACCACCAGAAGTTCTTGTCATGTCGAGAAGGTCTTTTTCTGTCATTGAGAAATAAACCTGCATTGTCTTGATGTTCGAAATTGTCGTAAGAGGCTCCTGACTTGAAGAGCTTACGAGAGCTCCTACACGATAAGGCAGATTGCCAACAACTCCGGCCGACGGGCTCTTAATATAGCAGAAGTCGAGATTCTGCTTTGCTGAAACATAGTTAGCCTGTGCCTGTGCCAGTGCAGCTTCGGCTGACTCATACGAGTTCTTGGCTGACTGCAGTTCATAATCACCGATGACGTTGCTTTGGAAGAGCTTCTGACTGTTCTCATAAGTCAGTTTTGAAGTATTGAGCTGAGCCTTGGCTGAATTAACGGCTGCCTTGGCCTGACGTACGGCTGCTGCGTATGTGACGTTGTCTATGACAAAGAGCAACTGTCCTGCCTTAACGGTCTGGCCTTCCTTAACACACATTTTTGTTATGAAGCCCGAAATTTTCGGACGAATCTCAACATCCTGAACACCCTTTATAACTGCCGGGTAGGTTGTTTGCAGACTTGCACTCTGGCCCTGGATTGTTCTTACGGCATATTCATTATCTCCAAAACCAGGCTTACCCTGATTTCCGCCACAAGAAACGAGAACTGCGGCCAAAGCTGCCGTCAGTAAGTAATTAATTTTTCTCATACTATTTATAACACTATAAAAAATTATTTTTCTCTCTTCTTTAATCATAAATTCAATCGACAACATCATCGGTTTTGACCATCGCTGTTATCCTCCCAAATTTTGTGTCCTATTGAGAAAACTCCACATGTATGCCGGAGTTTTCGAGCGCAAAGTTAAATACAATAATTATAAATAGGATAAATCGGTCCTCAAATTTAACAACAATTATTCTGTCCTTAACAACTTTTGGCTACAGTAACTGCATACTCCGAGCTTTTTCCATAAGCAATTTCATCAACGGTTCGCGCTCATTGGGTACCTTATTGTCGAGCACTGCATCCTTGAGAGTCTGCTTCAGAATTCCCACCTGAGGACATGGCTGGAGGTGGAACATCTCCATAATCTCGTTGCCATCGATACACGGCTGAAGAAGACGCTTATAGTCACGTTCCTTGAGATCGGCGAGCTTCTCGCGTACAATGCGGAAATTATCGAGAAAACGTTGTTTACGCATGCTGTTACGACTCGTGATATCTGCCTCACAGAGTGTCATCAGGTCGTCAATATCGTCGCCGGCATCGTTCAGCAGACGTCGCACTGCACTGTCGGTCACCTCCTCGTCGGCAATGACTATAGGACGCATGTGAAGATCGACAAGCTTCTGCACATACTTCATCTTGGCATCCATCGGCAGTTTGAGACGTCTGAAAATCTGCGGCACCATCTTCGCACCAACGAAGTTATGATTATGAAAAGTCCATCCTGCCACCGGGTCCCACCGCTTACTGCGCGGTTTGCCCACATCATGCAGCAGTGCTGCCCATCTCAACCAGAGGCCGGCACCCTGTCGACTGACGTTGTCCACCACCTCAAGCGTATGATAAAAATTGTTCTTATGAGCCTTGCCGTTGCGCGTCTCCACTACATCAAGAGCCACGAGTTCGGGCAATAGCTGCGACATGAGAGTACTGCGGTGCAGCTCCATGAGACCGCGGCTGGGCGCATCGGTCATCATAATCTTGTTGAGTTCGTCGGATATACGCTCACCGCTCACGATGGACATGCGCGAAGCGTTGCGTTCAAGAGCATCAAATGTCTCCTCATCGATGAGAAACTTGAGCTGAGCCGAAAATCTTACACAACGGAGCATGCGCAGAGGATCGTCCGAGAAAGTGATGTCCGGATCGAGCGGTGTACGGAGAATGCCGTCCTCCAGATCAGCCAGTCCGTCAAAAGGATCGACCAGTTCGCCGAAACGTTCCTCGTTGAGACAGATAGCCAAAGCATTGACGGTGAAGTCGCGACGGTTCTGGTCGTCCTCCAGCGTACCGTCCTCCACCACAGGCTTGCGCGAGTCGTGGCTGTAGCTCTCACGCCTTGCACCGACAAATTCCACCTCAATATCCTTGTATTTCACCTGTGCTGTGCCGAAATTGCGGAACACGGAAATATGCGCCTTGCGTCCGAGACGCTGTTTCAGCGCGTCGGCCACCTGTATGCCGCTGCCGACAACAACTACATCTATGTCGTTTGACGGGCGCTCCAGGAATATATCGCGCACATATCCGCCCACAACATAGCACTCCATGCCCAGCGAGTCGGCCGCATTGCCTATTTCGTGAAAAATGTCCTTGTCAAGAATTTGTGCCAGTTCGGCATCAGAATATATCCTCATTTCAATCTTTTTGTTTTAATGTCTGTTACGAAATAATAAAAACAATAACAATCTGCAAAGTTAACTTAAAAATTTCACATTGAGAAGCATTGCGCAACAAAGTTGCGACCCTGCGTACATACGTGTGCAGGGCAACAGGCCGTCAAACACAGAAAATGGAACAAGAAGCGCCCACACCGTTATGCGTAATAGAACAATTATAAAAGTCCAATTCTTAAAATTTGACACTCCAAAAATTCGTTCTGCGTAACGAAACACGTCCCAAAGGCAAAATTCTCCATTTTTCAAGTATCCACACATCACACTGACCATCAAGCCATTACAATCAACACAATCTTCAATTACAAATCTTCGGCAATACAGAAAAGCCTTTCTGAGCATGCAATAAAGACCATTTCACACTGTAATAAAGGCGATATTATGCCATGAAAAAGACTGTATTGCGCCCTAAAACGGGCTTTTCCAGAATCTCACTCCGTGCAAAGCATCCGATGACACATGGTTCGACGGTCTGTCGAACAGATTTTGCGACGTTTCTGAACACAGAATACAAGATTCTCACAAAGAAAAATCGCGATACATTTTAACTTAAAAATGTTAATATAACTCCCAAATACCATCCACAAGCACTACATCTGTACGCCGTCTTAAAACCGGTAGGAACGCATAGTTACCCACTACCCCGTGCCTCTACATCCGCACAGCTGACAACTCGCTAAAACATCGCCATGAAATAAAAAAATCAAAAAAAAGCCGTAAAAAACGCGGCAAATTATAAAGATATTAAAATCTTGAGCCCACAGACAGTGCATTAATGAATTATTTTATACTTTTGCGGCTGAAATTTATGAAGTATCTTCTTACCATAATGCTGATTGTGACGTTCGCCGGATGCACCGAATCCGACGACCAGAAGGCCGCGCCCATGCTTGCGAAGATAGATTCGCTCTACGAGAAAGGACGCTACAAGGAAGTGCTCGACTCCATTGTGTCGCTGCGCACCACCTACCCCTCGGCAGTCGAAACACGCAAGAAAGCACTCGTGATATGGCAGAACGCGTCGCTGAAGATAGCACAGGAAGACGTGGCACGCACCGACGTCATGCTACAGGAGACACTGCGCAAGATTGAAGCCGAAACCGACCTGGGCAAGGCCAACCTGCTGCGTGTGAAGCGCGACTCGCTCAAGGCACGCTACGAAGCAATGTGCGGAGTGGTCAAGATGATACACATGCGCCAGAAAGAACTTTGAGAAACGCTCACAAGACAGCCAAGCACACAACGGCTGCCGCCTTTTAATGTTTTCATTTCCGCAATTATTTGTATCATAAGAATAAAATGAGTATATTTGTAGCCGGTTATGAATACAACGAAAACTGAAGAACAATTCAAGCACGTCATGCAGGAATGCCACGACCTCTTCGCCGGCAAGCTGCACGACTACGGTGCTTCGTGGCGCATGCTGCGGCCGTCGTCGCTCACCGACCAGCTCTACATAAAAGCCAAACGCATACGCTCGCTCGAGATAAAGAAGACATCACTGGTGGGCGAAGGCATAAGGCCGGAATTCATAGCACTCATCAACTACGGCATCATAGGGCTGATACAGCTCGAACAGGGATTTGCCGACCATACAGACATGAGCCCCGACGAGGCCCTGCGCCTCTACGAACGGCATGCCGCCGAATCGCTGCAGCTCATGCTGAAAAAGAACCACGACTACGACGAGGCGTGGCGCTCAATGCGCGTAAGCAGCTACACCGACTTCATTCTGACCAAAATACAACGCGTCAAGGAGATAGAGGATCTCAACGGTGAGACGCTCGTCTCCGAAGGAATCGCCTCCAACTACATGGACATCATCAACTATGCTGTGTTCGGAGCGATAAAACTGGCTGAAGACAAAGAATGAGATACGCAGCTATCATACTCACAAACGTGTGTCGGCTCGTACTGTCGGTGACTTTCATTCTATCAGGATACGTGAAAGCCATCGATCCGCTCGGCACACAATACAAAATAAAAGACTATCTGGAAGCACTGTCGCTCTACGGAGTGTTTCCCGACTGGCTCACGTTGTCAGCATCAGTCATGCTCTCCGCCGTCGAATTCACGCTGGGCATACTCTTGCTGTTCGCCATACAGCGCCGCGTCATCTCAAGAACCATTCTCGCACTCATGATTGTGATGACGGTCATCACCGTATGGATATTCTTCTACAATCCGGTGCAGGACTGCGGATGTTTCGGCGATGCGCTCAAGCTCACCAACGGCGAAACTCTGGCCAAGAATATCGTGCTGACACTCTGCGCCGCAACCGTCGCCGCACGTCCGATGGAGATGCCGAGACTCATATCGAAGACCAACCAGTGGATTGTCATCAACTACACCATCATCTTCGTATTTCTCACCAGCCTGATAAGCCTCTACACTCTGCCCAAATTCGATTTTCGTCCCTATCACGTGGGAGCAGACATAAAGAAAGGTATGGAGATCCCCGAGGGCGCACCACAACCTGAGTTTGAGACAACATTCATACTGAAGAAGAACGGAGTGACCAAGGAATTCACACTCGAAAACTATCCGGATTCCACTTGGGAGTTTGTCGACAGCAAGACAGTGCAGACCGCAACAGGCTACGTGCCGCCGATACACGACTTCTCCATAACACTCAACACCACAGGAGAGGACATCACGCAGCAGGTGCTCGACGACAAGGGCTACACATTCCTGCTCATATCTCCGCTGCTTGAGTATGCCGATGACAGCAACTTCGGAAACATAGATCAGATATACGAATACGCGCAGGACCACAACGTGCCTTTCTACTGCCTCACAGCCAGCGGCGGAAAAGCCATAAGACGGTGGCAGGAACTCACCGGAGCTGAATATCCGTTCTGCACAACAGACGAGACAACTCTCAAAACAATAATACGCAGCAATCCCGGACTGCTCTTGCTGAAAGACGGTAAGGTGATAAGAAAGTGGAGTCACAACATGCTGCCCGACACCGAAAAGATGACCCAACCGCTCGAGAAACTTGAGATAGGACAGATGGATCAGACGTCAACAACATCGAAAATACTCGAAATAATGATGTGGTTCGTTCTGCCTCTGGCTCTCCTCACACTCGCCGACCGGACTTGGGCATGGACCAAGTGGATAAAGAAAGAACGCAACAAAAACAAGTTATACAAACTCTTTAAACACAAAAAAATGAGAAAGAAAATTGTAGCAGGTAACTGGAAAATGAACATGAACCTGCAAGAAGGCGTTGCTCTGGCTAAAGAGCTCAACGAAACACTTAACGCAGAAAAACCAAACTGCGGCGTGATCATCTGCACTCCGTTCATACATCTGGCTTCTGTAGCACAGGTACTCAATCAGGACGTTATCGGACTGGGAGCTGAAAACTGCGCTGACAAGGAGAAAGGTGCATACACAGGCGAAGTTTCTGCCGAAATGGTAAAGAGCACTGGCGCACAGTATGTAATCCTCGGACACTCTGAAAGACGTCAGTACTACAACGAGACTCCGGAAATCCTGAAAGAGAAAGTGCTCCTCGCACTGAAGAACGGACTGAAAGTTATCTTCTGCATCGGCGAAACTCTCGAAGAGCGCGAGGCTAACAAGCAGAACGAAGTTGTAAAGGCAGAACTCGAAGGCAGCGTATTCAACCTCAGCGCTGAAGAGTTCAAGAACATCATCATCGCTTACGAGCCAATCTGGGCTATCGGCACAGGCAAGACCGCTACAGCTGAGCAGGCTGAAGAAATACACGCATACATCCGCAGCATCGTAGCTGAGAAATACGGCAACGAGACAGCAGAGGACACAACAATCCTCTACGGCGGAAGCTGCAAGGCAAGCAATGCTCCTGAGCTGTTCGCAAAACCTGACATCGACGGTGGACTCATCGGTGGCGCTTCTCTGAAAGCCGCTGACTTCAAAGGCATCATCGACGCTTGGAAGAAATAATCTGAATCAATAAAAAACAGGCGGACCGGCATCGAATCACAGTGCCGGGCCGCCATTTTACAAAACCCATACACACAAGATGAAACGATTCGTCATAATCCTTACTCTCACATTTGCAGTAGCAGCTCTGGGCAACGCACAGACCTATCTGCAACACCTGCAGGAAAAAAGAAACGGACAGGGTAACGTAACGGTGACACAAAGCAAAGAGATTGACGAATTGGTGAACAAAGCCAACACACTCTCCGTCAATACGCCTCCTGCAACAGTAAAGCAAAGCGAAAAGACTTCCGGTGGCACAGAACACCAAAAAGACGCCGCTCAACCGGAAAAGACAACCGCAACCGAAGGTATTCACGACATGAATGAGGAAGCGGAAAGTCCGGTCGTGGACACACGTAAGAAGGTCATGCGCAAAAGCTATAAGGTCGACGGATACAGAGTTCAGGTATTTGCCGGAGGCAACTCAAGAAACGACAAAGTAAAGGCACAGCGCATAGGCAACGACATCAAGCAGGCATTCCCCGAACAGCCGGTCTACGTGCACTTCTATTCTCCGAGATGGATATGCCGCATCGGCAACTTCAGAACATTCGAAGAAGCCAACAACATACTGCACCAGATTCAGAAAATGGGCTACAAACAGGCGTGCATCGTAAGCGGAAAGATAACTGTACCTTATTAAATAAATAATTTCATAAAGTCGTGTATGCAGGCAACAGGCATATACGATAAACACATCACACAATGAATCCCGAAACAGAATACCGCGAGGGCCTCGAAGAACTCGCAGCAAACTACAAGAATATACTACAACTTCTCGGCGAAGACACCGAGCGTGACGGACTTCAGAAAACTCCCATGCGGGTGGCAAAAGCCATGCAGGTACTCACACGCGGATATACGCAAGACCCGCATAAAGTGCTTACAGACGCGCTGTTTGAGGAGAAATACAACCAGATGGTGATTGTAAAGGACATCGATTTCTTCTCGATGTGCGAACATCACATGCTTCCGTTCTACGGAAAGGCGCACGTGGCATATATCCCTAACGGCTATATCACCGGACTGAGCAAGATTGCACGCGTGGTCGATATATATAGTCACAGGCTTCAGGTTCAGGAACGACTTACACAACAGATAAAAGATTGCATCCAGAGCACATTGCATCCGCTCGGCGTAATGGTGGTGATCGAGGCAAAACACATGTGCATGCAGATGCGCGGAGTGGAAAAACAGAACTCAATAACAACGACAAGCGACTTCAGCGGAGCATTCAACCAGGCCAAGACAAGAGAGGAATTCATGAACCTTCTGAGAGGAGAATCAAAAAAAATATGATATTTCATGCAAGATAAATTCACATCGTGCATTATAATATTATATACCAAAATAAAAATTAAATAAACAATATGAAAAATTTAAAATCTTTTACCGTTGCACTATTCTTATCCATTGTAACAGCATTCTCAGTTTCTTCCTGTCTTGAAACAGAAAATACCGGTAATCCTTATCCGGAATTGTCACTCAGCGACTCAATCGAAGCCGTAAACAATGCACTCGGCTCTTATACCGGAAAATTATACTACATAGACCCGACAAAGCCTTCCATCGACAGAGAAGACTCACTAGATATAAGCTGGAAAATAGAGAAAGAAGGAATGACAAGAGGTTATATGACAACCGAAAACTTCCCTATCAAGCCACTGGCACTCTATGTTACCAACACCACAAGCATGGACAAGTCTAAAGAAATACTTGAATCTGCGCCAAATCAGACTTATACCACCAGTGTTGTGCCTTATCTCAAGCTTGAAGTTTCAAACTCACTGTTCTTCCAGTACTCCATTCTTCCGAAGAAGAAAGACATGACATTCTATGTTGACTATAACGGCTCATCACATAGAGTAACAGTTACATTCGCAGAATACATCACTGATGCATCAGGCTACTACTATTATCCTGTTGCCTACAAGAAGGACAAACTGTTCCAGGGCAATATCATAATTGATAAGGTGACAGTTGACGCTACAGAGCATGAAATAGGAACTGTCTTTGGAATAAAAGGTCATCAAACAATTGTTGAATAAACGATGAAGTTCATTTCTTGGAACGTAAACGGCCTCAGGGCATGCATTACAAAGGGCTTTGAAGATTCTTTCAAAGCCCTTGATGCTGATTTTTTCTGTCTGCAGGAGACAAAGCTACAGGAAGGACAGACCGATCTGAAGTTTGAAGGATACGATTCTTACTGGAACTATGCAGACAAGAAAGGATATTCGGGTACGGCAATTTTCACAAAGCACAAGCCTTTGAGCGTAAGCTATGGAATCGGCATTGACGAACACGACCATGAAGGACGTGTCATCACTCTCGAAATGGAAGATTTCTTTCTCGTCACTGTCTATACGCCGAACTCTCAGGACGGACTGCGCCGCCTCGATTACCGAATGAAATGGGAAGACGATTTCCAGGCATATATAAAGGCTCTCGATGAAAGAAAACCGGTGATAATATGCGGTGACCTGAATGTCGCACATGAGGAGATCGACCTTAAGAATCCTAAAACAAACAGGATGAACGCCGGCTTCACAGACCAGGAAAGAGAGAAAATGACAGTCTTCCTCAACAGAGGATTCGTCGATACATTCAGAAACAAGTATCCCGACACCGTGAAATATTCATGGTGGTCATACAGATTCAAGGCCAGAGAGAAGAACGCCGGGTGGCGTATCGATTATTTCCTGATATCCGACAGACTGAAAGAACGCATGCGCGACGCTCTCATCCACAACGATATCTTCGGAAGCGACCACTGTCCTGTAGAACTCATTATAGAATGACAAAAGGCTGGAAACGGCCTCACCATCTCATAGTAAACTGACAAAAATACTTCGGCGGACCTGTTCTGACATTTCAGACACAGGTCCGCCGAAGCATTTTATTATATCTTTCACCTCACCAGATGTACTTTGCCGCTAAGCCATACAGGCCGTTCTGGTCAGTCATACGGGCTTTCCGGCCATGCATTACCAAACAATTCTCCTCATGGTAAGAACGGAATGGACAGCCGGAATGCCGGATACGCTATTGCGAAACAGCACCCGTGACACCCTTGACAGGATCGCCAAAACCAGAGCGCGAAGCAGGATCGTACACTGCAACACTCACCATCGAGTCGGCACAACCATAATAAAGGAACCATTTCGAGCGGTGATATACGAGTCCCTCAATAAACACCGTACCGGCTACATACTGTCCGCTTTTCTCGAAGGCGGTCATGGGACGGAAGAAAGGCTTGTCAAGTCTGTCGAGATATTTCAATGGATCGTCCTTGTCAAAGAGCATCTGACCGGCTGCATAGGTGTTCGACGGATAATCGGTATCGCCAGATTCTCCTCCTGCATTCTTGCCATTATAAAACAAGACAATTCCTTTTGAAGTAAGTATAGCAGGCGGTCCACACTCAGTAAGCATACTGTCGAAATATCCTTTGCGCGGTTCAGCCAGCTTTATAAGATTTCCTTCCGCATCAGTATATGGTGTCCACTCCACCAAATCGTCCGACGTTGCCGCACAAACCCACTGTTCTCCCCAATACATAAGATACTTCATCTTACCACCGACAGACACTTTTGCAGCCACCTGACGCCCATTTCTTATTTCCGTAAGTATAGATCCCGACTTGCAGGCAAAGTCCGCGTATCGGCCGTTCAATGCGTGAAGAAAAGCCGGTCCGTGCTTTTTCCATGTCCTGAGATCGCGCGAAGTGGCAATGGAAAGCCTCGGTTTGTCATGATTCCACGATGTGTATGTCATCACATAAAGCGTCTTTCCACCAACCTTGGCAGCTACAACACGCGGGTCCTCGCATCCTCCGTCCCACTCATATTTGCGTGATATCTGTGTCGTATCAGGATACATCACAGGCAGCGCCTCCCTTTTGTCTATGTGCAGACCGTCGGACGTTTCTACAAGACCTATCCTTGACGTGCGTCCGCCGATGCCCGCAGCAGGGTTGTCCTCTGCCCTGTACAACACAAAAATCTTCCCATCCTTCACTACGGCAGCCGGATTGAATGTATCAGCCAGCTCCCATTTCACGTCGGCCGACTTCATCGGACAATGAAATACGCTCTCAGCCTTCGGTCTGATAAGAGGATTCACACCTTCAGGACGCTCAAAACCGCCAAACGCCCAATCCGGCAACGGATTGTCGTTGCCTGCATTCACTGTGAGACATGCCACCATAAGACATGCCGTAAACAACAAGTTTCTTTTCATGTATGGTTATCGTTAGTTAATAGCAAGGTTGCAAACATGCATAGATGTATAAATATATAACACTTATAAAAGCAATTAATTATCCGACAGACGGACATTTAACAAGTTTTGACTCAGCACAGCAGAAATTCAACGGTGACGGGCTTCAATGAAAATCAGCCGCATCAACCCGATAGCAGCGCTGTTTTCCTCAGCAGGAAGAGAGTGCAAACAGTGCACTTTCAGATTTTCAGTATCCCGCGATTTTCTCGTCCGAGTTTTCAGTTCTACCCCGAAAAATAAGCGAGAATTTGCGGACCGGTTCTCCGTCTGGCGCAAATACGCGAATTATCAGAGCTTCACATAAGTTACTGAACAGCAACAACTTATGTTTAACATCCATTTTTTCATGCTGCAACAAGCACCATTTCAGCATGCGATATTGCCCGTTTCAGGACCTGAAATACACAATATCACACCCTAAAACAGAAGAAATCACAGGCTAAAATGGGCATAATCGGAACGCAAGACTAATTATCCGGTATTCCACTATAGGGTATACCACAAGGCCGTACGGCCGAAACAGGCCTTTCTGACACCGCAGTTAACATATCCTTACATCTCTTTTGCGATTTTATTTTGTCAAAAAAAAGTCAAGAAAAACTGTAAGTCCGTCGCATGAGTTTTCTTTTAAAAAGCCGATATAAGGCATGGGAAGAGAAACGAGAATAATGCTCTCTTCTTGCGATAATGATTTACCGACTGTAGCAACGTGAACCTAACGTGAACGGATGTGCATAAACGCCGCGCATTGTCATGAAAGGTTTCATCATCCGATGGCAATAATTAATTCGGAACAAAGACGCACAGAATTTCCACAGACAGCGAGTTTTTACGCCATGAAACAACAAAGCGAGGCACGTTTCTCACGAGACATGCCTCACTCTGTTTTTTGATTCATAGTGTTTGGAGTATGTTTGTTCCAAATTAGAGAGAGATTGACGAGGTCAAAAAAGAGATTCGAGAAGACACATTTACCGCTGTCGCGGCAGGCAAAATTGCCGTCTTCTGCTTTTTGACGGTGCAAATTTATACTTTTAAATTGTAACTTACACTATTTTTTAAAGTTATTTCAGAATTAATTTCAGGGCTTATTCCGATTGTCACAAACAGCACTTCTTTTAATTTAAAACATAATAAACAAGCATCATTCTCTATCAATTTGCAAACCGCATATATTTCAATAGCTTATACACATATACAATCCGTGACATTATGATATAATAAAGCATATATGCAAAAATTATACATAACGCCACAAACCGGCATAATTACAATTCATAATCAACATGACCGTCAATTGTCAAAACTCATCATACCATTGAAAGCGATAGCCTCGCGCGACGCAGGAAACACATCGAGCGTAGCATGGCCGTCGTCAGCAACATACAACAGATACTGATATCTGTCTTCGGAATTGGTGACTATAATATCAATCTTAGTGCCCTTACCGTCCGATGAGCGCGATTCATTATATTGCTGCATTACTCCGTCAAAGTCCAGTCCGTCGCCTCCGCCGTAAGGAATATTATACGCCCGGCCCACATAGGGCAGACACGAATATATGGAATCGCCCGAAATGTGAAGATAATAGCCTCCATCGAGATGACGGCTTGACACACGTCGCGGACGTATATACGTCATGTCTATGGTGTAATAACGGTCGTCCAGGGCTTGTCTCACGTTCTGTGCCGTTAGCGCCAGATTCTGTTTGCGCTGCTCTTCCGTTGTCCTGCCAGTAGCACATGCCATCAGCGTCAGTACAACAGCTATCAGAAAAACAATCTTTTTCATTACCATAATAATATAAAAATTAAACAATCATGTCTTCCGCATCTCTCATCACAAAGATACAATGCAGAACATCATACGGCTAATATAGCACAATTATACATCTTCACAACACAGCATTAGGAATATTTATCAATTAATCACATATTTATATCTCCACAACGGCCGATAAACAATCATGCCGCGGAGAGTCCTTACATATCAGACAGCTCCGCGGCATGACCTCTAACGGTTATTCAGGCTTATCTTACGACATATTTCCTGTCACCTATTATATATACGCCCTTAGGCAATCCAACAAGCGCTGCGTTGCGCTGCACACCGTCGCGTACCATAACTCCGGTGATGCTATACACACGCACAGTCTGTGCGGCATCGTCTGTCGTGACAGAACCGAGACCTGTCGATGTGGTGCTGCGATAGAGAGCGACATACGCCTGAGCATTCTTGTAGCAAGCAAAACGCGGGGACGACACATTATAATATATCACACGGCCACTCACCGCAGCGTTCTCTATCATCGCGTTGCCACCACTGAATGTTATGTCCCAACGCTCGTTGTCGCCTGTGACGCTCGCCGTAGAATAGAGTTTATTGCTTGACCCCGAATATGAAAGATATGTTCCGTTGTTCACATCACGCAGGGTGTATGCACCGGCTGTTCCTTCCAGTGTGAGTGCATGCACATTCTTTGCGTCGGCATCGTCGATGACCACCTTGCCGTCAGCAGCTGTCACTGCCGCACAACCTCTGATGTCACCGCTCTGATCGCCCATCGCTACAGATTGATCAGTACCGTTCTGCTCATAAACAATCAGATAATTATAACCCGTAAGCAGATCATCTGTGGACGATATCTTCTCATAAGTCGCTCCCGTCGGTGTCGGTTCCGGATCTGGATCAGGATCCGGGCCAGGCGTTCCTTCCGGTTCCACGTAGTTGTCATAGCTGAAAGCCATGTCTGTCATTGTGCCCCATACATACTGTTCCAGTCCCGGATAGTCTACATACGGATTACGGTTGTGCTGTATGCCATACACGGCATTGTTGCGGTCTATCTCCTTCTGGCTCACCGGATCTTCCTTTGCCCAACGCAAGAGCATATCCACCACCCATGTCTTGTATGCCGGATACTTGTTATGGGCAAGCATATCGCTGTTCCATCCCTGCACTTTGTCCTCATAACAGGTCACCATATAGAAATAGATGCGTGCGAAATCGCCCTTGTATTCGTCGTTTGGTTCGAACACAATACCAGAATATCCGGACACAGTACATTTACCCCGCTTGCTGAATCCGCCGTTCGACTGATAATCTTCTCCATTGGTTTCACCAAATGGATAATTACTACGTTTACTGTTCACATAACCGTCTGTCGGCACAAGATGAAAGAGATCTGTATACATAGGCTTGGCGTCGTTGAACCAACTTTTCGGGAAAGAATGCTCACGGTTGTAAACGTCACCCTCCTTCTTATAGTTTCCGGCTTGGTCTGCACCGAAAGTATAGTTTGTCGTACTCGAATACATGTCCCATACCTTGCCGTCGCTGCGACGGTCGGTAGTTCTGAAATCGTCCCACAGATTATCATACGAACGCACCGTATGACTCTTTATTACCGACCAGAGTGCCGTTTTCAGTGCACTGCCTTTCTTTCCGTCGGCCTGCTGATAATAAGTACCGCTGTTGTTCGGACCCTGCGCGAACATCTGCACAAGCATGAACAATGCAGCAGTAAACATAATGTTTCTTTTGCTTATATTCATATCCTTATGTATTAAGTTGATTGTCGTGAGTTACAGTAAAATGCAGACTACAAAAATAAGCATTTTATAATCATCATGCAAGAGTTTGATACATTTTATGACATCAGCCATGACGTGACGTCCAATCGTCTTCAGAAAGCGTAAAACAATGCGAAACAAATACTGCCAACAACATATTACCGCACATACACTACATACGAGAACGAGCAGGCGTGTGCATACAAAAGAAAAGCGGGATGCAGATACTCCGCATCCCGCTCTATACTTATCCGGCCGCACAATGGACAGACATCCATATTACCAGAGCATCCATGCTGCTCCGTCAGCCGTGTTTCATGTCATTTCACAATATGCTTCTCACCGTCAACGACATAAATGCCGCTCTTCAGTCCGTCAAGTGCTTTATCTCTGGAGACATTGCTGCGCACCTGACGGCCGTCAACTGCATACACGTTGACGTATTTCTCAGCAGTCTCCTTATTAAAATTTTTGATACCGGTGCTCTCGTCTGTATTCACAAGATACTGCACGAGCTTTGCATACTCAGCAGCATATGAAACCTGATGGAAAGCCTTTGTCTTGGTGTTCGATTCCCATCCGCCGAGCAGATTGTTTGGAAGGAATCCATCCTGCAGATAGTTGTCATATGCATAGTCAAGGTTGTCCTGGAAGTTATCGCAACCACGCTTTGCATTGTTGTCTTTCGCACCGAGACGGTTTTCGAACTCTGCGTAAGGCACAGCATCAACATATGCACGGAGCAGAACGTTGTTGAACCATGCGTTGAAACCGTTCAGAGCGTCTGTATCATAAGGGAACGGGAAGTAAGTCTCACCGTTTATTGTCTGGCGTGTGCCGCGGAAGTGCTCGTAAGAATCTGTTGCTATCTCCTTTGCCTCGTTGAGATAATACTCATCGCCTGTTGCAAGATAAAGGTCAACCGCACCACAGAGCATTGTTCCTGTATTGTATGTGAACTGTGTTCCGCCCGGGCCACCAATGTCAACATGCTTGCGATATCTCACACCGTCAACTTCCTCATACTGTATTTCACCGATAACGCCACCACACATGTCATGGAAACATCCGGTCTTCTCATCATAAAGATGTTCCTTCTGCCATGCGTATACCTTCTTAGCGTAGTCAAGATAATATTCATATTTGTTCACAGTCTTCGACGAACGTGTGTTGTCTGTGTTCACATAATAATGTGTGGTTGTCTCGTCGCTGCCCTTATACATCTCTGCGAGCCATACCAACGGCGAGATGACCGGCGAGTTACTGCAGGCGTGTTTTGAGTTGTAACCCGGTCCCCAAGTGATACCTCCGTACTCGTTTCCGCGTGAATCTACACACACATCCCATCCGTCGAGAATATACTCGATAAGATATTCGGCACGATTTTTATAAACTTCCTTACCGGTATTCTTGTAAGCGCGGATGAACTCGCGTGCCAGCCACATCTGGTCATCATAAACATTCTCGATGCCGGTCACTGTAGCCTCACCCGGTCTTGCACCACGGTGTACGCCGTAGATGTCATACCACTTTGTGGTGCGGGCATAAGAAACAAGCTCATAGCTGCCTGCGTAATACCTTATTGATGAATAAAGGTCGTTCAGAAGATTCACATACTTTTCATGATCAAGTTCGTAAAACTCAGGTGCAACATCCTTCAGAGCTGTTATGCCTTCAAGAATAGAATTCACAGCCTCCATCACAGCTGTATAAGGCCATACGTCCGACGTTCCGTCCTCGTGGGTGTGACGCTTGAGATCATAAACGTCCTTCATTTCCATTTTCATGCCGGCACCTGTAAAACACTTTGAAATCACGCCATCCACGAGTTCCATCGAACGTTCAAGATTGCGGATAGCAAGGGTTGTCTGTTCGTCATTGCCGTTGTTGCTGTCGGATGCAGGCATAGCCGATGCATTGAACGCAAACGCCGTGACAAACATTGCTAAAAACAGTTTCTTCATTGTAAATTAAGTTTTTTATTCATGCTCCGTTATGCAAAACCATTTATCGGAGATGAGTATGTTTAAGGAAAATGAACAATAAGCTGAATTATGGTAAAAAAAAGTCGGGATGACTGGACTCGAACCAGCGACCACACGCCCCCCAGACGTGTACGCTAACCAACTGCGCTACATCCCGTTTCTGCAAAAGCGTTGCAAAGGTAATCATTTTTATTTGTAATATGCAAACATGCCGTGACAAATACCGTATGTTTAACTAATTTTTACAATCGTCACATTCTGTATATAGCGCACCCTCTGAACCATCTATTGCCCACGTCAACACGCCTTCCTGACAAGCCCTAACATAACTGCACGCAACTCCACTACAGCACCGAAAAATGTATAAATATGCAATACGGACAGTAAAAAATTTTGACAACAAAAAATTGAAAAATAGAAACGAGATCACGTCTTTAATTACATAAAATATAAATATCCATACAACTTTGCATTCAAAATTTTTCGGTCGCATAGCAATAAAGACTTTTTCGCACCACAATAAGCAGCATTCCACACGTCATAATGAACCATAATGCAACATGAAACGGGCTGTTTGGGGACACAACAAAGGCCATTCCGCACGGCCATCACCGGCGTTTCGCGTCACAAAAACATCCAAACCATTGACTGACAGCAATTTAGCAAAGATGCTCAAAACTCGCGTATTTGCAACCAAACACCCTTTTATCCACGCCGACGACACTCTCGTCGGGTTGACGTCCACACATAATGAATATTTATTCACAGTTTCTGCATATTCATACAAACGCAATACAGCTTAGCCCCACCCTTCATCCATATCCGTTACATGTCGTCCACGGTCCTATATACTACTGCAGAAGCCATTGCATCCTCATATGTCTTAGAAAAACACGAAGTATCAGCAGCTTGTTATATAAATGCAAACACATGTCATACATAGTTAACATTTTTGGGCAGACAAAATATTTTAGTTACCTTTGTACCAAAAGAAATCCTGACTCTTCAAACTCAAACAATATGCAATACAACATATCCGCACCAAAACAAATAGACACTACCATAGCGCTGCCTGCATCCAAAAGCATCAGCAACCGCGCTCTGATAATACACGCCCTGTCGGGAGGCGACACTCTGCCCGACAATCTTTCCGACTGCGACGATACGGAGGTGATACTCCACGCGCTGGAGCATCGTCCGCAGACGGTTGATATCAAAGCGGCAGGAACGGCCATGCGGTTTCTCACAGCCTACTTCGCAGCTACTCCAGGCGAACATACCATCACCGGAACCGAGCGCATGAAACACCGCCCCATAGGTCCGCTCGTTGATGCGCTGCGCTATCTCGGAGCCGACATAGAGTATCTGGGCGAGGAAGGTTTCCCGCCACTGCACATCAGAGGCAGACAGCTCGACGGCGGACATGTGGAGATACCGGGCAATGTAAGCTCACAGTATATCTCGGCTCTGCTCATGATCGGTCCTGTTCTGACCAACGGACTGGAACTGAAGATGACCGGCGAAATAGTGTCACGTCCGTACATTGATCTCACGCTCTGGATGATGCGCGAATTCGGAGCAGACGCCGACTGGAGCGAGATGGACACTGTAACTGTGAACGCCAAGCCCTACATACAACGCCCATACACAATAGAGAGCGACTGGAGCGCGGCATCCTACTGGTATGAGATGCTAGCACTGTGCGGCGACGAAGAGTCCTCAATAAGACTAACCGGCCTTTACGACGGCTCCAAACAGGGTGACTCTGTGGTGAAATACATATTCTCGTTGCTCGGAATAAAAACTCTCTTCGAGTCGAAAGAAGAAGGACGCGCCACAACCGTCACCCTTAAGAAGGTGCCCTGCATGCTGCCAAGACTCGACTATGACTTCATCAGTTCGCCCGACCTTGCGCAAACTGTTGTTGTAACGTGCGCCATGAGAGACATTCCATTCCGTTTCACCGGACTGGCAAGCCTCAGAATAAAGGAGACCGACCGCATAAGCGCGCTGAAGAACGAACTGCGCAAACTTGGTATAACTCTCACCGACGAGAACGACGACACGCTATGCTGGGACGGACAACGCTGCGAACCATCCGGCCCGACATTCGACACATACGAAGATCACCGCATGGCACTCTCGCTGGCACCGGCAAGTCTCATGGCTGGCGACATCAATATAAACAATCCGGAAGTGGTGTCGAAATCATATCCACACTTCTGGAACGACCTGCGCAAGGCCGGATTTATTATAAACGAAAGACCGTAAAACACCGACATGTCCGTACTCTGGATCACACTTACAGGCGTCCTGTTGCTTGTAGCAGGACTTATATGGAGCCGAATGAACATAGGCGGCACCGGAAACAACAACAATGCTGCGTCCTCATGCGCCACTTGCGACGGCACATCAGCCAAATGCGAACAGGAATGCATGATGGAAGCCGCCACAAAAGAGATAGAATATTTCGACGACGAGGAACTCGACAAATTCGCCGGACGGCAGTCTGACAGCTACAGTCAGGAGGAAGTTGAACAGTTCTGCGAGGTATTGCACACCATGCGTCAGGACGAAGTACAGGCCTGGTGCCGCAGCCTCACCCTGCGTGGCATATCTTTGCCCGACGAGCTGAAGGACGAAGTGATAATGCTTATAGACGATGAACATTCTTGAATACAGCTTTTTCCAGAACGCGCTCATCGGTTCGGTGCTGGCAAGCATCGTATGCGGACTTGTCGGAACATACATTGTGACGCGCCGCCTCACATTCATCAGCGGCGGCATCACACACGCCTCGTTCGGCGGCATAGGCATCGGCGTGTTTCTGGGCATCAATCCCATATTCTCGGCAATGATATTCTCGGTGCTCAGTGCATTCGGCATACAGTGGCTGTCGCGTCGCGGTAATGTGCGCGAAGATTCTGCCATTGCCGTGTTTTGGGCCTTCGGTATGAGCATCGGCATACTGTTCTGTTTTCTCGCGCCGGGTTTCGTACCCGACCTGCCGTCGTTTCTCTTCGGCAGTATACTGACTATCGAAAGCAGCAACCTGTGGCTGCTGGCCGCACTCTGCCTTATCACACTGTTCCTGTTCACAGCCTACTACCGCACGATTGTCAGCACAGCGTTCGATCCGGAGTTCGCACGCTCACAGCATTTGCCAGTAAACCTCATCGAATACACAATGATGGCACTCATCGCCATGACCATTGTCTCAACGCTGCGCATGGTAGGCATTGTGCTGGCAATGAGTCTTCTGACCATTCCACAGATGACAGCCAATCTCTTCACATACAATTTCGGACGCATCGCTGCATACAGTATACTCATCGGTTGCATCGACTGCATAATGGGACTGGCGTTGTCCTACTGGCTCAATGTTCCGTCTGGAGCATCCATTATTTTTGTAAGTATCGTCATTTATTGTCTTTGCAAGGCAATAAAATACGTACTCAAGCAGTTAAATAAGAGTGAAACATCACAACACTAAATACTTAGCCATACTCATGGCTGCCGCATGGCTCATGATAATGGCCGCTTGCTCTACGCAGAAAAACACTGCGAAGAGCAGATGGTGGCATGCCTTCAACGCCAGATACAACACCTATTACAACGGATCACTGGCATACATCGACGGTTCGCTGGAGAAAGAAAACGGCAACCGCGACAACTTCACGGAAATGCTGCCTCTTTACACCGTGGGCAACAAGAACAGCCGTGAACTGGGCAAAAGCAACTTCGACCGTGCGATAGAAAAATGCCAGAAGGCGATAAAACTGCACAGCATAAAGCGCAAGCCGGTATGGACTAAAAACAGAAAGAAGACCGAAAAAGACCTGGAATGGCTCGGACGCAAAGAGTATAACCCTTTCCTTTGGAAGGCATGGCTGCTCATGGGTCGCTCACAGTTCAGCAAAGGCGACTTCGACGAGGCCGCCTCAACATTCTCATATATGAGCCGTCTGTATCAGACACAGCCAGCCATATATGGCAAAGCAAGGGCGTGGCTGGCCAAATGCTACCTTGAGGAAGGCTGGATATACGATGCTGAGGACGTAATACGCAACATGCAGCGCGACTCCATACACTGGCAGGCACGCAAAGAGTGGGACTACACCTACGCGAGCTACTACATACACACCGGCGACTATGAAAAAGCAGTACCCTATCTGCGTAAAGTCATTAAGCACGAAATGCGCAGCAAGCAGCGTGCACGTGAGTGGTATCTAATGGGCCAACTGCAGACCGCACTCGGCAACAAGACTGAAGCAATGAAAGCCTACAAGCGTGTAATAAGACAGAATCCGCCATATGAGGTGGAGTTCAACGCCCGCATAGCCATGACCGAGGTGATGTCAGGCAACCAGTCGAAGAAAATGATAAGACGGTTGAAGCGTATGGCCGCCTCAGACAAGAACAAAGACTATCTGGATCAGGTGTACTACGCCATCGGAAACATATATCTCGCCCAGAAAGACACACTCAACGCCATCACTGCATACGAGAAAGGAAACAGCGGATCAACCCGCAACGGCATTGAAAAAGGTGTGCTGCTGCTCAAACTTGGTGACATATACTGGAACCGCGAACGCTACAACGACGCACAGCGTTGCTACGGCGAGGCGATAGGTCTGCTCGACAAGGAACGTAAAGACTACGAGCAACTTTCGCGCCGCTCACAGGTTCTCGACGAACTTGTGCCTTACACAGATGCTGTCCATCTGCAGGACTCGCTCCAGGCACTGGCAAAAATGGACGAGAAACAGCGTAACGAAGCCATCGACCGCGTGATAGAAGCCTTGAAGAAAAAGGAAAAGGAAGAACAGGACAAGCTGGCTGAGCAGAAAGCGCAAGAGGTAATAGCGCAGAACGGAGGCACTGTGGACAACATAAACAACAACAATCAGCAGACTCCCGGACAGACAAACAAAAATTCGGTGTGGTACTTCTACAACCAGATGGCAGTGAATCAAGGTAAAGCCGAATTCCAGAAGAAATGGGGAAAGAGAGAAAACGTGGACAACTGGCAGCGCGTAAACAAGACCGTCGTGGCCTTTGGCGAACAGCAGGAGATGACCGAAGAACAGCTCGACTCCATAGCAAGGGCCGAAGCCATAGCCGATTCGCTAGAACTGATAGCCGACAGCGCACAGAACGATCCACACAAACGAGAGTACTATCTCAAACAGATACCATTCACAGAGGAACAGGTACAGGCCAGCAATCTTATAATAATGGACGGACTCTACAACTCCGGTGTAATATTCAAGGACAAACTCGACAATCTGCCATTGAGCGAAAAGGCTCTCAGACGTATCACCGACAGCTATCCGGAATATGAGAACATGGCCGACGTGTTCTATCATCTGTTCCTGCTCTATTCGAGAATGGGCGACCCGCAGACAGCCGAAACGTATGTTGAAAAGTTGAAACAGAACTATCCGGAAAGCCCTTGGACAACACTGCTCACCGATCCATATTTCGTTGAAAACGCCAAATTCGGCGAGCATATAGAGGATTCCATCTACGCAGCAACCTACGATGCGTTCAAGGCTGACCGTCTGCAAGAAGTAGCGGCCAACCTGAAGATATCCGAAACACGCTTCCCGCTCGGAGCCAACCGCGACAAATTCATATTCATCGGAGGTCTCGGAAAACTCAACGAGGGTGATGCTGAAGGATGTGTGAACGACATGAACATGCTCGTAGCAAAGTTCCCGCAAAGCGAACTGAGCAATCTTGCCGGCATGATAGTGAACGGTGTGAACGCAGGACGGAAAATATACGGCGGCAAATTCGACATGAGTAATGTATGGGAACGCCGCACCGAGGCTCTCACTCCGGCCGACTCTACCGCCGAAAAGACGCTTTCGAACGAACGGAACACCAACTTCCTGTTCATCTTTGCATACAGCCCAGACTCCGTGAACGAAAACAAACTGCTCTACGAACTGGCAAGATACAACTTCACAAGCTACATGGTGCGCAACTTCGACATCGTGATAGAACCGGCTGAAGGCGTGAACAGAATGACCGTATCAGGATTCAGAAACTACGACGAGGCCCTGCAGTACGCACGACAACTGTATGCTCAACAGAACATAATACGCCAGGCAGCACACAGCCGCACTATAATAATAAGTGAGATAAACCTGCCTCTGCTCGGCACAAAATACAGTTACGACGACTACGACAAGTTCTACAACAAACACTTCGCACCGCTAAAGGTTAGTACACTGCATCTGCTGACAGAGCCGGCTGAGATAACTACAGTGAGAAGGAAGGAAGGCGAGCCGACACAAGAGGAAATAGACCAGTTGCTCGACAACGGTACATTCATTGACAACGGACTTGACGTGGAACCTGCAGACAACGGAACGATAATCGTACCTGAAGAGAACGCGCCTGCAGAAGAAGCCGGTGAAACAGTTATACCTGCTGAAGACAACACCGGTAAAGACAAAACACAGGACGGAACTACAATTGTACCCGAGTCAGAAGAGAAGAACCCGCAGGAAAAGAAAGACGAACTCAAGCAGGAAGAAAATATGATGAACCCTGTGCCGGACAGCATGAAGGACGAAAAGAAAGACGAGTCCAAGCAGGAAGAAAACATGATGAATCCTGTGCCGGACAGTGTGAAGGACGAAAAGAAAGACGAATCCAAGCAGGAAGAAAACATGATGAATCCTGTGCCGGACAGCGTGAAGGATGAAAAGAAAGACGAATCCAAACAGGAAGATAATATGATGAACCCTGTGCCGGACAGCGTGAAGGATGAAAAGAAAGACGAATCCAAGCAGGAAGACAACATAATGAACCCTGTGCCGGACAACACAAAGAACGAAAAGAAAGATGTCTTGACCGAACCGGACGACTCGATAATCATTCCTCTAGAGGATCTTAAGGACGACAACACGGAGAACGCCAAGCCGAAGGAAGAACCGAAACAACCTCTGAAGAAGGAGAACGACGACAGCAAGACCGCTCCCAAGAAACAGCAGGAGGAAAACAAGCAGCAGGAAGAAAAGCTGCCGGCCCAACAGCTGGAGGACGAGTTCTACTTCGAAGATGACTTCCAGGACACCGGCAACAAGAAAAAGAAGGACACTCCGGACGTGATATACGACGAATACTACGATCTGGAAGGCTTCTGAACCGGAGGTCTGTAAGACGTCCGGACGGCATCCGCAGAACATCAACAAACACAGAAACACTCAGCAACAAAACATCAGACATATGACAAACGGTTTGTTATTATGGGTGGATGATGAGATAGAACTGCTCAAGGCACACATCATCTTCCTCGAGAAAAAAGGCTACGAAGTCATCACCGTGAGCAATGGTATCGACGCCATTGACAAATGCCGGCAGACAACGTTCGACCTTATATTGCTCGACGAGATGATGCCCGGCCTCACAGGACTCGAGACTCTGCAGCAGATAAAGGAGATATCGCCCGCCACACCTGTGGTGATGGTGACGAAAAGCGAGGAGGAGAACATCATGGACCAGGCCATCGGGTCGAAGATTGCCGACTACCTCATAAAACCGGTGAATCCCAACCAGATTCTGCTGACGCTGAAAAAGAATATCCACAAGAAGCAAATTGTAACCGAAGTGACGCAGACCAGCTATCAGCAGAACTTCGGAAACATAGCCATGCAGATAATGGAGAGCCGCACATACGACGACTGGGTGGACATATACAAGCGTCTGGTGCACTGGGAACTGGAACTGAGCAGCACCAACAGTTCGATGACCGAGACGCTGCAGATGCAGAAAGAGGAGGCTAACATAGGCTTCGCCAAGTATGTGAAGAACAACTACATGGACTGGATGACGGCCTCAGGCGACGCGGAACGTCCGCTCATGAGCCCCGACATATTCAAGAAAAAGGTGTTCCCGCTACTCAACAGCGGCGAGAAAGTGTTCCTCATCGTTATCGACAACTTCAGATACGACCAGTGGCGCGTCATCGCACAAGAGGCCGGCGACATGTTCGACATCGACGAGGACATGTATATGAGCATACTGCCTACAGCCACCCAATATGCGCGCAACGCCATATTCAGCGGTCTGATGCCGAGCAAGATAGCCGAGATGTTCCCCGAACTGTGGGTGGACGAGGACGAGGAGGAAGGCAAGAACCTCAACGAGGAACCGTTGATACGTACACAGATAGAACGCTTCAGGCGTCACGACTCGTTCAGTTATCACAAGATAAACGGAACGGCAGGCGGAGAGAAGATAATAGAACGCCTGAACGAACTGCTCAGAAACGACCTCAACGTGATTGTGGTGAACTTCATCGACATGCTCTCACATGCCCGCACAGAGTCGAAGATGGTGCGCGAGCTGGCCAACACAGAGTCGGCCTACCGCAGCATAACGCTCAGCTGGTTCCAGCACTCGGTGATGAGCGAACTGCTGAGAAAACTGTCGGAGACCGACTGCAAGGTGATAATAACGACCGACCACGGCAGTATCCGTGCGTCGAAAGCCGTAAAGATTGTGGGCGACCGCAACACCAACACCAACCTGCGGTACAAACTGGGCAAGAACCTGAACTTCAGTTCGAAGGACGTATTCGTGATAAAAGACCCGCGCAAGGCACAGTTGCCGGCGCCGAACCTCAGCACAGCGTACGTGTTTGCCACCGGAAACTCATTCTTCGCCTATCCGAACAACTACAACTACTACGTGTCCTACTACAAAAACACGTTCCAGCACGGCGGCATTTCGATGGAGGAGATGCTCATACCGCTGATAACTCTCACATCAAGAAAACGATAAAAACAAAAAGATATGGAAATAAAAATCAACTCGCTCGACCAGATAGGCGCTGCCGCAGAACAGTTTGTGGCATGCATGAAAGACGCCAGAGTGTTTGCATTCTACGGCAAGATGGGCGCAGGAAAGACTACATTCATCAAGGCTGTGTGCGAATGCATGGGCGTGAAGGAAGTCATCACATCGCCGACATTCGCCATAGTGAACGAATACCAGTCGGAAACAACAGGCGGACAGATATTCCACTTCGACTTCTACCGCATAAAGAAGCTGGAGGAGGTGTACGACCTCGGCTACGAAGAATATTTCTACAGCGGCGCTCACTGCTTCATAGAGTGGCCAGAACTGATAGAAGACCTGTTGCCTGAAGACGCAACAAGAGTGACAATAAAGGAGAACGAGGACGGCAGCCGTTCTGTGATAATCTGACACAGAGACAGCAAGCAGCCGACATACCAAGACATGGTGCAAATCGACACGTAGCACAGCGCCACGTAAAAACAACCATACACAAACACAACAGCATTCACACGGACCGGACACCGTCGTGCGGATGCTGTTTTTCATTTACCCTTTCCGGCACGAAGAAAAACGCCCGTACCGCACTGACAACATGTCACCACCAACCCTGCATCATTATTTTATCCCCCACAGACTGCCATCCGGATACATCCAGACTGCCATTCTGCCACACCACGACCCCACTGCCTCGCCGCATATGAGAACTCGTCAAACTACCCTCTCCGACTTTTTGTCAGACATGACAAACTGAAGAAAATGTATATTTATACAATTTCAGAAGTAAAAAATTTTGACAAAAAAATTCGCGAAATAGAAAACGAAAATCGGTCGCGACACTGTAAGAAAACACAGACAAGCCTTTTTCACAACCGGACAGAACGACTGAAAAATCAGAAAATTCAAGCCGCCCGCGCGATATTGCCCGTTTGGCATTGCGAAAAAATCCATTTGATGCCTCAATATAGAGCATATCACACCATGAAACGGGCTTTATCGCACCCTAAAACAGACCATTTCGCAACACCAAAAACAGGCCATCGGGACACATGAATGCGTAACCCATTGTACGACAACAGATTGCACAACCCTCTCAAAACTCACGTATTTGCGACCGAAAAATCTGTCGTGCGTTCCATCGATACTCTCAGCGAGTTGACGATGTATAAATATTCATCGGCAATCATGCGAATGTATATTTATGCAAAAATTCGTATCACGCACACGACCGGCCTGTCACACCATATGACAGAATCTCTGCCCGATGCCAGCCACCACTCTACGAACGCCCAGCTCCACCACAGACAGCACACAGACCACACCCATGAGCATGAAAAAAGGTATGCCCCGGCACAGCCGGAACATACCCAACATTTCACATATCTTTACTCAGCATTACTTCAGAAGAGCGTCAAACTTCTCCTGCAGCACAGCCTTTGTGGTGGCACCTACGAACTTATCCACGAGCTCACCGTTCTTGAAGAAGAGCAGTGTCGGGATTGTGCGAACACCGAAGTCGGATGCAATCTCGTCGTTCTCCTCAACGTCGCACTTTCCTACAACGATTTTTCCGTCATAGTCGTTGGCGAGTTCGGAAATAACGGGCGAAAGCATGCGGCACGGTCCGCACCATGTGGCCCACAGGTCAACAACCAAAGGCAGTTCGCCATTCTTGTAACTCTCGAAATTCTCAGTTGTAATCTTAACTTCCATTTTCTTATATTGATTTGATGTTATTTCTTTATGACGACATGTTCTGTCACATTAGACATAATGCAAAGACCATGCCACTTTTAGTTCAACATATATGTCAGTGCCGGACAACTCTCAATGTATGATATCAGCGCAGCATTGACGTCCACCTCGTTTCCCCTGCTCGCAAGCAGCACATCCCTTTTGCGCTCCGCGTCGTACACTTGGAAATAGAGCGGAATACGTCCCGGATTGTTCTTGACGACTGTCGCCAGGTCGTTCATCTGCGTTTCGTCCATCACCGATGTGTTCACGGCTATGGTCAGTTTTTCTATATATTTGTCCTTCACGTCGCTGAGGAAATCGACGCTCTGTATGCGTATGTCCAATATGTCTGCATTGTCCCGGAAACGCTGCACGCACTTCGCTGTCACGTAAACAGTGTATCCCTCCTTGAACATATGCTGCCACTTGACCCACTCGTCGTTGAAAAGTGCCAGCTCACCCGCGCCCTCAAAGTCTTCGATTGTCACAAAACCGAAAGGTTTGTTGGTCTTAGCTGACCAGCGTGACACAACGCCCGTCACCATTCCACCGAACGAAAGCGTGGCAAACTTGGCCAGTCTCTTCTTGTCGGCATCGCGTCCTATCTCCGAACAATGCAGGTTACACAGCTTGTTCAACACTACAGCGTAGTCGTCGAGTGGATGGGCCGAAAGATATATTCCCACGAGATCGCGCTCCTTGTTGAGTTTCTCTATCGTGCTCCACGGCTCACCCTGAGGCACCTGTGGCTTGGCTATGTCAACCGCATCGAACCCTCCGAAAAGCGAATTGCGCGCCTGCATCATCTCCATCTGGTAGAGCTGGCCGTAGCGCACGAGCGTGTCGAGAAAAGTCTCTCCCTTTGTTGTCACTCCGAAATACTGCTCGCGCTTTATGCCGAAACTGTCGAAACCTCCGCTCAATGCGAGACTTTCGAACGCCTTACGGTTGACTGCCGATAGATTGACGCGCTGCGCGAAGTCGTAGATATCCTTGTAAAGGCCGTTCTTCTCGCGCTCATCTATGATCGCCTGAGCCGCCGAGTCGCCCATGCCCTTCACAGCCGCGAGGCCGAAACGCACCTCACCCTTCTTGTTGGCGCTGAACTTGTGACGGCTCTCATTGACGTCCGGACCAAGACATTTTATGCCCATGGACTTACATTCGCTCATCAGCTTGGTTATCTTTCCTATATCATTGAGGCATCGGCTCATGTTTCCGGCCATGAATTCGGCAGGATAATGGGCCTTGAGGTATGCCGTCTGATATGCCACCCACGAATAGCACGTGGCGTGACTCTTGTTGAACGCGTAGGAAGCAAACTTCTCCCAGTCGGCCCATATCTTCTCGAGCACCTTCGGATCGTGACCGTTGGCCTTTCCGCCTTCGATGAACTTCGGCTTCATCTTGTCTACAATGTCCTTCTTCTTCTTACCCATCGCCTTACGCAGGGCGTCGCTCTCGCCTCGCGTGAAGTTGGCGAGCTGGCGCGACAGAAGCATGACTTGCTCCTGATATACGGTGATGCCGTAGGTGTCCTTGAGGTATTTCTCCATGCAGGGGATATCGTATGTAATCTTCTCCTGCCCGTTCTTACGCCTGATGAACTGCGGAATGTAGTCCATAGGACCCGGACGGTATAGGGCGTTCATGGCGATTAGGTCCTCGAACACCGTAGGTTTGAGCTCGCGCAGATACTTCTGCATGCCGGCAGACTCAAACTGGAAGGTACCGACGGTGCGTCCTTCCTGATAAAGTTTGTACGTAAGCTCGTCGTCAATCGGTATGTTGTCAAGATCAACTTCAATTCCTCTGGTAATCTTTATATTGTCCACCGTTTCCTTAAGAATGGACAGTGTGCTCAGTCCGAGGAAGTCCATCTTTATCAGTCCGGTCTCTTCTATCACATGACCGTCGTACTGCGTGGCCAGAAGTTTGTGTCCGGGATCGGCCTTGTCTTCGGCAGTGCTCACCGGGACCCAGTCGCTTATGGCGTCGCGACAGATGATTGTACCACACGCATGGATACCCGTACCACGCACGGTTCCCTCAAGCATCTTGGCATAACGTATGGTGTTGCTCATCTGCGGATTGGTGCTTGCCTCGGCCTCACGCAGTTCCGGCACTGCCTTGATGGCATTCGGCAGATTCATTTTCATGTTATCCGGCAGACGGTCTGGTATTGCCTTGCACAGTCTGTTGGAAATATCGAGCGGCAGTTTCTCCACACGGGCGACGTCCTTTATGGAGTTCTTGGTAGCCATCGTACCGTAGGTGATGATGTGTGCCACCTTGTCGTGACCGTACTTGTCCTCCACCCATTCGAGCACACGGCCTCGGCCGTCGTCATCGAAGTCGGTGTCAATATCAGGCAAAGATATTCGGTCAGGATTCAGGAAACGCTCGAACAGCAAGTCATATTTTATCGGGTCTATCTTTGTAATGCCAAGACAGTAGGCCACAACCGAACCTGCCGCCGAACCACGGCCCGGTCCTACTAGCACGCCCAGTTCGTTACGGGCGGCATTGATGAAGTCCTGCACAATGAGGAAGTAGCCCGGGAAACCCATCGTTTTCATAATGTGAAGCTCGAACTTCACTCGTTCTGCAACCTCATCGGGTATCGGATCGCCATACAGACGCTTCGCTCCGTCATACGCAAGCTTGGCAAGATAGTCAGCTTCGAACTTTATTCGGTATATCTTCTCGAATCCGCCGAGATGTTTTATCTTCTTGTCGGCCTCTTCCTTCGGCAATGGATTTTCTCCGTTCTCGTCGGTTGTGAATTCTTCATACAGTTGCTGCTCGGTGTATTTTCTCCTTACGTCCTCCTCAGTTCCAAATTCGGCAGGTATCGGGAAGAACGGCATGATAGGATCGTGGTCGATGCTGTACATCTCCACTTTGTCGAGTATCTCCAGCGTATTGGCCATAGCCTCCGGCACATCACTGAACACCTCGTTCATCTCAGCCCGCGTCTTGAACCACTCCTGCTTCGAATATAGCATTCGTTTCGGATCGTCCAGATCCTTGCCCGTAGCAAGACAGAGCAGGTGATCGTGCGCTTCGGCGTTGTCCTGATCCACGAAGTGTGCGTCGTTCGTGCACACCAGCTTCACTCCATACTCCTTGGCGAGTTCCATCAACACCTTGTTGGCCTTCTGCTGGAGAGGGAACGTCTCCCTGTTCGCCCGTATTCTAGGATCCTTCACCTCGTGCCTTTGTAACTCAAGATAATAATCATCGCCGAAGACCCGCTTGTGCCACTCTATCGCCTCACGCGCTCCGGCAATGTCATCTTTCAATATCTTCGACGGCACTTCGCCCGCTATACACGCCGAACAGACGATAAGGTCTTCGTGATAGCGCTCGAGGTCGTATCTGTCCGTACGCGGACGCATATAATAACCGTCCACCCATGCGCGCGAAACGAGTTTTATGAGATTCTTGTAACCATTGTAGTTTTTTGCGAGAACAATGAGGTGATAGCCGCTCATGTCGCCCAGCTCCTTCACCTTGTCCTCTTTACGGCGGTGCGCCACATACATCTCACATCCCAGAATGGGCTTGAACGGCTCTTCTCCGGCCGCCTTTCGTTTTTTGTTTATGCCCTTGCAATAATTGAAAAATTCCTTTATTCCAAACATATTGCCATGGTCTGTGATAGCCATGCCTTTCATTCCGTCGCCCACGGCCTTGTCTACAAGGCGCTGGACACTGGACTGTCCGTCAAGAATAGAGTAATAAGTGTGAACGTGCAGATGTATGAAATCTTCCATTTTCAAGCAAAATTTGATTTCAAAGTTACCACTTTAAAACTATACGGCCAAAAGAATGATATGAAAAATTTGCCCAATACTCAAAAAACAACTATCTTTGCAAAAAGATAGATGTACATCAACTGTTATGATAAAAAGAATTAAAAGACTAAAAAAAATACGTCTGCACCGTGAAGGCACGGACACACTTCTATACGGATTCATCGTTCTTGCAGCCATAGCATTACTGTTATGGCGTGGTCTTGACAACAAGTTCCCGTTCTGGTTCTTTGTTGCCGTGGCTGTGGCACTATATGGTGTGGTTGTCAACTTTTTCCGCTGTCCCATCAGATATTTTCCTCAGGAGGACACCGAGAACATCGTTGTAGCACCTGCCGACGGCCGTATCGTCGTCATAGAAGAAGTGGACGAAGACCAGTATTTTCATGAAAAGCGAATCATGATAAGCATTTTCATGAGTCTTTTCAATGTTCACGCCAACTGGTTTCCGGTTGACGGCCGTGTGAAGCTCGTACATCATCAGAACGGAAACTACCATAAGGCGTGGCTTCCGAAAGCAAGTGAGGAAAACGAACACTCCGACATAATCATCACAACACCCGACGGCAAGGACATACTCTGCCGTCAGATAGCCGGTGCGATGGCGCGCCGCATTGTCACTTACGCCAAAGAGGGCGAGGAATGCTACATCGATGAGCACCTGGGATTCATCAAGTTCGGTTCGCGTGTGGACGTTTACCTCCCGTTGGGAAGTGAGGTTTGCGTAAAGATGGGTCAGAGCACAACCGGCGACCAGACAATAATAGCAAAACTGAAATAACAGAACTGTTATATAACAGATAGCAAATGCCTAATCCAATAATAAGAAACATCCCCAACGCCATAACCTGCTGCAACCTCATCTCAGGCTGCATAGCAACCGGATATGCCTTCATGCTCAATGCGAAAATGGCTCTTATCTGGATTATCATCGGTGCGGCGTTCGACTTTTTCGACGGCATGAGCGCGCGGCTTCTCAAAGTGTCGTCGCCCATCGGCAAGGAACTCGACTCACTGGCCGATGACATCACATTCGGCTTTGCACCTTCGGCGATAGTCTTCTCACAACTCAGCGTGATGGACTATCCTGCATTTCTCGAACCAACAAGACAATTTCTGCCATTCATAGCATTCATAATGGCGGCATTCTCTGCACTCCGTCTGGCAAAATTCAATCTCGACGAACGTCAGACAACATCGTTCATAGGTATGCCGACACCTGCCAACGCACTATTCTGGGGCTCACTCATAGCCACCCAGACACAATGGCTGGAAAGCTCACCATGGATGGTATTCGTGCTCATATTGCTCCTTGCACTGTGCTGCTGGCTGCTTGTGGCCGAGCTACCGATGTTCGCCCTCAAGTTCAAACAGTGGGGATGGAAAGGCAATGAGATAAAATATTTATTCATCATATTATGCGCTGTCATGATAATATTGTTCGGATTTATCGGCAGTTTCAGTATTATCATACCGCTGTACGTCATTATTTCCGTCTTCACACAGTTCAGTAAGGCAAACGACAGCAACAATAAATAAATGACACTAAAATAATAAAAGAAAATGTTCGTTATCAAAATACTCCTTGTATTCTTCCTTATCTTCGCGATACTTATGGGTGCCACTCTGTTCAGAATATATCGTAACGTACGCGACACACTGCATAGTTTCGGATTCAACAATACAAAAAAACACCGCACAACGTATCGCCCCAATACCACAAGGGAGGAAACTATACATACACACAACGCCAAACAGATGAAGAAAAAAATAATTCCGAAAGACGAAGGCGAGTATGTAGACTTCACCGAAGTGCGATAACCGACAGCAATACACGAAAAAAGAATTGCTGCTGAAGGAATAACAGGAACAAACAGAACAGGAAACAAAACAACAATAGAGAACAATATGATATGCCGGTATGGAATTGACTCCATGCCGGCATATTTTGTATATATACCCATAAAATAAAAAATCATCCCCACACCTATGGCATGAGGATGACTGTTTGATATAGTTCCGACGCCAGACAAACAACCGGGCGTCTTATGGAATACGATTTAGTTGTGAACGTAAGTACCGATGTCCTCGCCGTCCATAACACGCTTCAGATTGCCGAACACATCCATATTGAAGACATATATCGGCAGATTGTTCTCCTTGCACATCGTTGTGGCAGTGAGGTCCATCACCTTCAGCCCACGTGTATAAATCTCGTCGTAGGTTATGTCGCTGAACTTCGTGGCTGTCGGATCCTTCTCCGGGTCAGCGGTATATATGCCGTCAACACGTGTTCCTTTCAACATCACATCAGCTTCAATCTCAATACCACGCAACGACGAACCCGTATCTGTGGTGAAATAAGGAGATCCTGTACCGGCTGAGAAGATGCAGACATAACCTGCCTCCATGGCTTCGATGGCCTTCCACTTTGTATAGAACTCACCGATAGGTTCCATACGGATGGCTGTCAGCACCTTGGTCTTCACACCAATCGCACCGAGAGCGGAACTCAAAGCAAGCGAATTGATGACTGTTGCACACATTCCCATCTGGTCGCCCTTCACGCGGTCGAAACCTTTAGACGCTCCGCTGAGACCGCGGAAGATGTTTCCACCGCCAATCACAATGCCGATCTGCACACCCATTTCGTGCACTTCCTTTATCTGTCTTGCATATTCGTCGAGTCTCACAGGATCGATTCCGAAATGCTGGTCACCCATCAGGCTCTCGCCACTGAGCTTCAATAGAATTCTCTTGTACTTTGCCATATATAATTCAAATTATGTAATTCACTTCCTTGAAGGCATAACTCCGTTCGCGTCCGGCCTCATCACACAACACCAGACGGCCGTCATGGCCCACTCTGACAATAGAAGCCATGAAACGTCCGTTGCTGTCCGAATAGGCATGCATGCCCGTGCGGCGATAGAGCGCCTCGTGATAAAGCTGCGCCACACGGTCGTATTCGCCGGCAAGCACCATGGAGTAATAACCTTCGAACGCCTCAAGCGCTTTTTCCAACACAGCGTTTATGTCAGTATCACGGCCTGTTATCTGCCACAGCGACACAGGGTTGGGAGCATCGCTGCAGAATTCACGCTGATTGATATTGACACCCGTGCCGAATATGCAGTCCTTCACAAACTTTCCGCTGAGGGATGTCTCTATGAGCGTACCGCTTATCTTGCGGTCGTGCCAATAGACATCATTTGGCCATTTGAGTGACATTCCGTCTGCCAGAGGGTCGAGAGCGTCTTTCACAGCCAGCGCCTCGGCCATGGATAATACAAACTGATGCGCCACAGGCACACCCTCGGGACGTATCAGTACGGAGAACAACAGATTCTGTCCGTCCTCACTCTCCCACCGGTTGCTGCCCATACCACGGCCAGCAGTCTGGTGTCCGGCCGTTACGGCCACCACATCAGCGTCGGGCAAAGGTTCCAGATTGCGCAGATATGTGTTGGTGGAATCCACCTCGTCAAGTCTTATCGTATATGTCGTCATACGTTTCAGATTATAAGCAACGGATTGAACGCATCCTCTATGTGCTCTATCCGCGGTTCACAGCCTCGTGTACCCACAACCGTTATGATGTCAAAGCGCAGTTCTTCTTCCACTCCGTACATCTTCACATAATTGTCGGCCGCCACACACAGGTTTCTTATCTTCACCGCGTCCACAGCATCCTCGGGCGCCGTGGCACTGTCCGGCAGACGCGTCTTCACTTCAACAAAGACCACAGTCAGGCTGTCGGGAGTCAGGGCTATGATGTCGATGTCGCGTTTGCCCGACCTCCAGTCGCGCTCACGTATGACGTAACCTTTCTGCCGCAGATATGCGGCCGCCACGTCTTCGCCCCACTTCCCCATCTCGTTGTGTCTTGCCATGTGACGCTGTTTACTCATCACAAAAATACAGCAAAAAGGATGAAGCGCAAAATTATTGGCCACTTATTTTCATACTCCGCACGACAAGCACCGTCCGCCCCGACCAAAGAGCAGACCGGCAACAGCAGCAGGACACAACAATACAATTAGCCTCGCCCCAGACAAAACTTCAAAAAGAATACAAAAAGAAAAATCCGGCACGTGCAGGCAAACCATGCCGGACCGTTAAATCACCCTGAAACAATCTTCTACCAATCAAAATTCTGCCTGCTTTTTCCGGGCCTCGTCGTGCTTAGCCCGAATTTTTCTATACTTGTAACAGAAATCTCTCATTTTGCCCTTTCCCATCTTCAAGTCCAAAGGCATACCTCTTTTCTGTTTACGTATGTCTATTTTCAGATTCACATCAATAACAGTGCACTTCTCCACCAGCGGATAAATGTCGTTGTCAAGCCATGTCAGTACAAGTGCATCCTTCAGTCTGTAGACCGGACCTTTCCTTCTTTCGTACTTATAACAGAAGCTATCGTGTATCAATGAATATCTCTTGCCCTTATAAATGAATTTATCGGAATCACCACCCTGTCTCTCATCAAATGCCACAACAGCCACATTGAACCTAACGAAATCCTCGCCTTCCTTGTCGTAGTAGATTCTGTAAAGCATCTTCAGCGGAATATCCTGTCCGGCAATATTGACTGACATGGTATCGTCAACCCAGTAATTAAACCGCAGATCTTCATACGCGGCAGGACTTCCGCCTACATCTGTCCCGCCGGCCTCCACCTCATCACCGTCTTCAAACCCATACACATTTCCGGCAATGCCCGACATTACCGCCACACACCACACCACTACGAGCATCATCACCCGCAACATTCCGTATTGATAAATTCTGTCATGAGTCATAGTCGGATATTATTATATGTTCAAAACCTTCCAGATTATATCATATACCTGCCGCCGGCCCGTTACACCTTCAGCCGACTGCCCATCACAGAGACACCATACGTCAACAACCTTTCACACAGACCTACCCCGCACAGACCTATACCGGTCTGCGATACAACGTCACATCCCGGATGCAACAGTCCGGAAACGCTGTCCGCAAAAGATGCTGATGTATGCCAAAAGGTAAGTACTGTCTTCATGGCTATCGGATTTTTATTTTGCGCAAGTTATGAAATAAAACCTCTCATGTCAAGCAACAGCGTATTAATTATAGTTAATTGCAGACAACAAAAAATCCGTGTCCGAACACGGATAGAAACAGCCGGGCATACGGTCAAATACGACATGCTCTGCGATATACGTAAAGCTGAATATTACGTAACACTCATCACACTGCGGAATAGCCGGAACGGATCCTGCTGCACGCTGATACTGAAAAAAGACCACTAAAAAATCCGCAGACCGTTAACTTAAAAATTAACACCCGGTCTGCGGAATATGTTTATCATCCGGCGCTGCGATGTGCCGTCAGACTATACTATGTCAAAGCGGTTCGGCGTATGCCCGGCAGAGTTTCAAGCCCTCGCGGTCGATGCCGAGCAACACAATGCGTGCTTTAGCAGTACGCCATAAGGCCAGCGGAGTGGCACCCTCGTGATGATAGGCGAACTGTCCGGCGTAGGCATCCTGCAATTCCGAAGAGCCACGGTCGATGAGAGGAGCACCGCAAAGCTGCGTGAGATAAACATAAAGGGCATTGACCGATATGTCATAAAACACATTGTCGTCATGTCCGTCGTTCCACATCATGAGCTCCGCACCCGTCACTCCGCCGTTCATCACCGTATTGACAGAAAGCTGGAAGCCACCGTCAAGCACGTTTTCATAACCCGTATTGCCCTCGTTGCCTGTTATCTCGTTCCAGTTCCAACACAGGAAATCCTTATTGTCCGTCACTTTCAGAGCCACAGACTCGGTGCGGAATATCTCGCGGTCGGCCTTATAGCCCACGACATACGTGGTATAGCTGCCCGGCAGATAGAAACAGTGTCCCCACTGCATGGTCATGTGTACGTTGTCCATGAGTTTGAACGAACGGCCGGTCTCCTCCACTTTCCACACTATGGAGTCGTAACTCTCGCGCACATCGGCCATACTCACACTGCCGTCGCCGTCTGACCTGGCAAACGTCACGCCGAAATTCATCTGTCCGAAGATGTTTTCCGACGTCCGGTCTGCCGTATAAGCTATCTTCACCAGCCCGCTATCCGCCGTGCCGTTACCGCCGTCATCATTATTGCCGTCACTGTCGCTGCATGCCGAAAACAACACAGGCAGCATCATTACTCCGGCACAGACGGCCGTCCTTAATATATCATTCAACCATTTCATACCCACTGTATTTATTGAATCCGACCTCTTTGCTAAGCTCAAGATAAAGTTTTTCCGCAGTCTTGTCATAATGGAAACGATAATAGATGACTATGTTCACACTGTCATCATTGCGTATATACATCTGGCCGCCGTCTGGGAACAGCTCCATGACGCACGACACGGTCATCGTGCACGGCCCAGACCCTATGCACTCATCGCTATGATAAGTGCAATAGAAGAAACTGCCGTATTCCTTCTTTATTATTTCAAGTTCGGAATAATCTTCCGAATCCTGTCCTATCGGACCATTCTCGGTATATACCGAACGCCAGTTTCCGTAAACAGGGACATCGCGTACGAACGTTCCCTCGCCCTCGACAATCATCCGGTCACCATCCAAGTCGAACTGCAAAGTACGTGTATATCCGTCATAATCGAGCACAACGCCCTGCGGAATGCGGAACCACCAAAGATCGCGCTTCACCTGATTGCCGCCATCATCAAACCCGTACGTCTTGCATACGCCTGTATCGCTGAAGTCGTAGCTGAAAAATCCGCCCTTGAAATCCTCCGCATACCAGTGTCCGACAGCAGGAAATGACGTGGTGTAAACAAGATTACTCCCCTGAATGGTGAGTTCGGCACCGTCCACATAATAGAAATCGCCCTTTATGCGGCGTCCGTTGTCGAAACGGACATATAGTTTTCGTTCCGACGTGTACCATTTCAGTATACCGTCGTCGTAAGTACCTTTGCCGTCAGCCTCCAACACAAGAGTGCCCGGAGCCGACTGGTCGCCGCCGTTATCCGAAATCTGCCACGTACCGACAAGTGAGCGATCGTATTCCGGAACAGGATTGCCACCATCGCCACTGCCGTCATCCGACGACGAGCACCCGCACAAAAGCACAGCCGGCAGAAGAAAAACAAGAATTCTCATGAGTAAGTTTACCGGCAGCAATACGCCGGAAAACAAGGAGTTCGATTCTTTTGTTTTCATATTATCAGGTTTGAGTTATTCATTTTCATACACTATGTCCATCCGCCGGAAACAGCCCGATAAGACATGATACAGGCACCGACGGAACAACAGACGCCCTGCGCGCACTCATCACATCATAAAGACTGCCCGCAGACTGATAGCACAAAGGTAAACAAAATATCACGAAAAAGCTGTTTTAAACATAAAATAACACAATGGAGAAGATAATTAGATTACTGTGATGTTTATAACTGTCAGATATGAAAATATGACAAAGACAATGCTGATGCATCAGGCACAGACATCAAAAGCAGGAAACGAAGCACGGAACAAACAGCTCAATAGAAATTAAGCGAGAATTGATTTCAACAAAAGACCGCAGCTTCAATCCCCAAATAAGCGTTGTTTTCTTCTGCTGGAATTAAGCAAAACGGGCAACTTTCAGATTGTAACCAGATTCTGATTTTTCGGTCAGAGTTTCCTGTTCTACCCCGAAAAATAAGCGCGGATTTGCGGGCAGACTCTCCGTCGGGCGCAAATACGCGAATTATGAGAGCCTCACGCAAGTTATTGAACAGCAACAACTTATGTTTGACATCCATTTTTTCGTCTTGCAATAATCACCATTTCAGCATGCGATATAGCCCATATCTTGGGCTGAAATGCACCAGACCACACCCTGAAACAGGCTATATCAGACCCTAAAACAGGCTTAATCAGAATGCGGAATGAATTGTTCCAAACTATGTTACAGGGTATATGCCAAAACCATTCATGCTGAAGGAGGCTTTATAAGGTACGATTTAACATTCCTTCACACCTCTTTTGCGAAAAAATTTTGTCAAAAAAAAGTCAAGAAAAACCGTAAGCTGGTCCTCCGGGTTTTATGTAAACTACATGTTATTTGGAACTTCTGATAAATCACATAAACACACCAAAGATTCTGACATTGAATTTTTCATGATGAAAAGAAAAACTTTTCTATTTAACACAACTATTTATCAACAGAGTCGGGCAAATGGCATGAGATGACTATTACGGTTAAAGATTTTCAGAGAAAACATCCGTACAGCGATTTTTTTGTAGTAACTTAGCAGACAGAAACAAAATCCGCAGCAATGGAAAACGACAACCAGCAGACCAAAGACGAGAAATTCATGCACATGGCACTGGCCGAAGCACACGAAGCCGGAGATACCGGGGAGATACCGATCGGCGCAGTGGTGGTGTGTCAGGACAAGATAATAGCACGTGCACACAACCTCACCGAAACCCTTCACGACGTGACGGCACACGCCGAGATGCAGGCCATAACAGCAGCTGCCGACTCGCTCGGCGGCAAATATCTGAAGGGGTGCACGCTGTATGTCACGGTTGAGCCGTGCGTTATGTGCGCCGGTGCGCTGGGATGGTCGCAGATTGAACGCGTGGTTTACGGCGCAGCCGACGAGAAGCGCGGCTTTTCACGCTTCGCCCCCGGAGCATTGCATCCCAAGACAACGGTTGTAAGCGGAGTGCTCGAAGAGGAATGCCGGCAGCTGATGCAGGATTTCTTCAAGAACAAGAGATAGCATACAATCCGTACGTAGCGGCCACAACACCATAGACACAAGCCTCATCTGTACTGCTTACGTCATCCGACATACATGGCATTGCATCACATGTCATGACTGTTTACAACGAAAACACCAAACCTTATTATATAAAAACATGAACAAGAACTACAAACCATTCCTGTCAGCACTTATTCTGGCGTTGGCCTCAACCGCGTCGTACGGTCAGGCACTGCCCGTAGGTGGCGCAGCGGAAAACACACCGTCGCACTCGGAATACTTCTCGTGGATAAACAACACGAATGAGGGACCGACGGAGAAACAGACCCAGATAAACCTCGACTTCTTCAAATGGCTGCACGACACATACGGCATGCAGCTCGACATATATGCTTTCGACGCAGGAGCTCTCGATGGTGCGAAGCGCTATGGCAGCACACGTTCGGAGCGTTTCAAGCAACAGTTTCCCAATGGTCTGGACGCCATCTGCCGTAAGGCATCGTCGATAGGCACGCAGTTCGGAGTGTGGTGCGGTCCTGACGGATTCGGTAACACACCGGCAGAAGCTGCCGAACGCATGGACGTCATGACCGAACTGGTGAAGAAATACAAGTTCAAGCTCTTCAAGATGGACGCCGTGTGCGGACAGCTGCGGCCGGAGATGTATGGCAATTTCGAACAGATGATGAAGGCCATCAGGCAGGAGGATCCGGGATTCATACTGTTGAACCACCGTCTGAACCTCGGACCGGGCGACAAGTATTCCACTACATATCTGATGGGCGGCGAGGAAACTTACATCGACGTGTTCATGACAAACGACGTGACTGCACCTCACCACCGTGCAAGGGCATTGAGCCGGAAAGCTCCGGACAACATGACGAGACTGACGGAGGACCACGGTGTGTGTCTGTCGTCATGTCTTGACTATTGGGAGGACGACCTCATTCTGCAGGCGTTCAACCGCGAACTGATACTGGCACCGCAGATTTACGCCAACCCCTGGCTGCTGAGGGACGATGAGTTTCCCTATCTTGCATACATATACAACCTGCACCGCGACTACCGCGACATTCTGACGAGCGGCACAAAACTGCCTGCCGAACGCTACGGCGACGGTGCGATATCGAGAGGCGACGGCCGTACGCAGTTCATCACGCTGCGCAACCTGTCGTGGGAAAAGAAGACCTTCCGCATCCGACTCGACTCGGAGACCGGACTGAAGGATAACGGCCGTAAGGTGAAGGCACGGCTTTATCATCCTTACATATACGACCTTGGCAACCATGACTACGGCACTGAACTGGAGGTTGAGGTGATGCCGTTCCGCGTGGCACTGGTGAAGATAACGACAGACGAGGAGAAGGACAAGGTGGCACTAAGCGGAATACCATATCACATCGTAAACGACCGCGCCGGAAACGTGGCTGAAGTGAAGCTGCTCGGTAAACCGGGAGAGAAATACAAGGTGAGAATGGAACGCGGAGGCAAACTGTTCAGATCTGCTGATATCGACGGTGAGCAGGCTCGCAAACTGCTGAAGGGACAGCAGGTGACGCTGACTTTCGACGGACAGAAGCTCAAAATGTCGCCCTACCGCAAACTGGCCGACATGCAGGGATGCGACGTGCCGACCGACGCCGAGGCTATATACTACGCCACATGCTTCGCCGCCGACAACAATGCACTCGAGGTCCGTTCGCTGAAACGCTCGGGCGAGACGGCCATTCCTCAGGTGAAGGCAGCGCGGGACGCTTTCTTCGGCCAGGAGATATTCGGAGCGCGAGAGATATGGGATCGCAACCTGTTCGACGGTGATCCGCAAACAGGATTCTCTATAGCCATGCGCTGGGGCGACATACGTCCGTTCGGCGAATCAGGATTCTGTCTTGACATGGGCGAGAAACAGCAGCTGGACAAACTGGTTATCGAGTCGTTCGACGAGTATTCCATCACTCCTCTGAAATCATACGAGGGCGTGGAGGCTTACGTATCGGCCGATCTGAAAAGCTGGAAACCAATCACTTTCATGGCAGGAAAGAAAATGGAGATAGACCTTAAGGATGCCGGTGACGTGAGGTTCGTGCGTTTCTCACCGTGCCCCATACGCCTATCGGAGGTTAGCGGATACAAGGATGGAAAGAAAGTGGACAACAGTCGTTGGCGCGCATCAAACCTGTTCCGCCCCTACGGAAGCGCGACATGTCTGGCACAAAAGGCATGGAAGAGCGAGATAACACTCGACGAGATACCTGACGGCGCATATCTGTGCGTGGCTGTGAACGGTTATCACGGATATGAAGGCGCATGGGCAGGTCTGAAGATAGACGGCGAGTATGTGGGATGTCCCGACCGTGCACCGTCGTTCACATCGAACACGTGGGAATATAAGAGTGCCGGCAGCGACAAGAACTATACATACTATCTGCCGCTGACCAAGGATATGGCGGGCAAAAAGATTGAGGCTTACGTGCTGGCACTGAACCGCAACATGGATTACAGCAACAGTGACCGACCTGATGATGGCGATAAGAAGGGCACAATAACCGGACAAAGGATAAGTCCGGAGATATGGCTGAGCGCATATCCGATGCCGCTGAAAGAAAAGACTCTGAAAATGGAGATGATAAAGAAGTGACGGGTGACGGACGGAAGAGTCTGTAAGATATACATAGAACTTATATCTCAAAACTGAAAACCATTTTCGTTTTTCTATACGGCAACAGTTTCCGGTTCCTGAACTTATACAAAAGCTACTGAAGAAAAGTACATGCAGAAATGATATCTGATGAACAGAAGAAAAGAGTTACAGCTTCTTCAAGAAAAGAACAGAAGATTGCGTAACGGGATCAAAGTTATTCAGAGCAATAAGGAAAAGGTATACCGGGAACTGTGCCGTGTACGTGACGAACATAAAATTTCCAGGAAAATAAAAGTAGATACAGAAATATAAACCACAAAATAAATGAATACAATATTATACATAAATTGGGATATAGATCCTGTTATATTCAGTCTTGGTCCTGTTAAGCTTCAATATTACGGTTTGATCTTTGTTACCGGACTTGTTGTTTGTTACTATATAATTGGTCAATATATAAGAAAGAGAATATTTATACTCTGGATGCAATGGAGAAGCTTTTTATATATGCTATTATTGGTATCTTCGGAGGTGCAAGACTGGGACACTGTCTGTTTTATGATTTTGAATATTTTTCTTCTCATATAATTGAAATATTTATTCCGTTCAGAGAGAATGCAAATGGAGTTTACGAATTTATAGGATACAAAGGGTTGGCAAGCCACGGAGGAGCAATTGGTTTGTTTATTTCCATGTTATTATACTCGCGAAAAGTTCACATTCCTTTCCCTAAGGTTATAGATGTAATAGCTATCTTGGCTCCATTAGGCGGAGCTTTTATTAGAATTTCAAATTTAATGAATTCTGAAATTATTGGACGACCGACTGATGTGCCCTGGGCTTTTATATTCTGGCATGTTGATGATTTACCAAGACATCCATCACAACTGTATGAGTCATTAAGTTATTTTATTATTTTCTTAATTGCTTATTCCCTGTACAAATATAAAAGACATATTTTTAAAATCGGAAGCTACTTCTATTTTGGTTTTAGTATCTTTGCCATTTTTCTCATGCGCTTCCTTTTAGAATATACTAAAGAAAATCAAGAAAGTTTCGAAGACTCTTTGTTTTTCAATATGGGGCAACTGTTAAGCGTTCCTTTTATCGTTTTAGGTTTATACCTTATTTTGCGAAGCTATATACAGTCACGAAAAAGCAATTAAATCGATAGATGTTCTAACAGAACAAGAAAAAGGAACTATTTAAAAAGAAAAGTAAAAGCGGCTAAAATATATTTTTTGCCGCTTTTTATTTCCTACTCTATCAGATAGATAAAGGATGAAAAGGGGAACGGTTTTTCTGTAAAAGACATATTATACAACTGTTATAAGACTGCACTACCAACAGCAGGTATCAGATACTGCATCTGTCAAAATGAAACATAAAGATGAAGAAAATATCATGAAAAACCTATACTACAAACCTTTTTTAATTATCTTTGCACCAGATAAGTTGCACTTGGGAAATTGAAAGCAGAATTTCTTTCCGCTCGTTTGCCTTATCTTTGCATAAGATAAGCTACACTCGGGAAATTGAAAACAGACTTTCTTTCCACTCATTTGCCTTATCTTTGCATTTTAAACTTTTTATTATAAATCAAAATTAAAGCTTATGTTAAGTGAAAAGCGCAGCAGTATGCTGCATGGCGTGCTGCTAATCACACTGTTCTCATGTGCCGCATTCTACATCGGCGACATGGCGTTTGTAAAAAGTCTGTCGTTCAGCCCGATGATTGTCGGCATTATCCTTGGTATGCTTTATGCCAACAGCCTCCGCAATAATCTGCCGGAGACATGGGTGCCGGGCATACAGTTCTGTTCGAAAAGAATATTGCGCATCGGTATCATACTCTACGGTTTCAGGCTTACGTTCCAGAATGTTGTGGAAGTAGGCATCCCGGCAATATGCATAGATGCTATAATAGTGGCAGTGACAATATGCGGCGGAGTGATGATTGGCCGGCTGATGAAAATGGACCGGGGCATCGCACTGCTGACATCAGTGGGAAGCGGCATCTGCGGAGCGGCAGCCATACTGGGAACAGAGTCGGCCATAAAGGTGAAACCATACAAGACAGCTGTGGCTGTATCAACGGTTGTTATATTCGGAACGATAGCAATGTTCCTTTATCCTATATTGTATCGCAACGGTATCGTTGATCTCACACCGCAGGAAATGGGAATTTTCACAGGAAGTACGGTTCATGAGGTGGCACACGTAGTAGGTGCAGGAAACGCAATGGGCAAGGAAGTATCAGACCCTGCGATAATCGTGAAGATGATTCGTGTGATGATGCTTGTACCTGTACTGCTCATAATAAGCTACAGCGTGATGAGAGCAGCCGTAAAGAGCGGCGACGCAAGCGGACGCGGAAAGATATCCATGCCGTGGTTTGCCATTCTGTTCCTCGTTGTGATAGGATTCAACTCGCTCGATCTTCTGCCGGCCGGACTGGTTGATTTCATCAACACATTCGACACATTCCTCCTGACAATGGCTATGACAGCACTCGGTGCAGAGACAAGTATCGACAAATTCCGCAAGGCTGGTGCGAAACCGTTTATACTGGCTTTCATACTGTTTGTATGGCTTATGGGCGGCGGATATGTTCTGGCCAAATATGTGGCACCGATGCTCGGATAATACAGACAATGCAAATCTGACAGAAGATCAGAAGAAAATAATTTATACATTATACGTATAACTTTTATAAGTAGAGGATTTCACCTGCTGCGAAACGGCCCGTTCGGATTTACGAAACGGGCCATTTTAGTATCTGATATAGGCCATATCAGCACTCAATACGGGCCATATCACCGTTCAATACGGGCTCTTTCAGAACGCGATACGGGCTTTATCATTTTTCTGAATCATGATTAATACCAAACCGGAAGCAAAAGAGTCTGTACGACATGCAACGATCTCTGCAAACAAAAAGAACGTGCTGCGGAAACAAAGAGTAGTTCACAGCACTTAAAAGATAACGTAACACAGACACCCAAAGACTGCCTGACACACACAATCTGAACGGTCGCTGCAAACAACGACAAACATCGGAGCGCATGAAAACAAGCTACCGGAGCCCCGCCAAATAGTCAATGAATGACACGATGTGTCCCCTAAGCAATGAGACGTAATAAAAACAAAGGCAAGTCCTGTATAGAACTTGCCTTTGTTCATATTAATAATATAATGTGTTATTTCACAAGTATCACGAGATATTTGCTTGTTGACCAGAATATCTGCGGATTTGTAATACGGAGAACATACTGCTTGTTAGCGTCTTTCTGCAGTGTGTAGCTGTCTGACGGATGCATGGTAAGAATCTTGGCATACTTTGAATAAAGTTTGATTTCTTTCTCCACGCGTATGTCTATCTTTGTGAAATAGCTCTTGTTGAAGTTTGACTCAAGCACGCGGTCACCGTCGATGATGCGCTGTTCCTTAAGTTCTTTCTTTGTACCGAAAACAAACCACGCGGTGTTGAGCTGTTTGTCCTGTGCCTGTATTGTGGCGCTCTTCTGCGAACTTTCTGTCTGCAGATTGGACACATTGTCATTAAGACTGCTTATTGTCTGGTCGAGTTCGGCTATATGTATGTTCTTTGCGTCAAGCTCTGCACGGAGCTGCTGCAACTGATTGTCTTTCTCTTCGAGTTCGGCTACAAGATTTTCGATGGTCTTCTTCAGATTGTCGCTCTTGACACTGCTTTCACGAAGCTGACGACGGAGTTTGTCAATAAGCGCACGATTCTCCTTCATCGTAGCGGATATGAACTGAACATTCTCCACGAGTTGCTGTCTGCGGTTTGCGCCTTCACCGTCCTTCATCAGACTTACACGGTTCTCAGCTTCATTAATCTCTTTGAATCCGGCTTCAATCTGATTGAATGTTTCCATGATATCATTTATCTCATTATCTTTCTGAGCAATGATTTTCTGCAATGAGTCATTCTGGCTGAAACCTGCGACATCGGCTACTTTGCGGTCATCTTTGCATCCCATGAAGGTGATCAAAGTTAAACCAATTGCTAAAAATAATAACTTTTTCATATCAGTCTGGTTTTATTATATGTGTTCTTTACTTTTTGTCACTGCTGCCTGCCAGCACAATGACGATCTCACCACGTGGTTCGTTGTTTTCGAAATGTTCTTTCACTTCTGCGAGAGTGCCTCTGACATAATCCTCATGCAGTTTTGATATCTCACGGCAGACACACACTTCGCGTTCTGCACCGAACACTTCGGCAAACTGTCCCAACGTTTTCAACAACCGGTAAGGCGATTCGTAGAAAATCATTGTACGCTGCTCGTCCTTCAAAGAGTTGAGCATTGTCTGACGACCTTTCTTCTGCGGCAGAAAGCCCTCAAAGCAAAACCTGTCGCAAGGAAGTCCCGACGCTACAACAGCAGGTATACATGCCGTGGCACCTGGCAGACACTGAACGGTTATACCGGCTTTGACTGCTTCACGCGCCAGAAAGAATCCCGGATCGCTTATTCCCGGTGTGCCGGCATCACTCACAAGTGCTACATTCTGACCACCCTTAAGACGTTCGATAACAGATGCCGTAGTGCCATGTTCATTGAATTTATGGTGTGACAGCAAACGGTTCTGTATCTCGAAATGCTTGAGAAGAACTCCTGATGTGCGAGTGTCTTCGGCCAACACGACATCGGCTTCCTTCAGTACACGGATGGCGCGCAACGTCATATCTTCCATATTGCCCACCGGTGTAGGCACTATATACAGTGTTCCCATATTGCAGACAAATATAAGTAAATATTCCTCACTAACAAAAAAAGCCGCCATTTCTTTGCAATTTTTAAAACGTCTTTGTACTTTTGCAATCAACATGACAGAATATTTATCAGGCGAAGCACATCGCCCGGGAAGAATAGAAGTGATATGCGGTTCGATGTTTTCAGGAAAGACAGAAGAACTGATCAGACGTCTGAAACGTGCCAAATTCGCACGCCAGAAAGTGGAGATATTCAAACCAGCAATAGACACACGCTATTCTGACGTAGATGTGGTGAGCCACGACAACACATCCATACAATCAACACCGATAGACTCTTCATCAAGCATATTGCTGCTGGCATCAGACATTGATGTGGTGGGAATAGACGAAGCCCAGTTTCTTGATGAAGGTCTGGTGGATGTATGCAACGAACTGGCCAACCGTGGGACACGTGTCATTATCGCAGGACTGGACATGGACTTCAAGGGAATTCCGTTTGGTCCTATGCCTGCATTATGTGCCATTGCCGACGACGTGACAAAGGTTCATGCCATCTGTGTGAAATGCGGAAACCTCGCTTACATAAGTCACAGAATAGTTGACGGAGACAAACGTGTGATGCTTGGCGAAGAGAGTGAGTACGAACCCCTCTGCCGCGAATGCTATAAGAAAGCCACACAGGACAAGCTATAAATATGACCGATACCGTCACAACATACAACAACGGCATATGTATCCGACACTGATACAACAATCATTCAGCAGTATGCATCTGCATGCAACCTGACAATATCCAAGTGACGGACATACTCAGACTTATTTGTAAGAATTCATATCTCTTGATTGCCGCGTATCAGACGGCCAATATCATTAAAGATTTGCCGGATCATATCAGAACATAAAGAAAAACAGATAACATAAATCATAAGATTGCCCCGAGGAAAAGAATGTAAAATATGGTGTCGGCACTATTATAATATGTTGCATTTATGTTTCTGATGTAATTACAGCATCCTGGCATCATAATCATAATGCCGACGGCGACAGCCGGTACTTGCAAAGACGGAAATTAAAAGAATTCTATATCCTTACGGCTAATCTGAAAGAACACATCATTTAAATACACCACCTCTAAATTATATATTTATGCTGGAAGAAAGAATAACTTTCGACAAATTCGTAAGATGGCTGTTAATTGCAATCCTTGTCTTTACAGTTCTGTACGCCATCAATTATCTTAGCGGAGCATTATTGCCTTTCATCATCGCATGGCTGTTTGCATATCTGCTTTATCCACTGGTAAGATTCATTCAATATAAAATGAAAGTAAAGGTCAGAGCGCTTGCAATAATCATCGCGCTTCTGATAGTCATCGGAGTGATCGGCGGCATGATATATTTCATCATACCTCCAATGATCGAACAGTTCCAGAAACTGTATGAGGTATTCATGCGATGGCTGCAACAGACAACGCATACCAACGACCTGTCATTAATAGCTAAAAGATGGGTTGTAGAAAACCAATACGAGATTGAGAAGTTCTTCAAAAGCAAGGATTTCAGCGACCTTCTCAAAAGCGGCATGCCCAAGGTATTCTCTGTTCTCGGCCAGACAGCCAGTGTCATTATAAGCATTGTCGCGTCTTGCATCACATTGCTTTACATGTTCTTCATACTGCTCGACTACGAATATCTCACAACCAACTGGATAAAGATATTCCCCAAAAAGAACCGTCCGTTCTGGCAGGAACTCATGAAAGATGTTGAACGAGAACTGAATAATTATATACGCGGACAGAGTTCTGTAGCTTTATGCATGGGCATTATGTTCTGCATCGGGTTCAGCATAATGGATTTTCCCATGGCAATAGGCCTCGGCATTCTCATTGGAATAATGGATCTTGTGCCTTATCTCCATACGTTCGCACTCATCCCTACAGCATTCCTCGCCATGCTCAAGGCTGCTGACACAGGACAGAACTTCTGGTATGTCTTCGGTCTGGCAGTAGGTCTGTTCATCCTTGTGCAGATTATCACCGAAACGATTGTCATACCCAAGATAATGGGAAAGGCCATGGGACTGAACCCCGCGATACTGTTGCTTTCGCTGTCTGTATGGGGTGCGCTTCTGGGATTCATCGGCCTTATTATCGCACTGCCTCTGACCACACTTATCATTGCTTATTGGCAAAGATATGTGACAAAAGAACACGAAATTGATAAAATTCAAGAAAAAACCCCGAAATAATTTGCGTAATTCAAAAAAAAGCAATACCTTTGCACACGCTTTTGAGATACAAGTTATTTCAGAACACAGGGAGATCCGCTAGCTCAGCAGGTAGAGCACAACACTTTTAATGTTGGGGTCTTGGGTTCGAGCCCCAAGCGGATCACCAAAAACAGAAAGACAGTTATCACAACAGATAACTGTCTTTTTTATTTATACACATCGGAAGAACAGATATTAAGAACGGGACAGCGGAAATTCTGGGAGGATTGCCTTTTGTAATGCCGACAAACCGACCCAATGGAAAATCAATGAGTATTGATTTTATTCATGAAGTGCAATAGAACAGCAGAAAACATCCCTGCAACCCAAGTTTCTACGAACCGCGAATGCATGTTTCCTCACAGAACAGCGAACTCACACTACACAACCGATGATTCACCACCGCAACACATGCATACACCTCTCATGTCTTTCCTCACGCGCCACATCTGTATTTTTACAGAAAACTCGAGTGACGGATTCAAGAACTTTCTTGACTTTTTTTTGACAAACAAAAATCGCGAAAGAGATGTAAACAAATATTAAATTTAGGGTTATAAAGGCTCTTTCCGACCGTACAGCCTTGCTGCATACCCTGCAATGCGATGACGAACGACGCAAAGGAAATTCCAATTATGCCCATATTAGTGCCTGATTACACCCGTATCATGGCGTGATATGGTGTGTTTCAGCCCTCAAAACAGGCAATATCACGTGCCGAAACGGTGCTTATTGCAAGACCGAAAAACGGCTATTAAATATAATCCTCTGACATTCAATATTTTATAAAAACCTCTCATAATTCGCGAATTTGCGTCCGAAGGAGAGTCTGCCCGCAAATTCGCGCTGGATTTTTGGGGTAGAACTGAAAACTCAGACGAAAATCAGAGGACGCGAGGAAGCGAAAAAGACCATATGACATTCCTTCAAGCAAAACACAACAACGCAGATTCTGCACTTGAGCCACAGTTATATTGAAACCAACCGCCGCTGAATTTACATTGAGCAATTAATAGCGCAACTGTTTATTATAAAATGTGAAAATGAATAACCTTTCGGATTTATTTATTAAATTTGCATCATAATATAAATATATGTGTATTCCACGCTGATACACGACAATATTGTTTGACTAAAGAGATAACAAGGAATTAATTCTTATTGAAATATGAATATTTTAGAACTGAGCGAACAAGAGATTGTCAGAAGACAATGTTTACAGGAATTGCGTGACATGGGCATTGATCCATATCCGGCAGCCGAATATCCGGTGAATGCCTATTCAGACGATATCAAGGAAAATTTCAATGAAGACGAGAAACGCAATGTAATCATTGCCGGCCGACTGATGAGCCGCCGTGTTATGGGTAAGGCCAGCTTCGCAGAGATACAGGACTCAAAAGGACGCATACAGATATACATCACCCGTGACGACATCTGCCCGGGAGAAGACAAGAGCATGTACAACAACGTTTTCAAACGTCTGCTCGATATCGGCGATTTCATCGGCGTGGAAGGATTTGTTTTCAAGACACAGACCGGCGAAATAAGCGTTCACGCACAGAACATCAAGCTTCTGTCAAAGAGCCTCAAGCCACTGCCTATCGTAAAATACAAGGACGGAGTGGCCTACGACAAGTTCGACGATCCTGAGCTCCGTTACCGTCAGCGTTATGTCGACCTCATCGTTAACGACGGAGTGAAAGACACATTCATCAAGCGCGCCACAGTGCTGCGTACACTCCGCAACGCTCTCGACGAAGCTGGATACACAGAAGTTGAAACACCTACACTTCAAACAATAGCAGGCGGTGCAAGCGCACGTCCGTTCATCACACACTTCAACGCACTGAACACCGACATGTACATGCGTATTGCCACTGAGCTTTATCTTAAAAGACTCATCGTCGGAGGTTTCGAAGGTGTTTATGAGATAGGAAAGAACTTCCGCAACGAAGGTATGGACCGCAACCACAATCCGGAATTCACATGTATGGAGCTGTATGTTCAATACAAGGATTACAACTGGATGATGTCCTTCACCGAGAATCTGCTCGAAAAGATATGCATCGCCGTGAACGGCAAACCGGAACAGGAAATAGACGGAAAGGTCATCAGTTTCAAGGCACCTTACCGCCGTCTGCCTATCCTTGATGCCATAAAGGAGAAGACAGGCTACGACCTCAACGGCATGAGCGAGGACGAAATACGTGAAGTCTGCAAGAAACTCAACATGGAGATTGACGAAACCATGGGCAAAGGCAAGCTGATCGACGAGATATTCGGCGAATTCTGCGAAGGCACATTCATTCAGCCTACATTCATCATCGATTATCCTGTAGAGATGTCTCCGCTTACAAAGATGCACCGCAGCAAGCCCGGACTGACAGAACGTTTCGAACTCATGGTCAACGGAAAAGAGCTTGCCAACGCATATTCCGAGCTTAACGATCCGATAGATCAGGAAGAACGATTCAAGGAACAGATGCGTCTGGCCGACAAAGGCGACGACGAGGCCATGATCATCGACCAGGACTTCCTCCGCGCCCTACAGTACGGCATGCCGCCGACAAGCGGAATCGGTATCGGAATTGACCGTCTCGTGATGCTCATGACCGGCAAAACCACAATTCAGGAAGTGCTCTTCTTCCCGCAGATGCGTCCCGAAAAGACCATCCCGAGAAGCACTGTGGCCGAATGGGCTGCGCTTGGCGTTCCAGAAGAATGGGTTCCGGTGTTCAACAAAGCGGGCTACAACCTCACATCAGACATCAAGGAAGTAAAGGCACAGAAGCTCCAGATGGACGTGTGCGGTGTGAACAAGAAATATAAATTAGGCTACGAAAATCCAAAGGTGGACGAATTCCAGAAATGGATTGACGCGGCAAACGCATGATATTCATACAATGCCTGACGTGAAGCATGACACATACACCATGACTTCACGCCGGCATTATCCGGCTTTCACGACAACGCCGGGAATATGAAAATTTCGATTCTAACAAAATGTTCGATTGCGGCAAAATAGCAATAATCGGAGGCGGAAGCTGGGCAACAGCCATAGCCAAGATTGTGATAGGCAGAACCAATCACATCGGATGGTACATGCGGCGTGACGACAGTATTGAAAACTTCCGCAGGATGGGCCACAACCCCAACTATCTTACGAGTGTCAGGTTCAATGTTGACAACATTTTCTTCTCAAGCGACATCAACAAAATAGTAGAAGCCTACGACACTCTTGTGTTTGTCATACCGTCGCCCTACCTCAAAAATCATCTCAAGAAGCTCAAGACACGCCTGCGCGACAAGTTCATCATCACAGCCATAAAAGGCCTTGTCGCAGACGACAACCTTGCATGCTCGGAATTCTTCCACAACGTTTACGACGTTCCAATAAGCAATCTGGCATGCATCGGAGGTCCGTCACACGCAGAGGAAGTGGCGCTCGAACGCCTCTCCTATCTCACCGTAGGCTGTTCCGACCAGGAGAAAGCACAGGCCTTTGCCGATGTCATCGCATCCGACTACATCAAGACAAAGACCAGCAGCGACCTGCTTGGCATCGAATACTCTTCGGTGCTGAAGAATGTCTACGCCATTGCGGCCGGCATATGCAGTGGTCTGAAATACGGCGACAACTTCCAGGCCGTGCTCATGGCCAACGCAGTACAGGAGATGTCACGCTTCCTTTCTGCCATATATCCGCTCGAACGCAATGTTTACGACTCCGTATATCTGGGCGACCTGCTCGTTACCGGCTACTCCAACTTCTCGCGAAACCGTACATTCGGCACGATGATCGGAAAAGGCTACAGCGTAAAGAGCGCACAGATCGAGATGGAAATGATAGCCGAAGGTTTCTTCGGCACAAAATGCATGAAGGAGAAAAACAGACGAATGCACGTCAACATGCCCATACTCGATGCTGTCTACAACATTCTGTACGAACGCATCAGTCCGCAGATAGAGATCAAACTTCTCACCGACTCCTTCAGATAAAACCTTTCTGTAAGGTACAGACAACGGAATTTACACATAACAGACAACATAAAAAAACAACAACGATGAAAAAAATCATCTTAGACATTACCAAAGCATCCTCATTCCTCAAGGAGGGTGCCGTTAAAGCTTATGAACAGCAAGTAAACGAGGCACGCCGTTCTCTCGAAGAAGGCACATGCCCCGGCAACGATTTTCTCGGATGGCTGCACCTGCCGTCATCGGTAACACCCGAATTCATTAACGAAATACAGGCCGTAGCCGAAACTCTCCGCGAGAAGTGCGAGGTAGTTGTGGTTGCCGGCATCGGCGGAAGCTACCTTGGAGCACGCGCCGTCATCGAAGCCCTGGGCAACTCTTTCTCATGGCTCGTCAACGACAAGAAGAACCCGACAATCGTCTTTGCAGGCAATAACATCGGTGAAGACTATCTCTACGAACTCACCGAATACCTCAAGGACAAGAAGTTCGGAGTAATCAACATATCAAAATCAGGCACAACAACCGAGACTGCTCTCGCCTTCCGTCTGCTGAAGAAGCAGTGTGAGACACAGCGCGGCAAGGAAGAGGCACGCGATGTTATCGTTGCTATCACCGACGCAACAAAGGGTGCAGCCCGCGCCGCTGCTACAAAAGAAGGCTACAAGACATTCGTCATCCCCGACAATGTGGGCGGCCGTTTCTCTGTGCTCACTCCGGTAGGTCTGCTGCCTATCGCCATCGCCGGCTACGATATCAAAGCCCTCATCCAGGGTGCTGCCGACATGGAGAAGGCCACAGGCATCGACGTTCCGTTCGACGAGAACCCTGCTGCCATATATGCTGCTACCCGCAACGCACTTTATGCACAGGCAGGAAAGAAGATTGAAATCATGGTGAACTACCAGCCGAAACTCCATTTCATGAGCGAATGGTGGAAGCAGCTCTACGGTGAGAGCGAAGGCAAGGACGGTAAGGGCATCTTCCCGGCATCATGCGACTTCACCACCGACCTTCACTCAATGGGCCAGTGGATACAGCAGGGCGAGCGTTCAATCTTCGAGACAGTGCTGAGCGTAGAGAAGGCTAACCACGAAGTGCTCTTCCCAAGCGACGAGGAAAACCTCGACGGCCTCAACTTCCTTGCCGGAAAACACGTTGACGAAGTGAACAAGATGGCTGAACTCGGAACACGTCTGGCTCACGTTGACGGCGGCGTACCTAACATCCGCCTGTCTATCCCTGAGCTCAACGAGTACTACCTCGGACAGATCATCTACTTCTTCGAGATCGCATGCGGCATCAGCGGAAACGTACTCTGCGTAAATCCGTTCAACCAGCCGGGCGTTGAAGCATACAAGAAGAACATGTTCGCACTGCTCAACAAACCGGGCTACGAAGCAGAAAGCAAGGCCATCCAGGAAAGACTGGCCAAAGAAGCATAAACCATGTGTGCATGATAGACATAAAAATAAATGAATATATAAAGAAGCACAGCTTTGGGCAATTCAGTCCCAAGGCTGTGCTTTTTGACATGGACGGGGTTCTCTACGACTCCATGCCCCATCATGCCATCTGCTGGAAGCAGGCAATGGCCGAGTTCGGCATCGACATGCCAGAGGCCGACACCTATAAATACGAAGGTATGCGCGGTGTAGAGACCATCCAGATAGTAGTGAAAGAACAGCAGGGACGCGACATCAGCGAGGAAGAAGCGCAGGCCATGTACGACGAAAAAGCCCGTCTGTTCGGACTAATGCCTGAGACTCCGATAATGGAAGGCGTGAAGGAACTCATGCATCAGATAAAGGTCGACGGCCTGCAGATAGGCATTGTCACAGGCAGCGGCCAGCGGCCGCTCATCCAGCGTGTGCTCCACGACTTCGCCGACTTTGTGGACGACCGTCACATTGTGTGCGCCTACGACGTCAAACGAGGCAAACCCGCACCCGATCCTTATCTCATGGGGCTTCAGAAAGCCGGCGACCTGCAACCGTGGGAGGGCATTGTTGTCGAGAATGCTCCTCTCGGCGTGAAGGCCGGAGTGGCCGCACAGATGTTCACCGTGGCCGTGAACAGCGGACCTCTGCCCGACTCTGCCCTCGCCGACCAGGGCGCAAACATTGTTCTGCCACGCATGACTGAACTGTGCTGCCTGTGGCCTGAGATAGCTGCATACAGTCACCGATAAACACAAAAAGAAAAACGGACAAGACACTCCGACGCGTGCCATCATGTGCACCGGCGTCCTGTGTCCTGTCCGTCTTTCTTTCTACGTTAAATCTATGCTTCCGTTCCTTATTCCGATGGTCAGATGACAACGGCTGTTCCGCTGCATGTCACCATGAGCATTGAGTTGTTCTGACCTATCGTCTCGTAGTCAATATCTATTCCCACCACGGCATTGGCACCCATCAGGCGTGCTCTTTCGGCCATCTCCGACAGCGATGTGTCCTTTGCCTCAGCCAATACTTTCTCGTAAGTGCCGCTGCGTCCGCCGAAGAAGTCGCGCAGACCGGCCATGAAGTCTTTGAAAACATTGGCACCGATGATAGTTTCTCCTGTCACAATGCCCTTATACTCTCGTATCGGGCTTCCCTCTATTGTTGGTGTTGTACTTAATACCATATCCTTATGTTACTTGTTTATACGACGGCAATGGCCACCGGCCGCTCCGCCATGATGCTTGCCCTGCATCGGGCATACGTTTGTTCCGTTCTTGCTGTTGGGACATGCCGCAGCATTGGCACATCCTGTCGCACGCGGACATGTGCCTTTCTTGTCACATGTAGCTGCATTAGGACAGTTCTTGCATGCCTCTGTGCATCCCGCAGCCTTGCCGCATTTTGCAGCGCACTTGCCTGCATTAGGGCAGTTCTCTGCATTAGGACACTTGCCAGCCTTGGCACAATTTGCTGCCTTCGGACAATTTGCCGCGTTAGGACATATATTCTTTGTTGTCTTGCCGTCATTGTTTGCGGCAACAGCATTCACACACTCGCTACGATGCGGACATGCCACATTCCTGTTTATCGCCGTCTTGATGTCCTGCGCAAAGGCTATAAGCGCCACAAACGCAACGGCAGTCAATACTACTAACGATTTTTTCTGCATAATAACAATTTGTTTTACTGTTTGTCAATATTCTCTCTGAGGACGTCCGTCTGCTACTCTCTTACGAAGCGGAAAAAACATAATCCCCACGTTTGCAAATATAGCATGAAATGAGTTCGGAAGCAAATTATACAACATTTTTTAACTTCGCGTATTCACTTACACACTGCATCATTTTATCTTCTTCAGTTTCATTCCGTATTTATCTCTGAATTCCATTGAGGCATTATAGCTTGTCATATATTTATTAAGCACTGTCCTCGACACCACAGATCCACTTACCTCGTACGAGGAACCTTCATAATCGAAATTGAATGAGTATTTGATTTCATATTCCGGATTATTTATCAGCTCGGCCTTAATATTGTACACTCTGTCTGTAAGATTCTTTATCGTTTCTCTACTGTTCTTATCAATTATCTTAAGTGATTGTATCATTATAATGCCGCCCTCATACGGTGGACATTCTATATCAGTATACACGCTAAGATCCAACAATGTCCCATCCTTAAAGTCACAGAAATCACCGGCTCCCATTCTGGACATCGGATTCAGCTTATGAAGTTCATAGCTTGACTTGTAAATACTGTTGTACTTCTTACAAGTAATCTTTGCATAAGGAAAATGTCTCCTTTCTGCATAAGACACTGCATCATATTTCTTCTTTCCTTTATATTCCAACACTTTTATAAGCGAGTCAGCCAATACCTCTCGCTCCGACATGTGGTACTCATTCTTAAATTCAAAAGTGATGATATAACCATCATATATAGACATTCCCAATACCGCGCACACACTGTCGAGCACCTCATACTTCTCTTTCTCCGTCATGAGTCGGTCATCCGACTGACTGAAAAAAACACCAAACGCGCATACCTGCACTGCCGCAATCATGCCCAAGATTGCCGAAACAATACTGCGTAAATTAATGTTCACCATACTTTTCAATTTATAATTGATAATAAGAAATAATATTTACCTATATAATACAAAGAAGAATATAACTATCCTCACACAAAGTATAGTGCATATAAACAGCACAGAGCCGAATGCTGGCGGGAGAATGCAAGGCTTCTATCACACAGTTATCTCCGCCGAGCCTATGCAACAATGGTGTCTCTCGTCGTAAACCACGCAGAACTGACCCGGCGCAACGCCCTGTATGGGTGTCTGTGAGTGCACCATATACGAGCCCTCGCCCGTACGTTCGAGCCGTGCAGGATGATAGTCCGGCGTGTGGCGTATCTTGAACGTGACGTTACACTCCGGCGCATCGCCCCACGGATTCATCGTCAGGAAGTGGAAATCGTGCACCTTGAAGTCGGTCTTATAAGCAGTGCGCGGCTCATATCCACGACTCACGTAGAGTATGTTGCGCTCCACATCCTTCTTCACTGCGTACCAGGGACCGCCGCCGAAACCCAGACCATGGCGCTGACCTATGGTGTGGAACCACAGTCCGCGGTGCTGTCCTATCTTCTTTCCGGTCTCCAGTTCGAGCACGTCACCCGGATTCTCGCCAAGATAACGGCGTATGTAGTCGTTGTAGTTTATCTTTCCGAGGAAGCAGATGCCCTGCGAATCCTTGCGCTTCGCGTTTATCAGATGCTCGCGTTCGGCTATCTCCCTCACCTCTTCCTTCATGTAATGACCTATCGGGAATATAGCTTTGCGCAGCTGCCAGTCGTATATCTGCGCCAGAAAGTCAGTCTGGTCCTTCACAGGGTCAGGACTCGTCACGAGCCATTTGCGGCCGTCTATTATCTCGGTCTGTGCATAGTGGCCCGTGGCTATGAGGTCGTAGTTGTGGCCCATCTTCTCGTCGAACGCACCAAACTTTATCATTCTGTTGCACATCACGTCGGGGTTTGGCGTATATCCCGCGCGCACCTTATCCATAGTGTAGCGCGTCACGCCGTCCCAATACTCCCTGTGGCAGTCCACCACCTGCAACTTACAGCCATAGCGCGCGGCCACAGCGGTCGCCATCTCCAGGTCTTCCTCGCTCGAGCAGTCCCATTCCTCCTGCTCCTCCGGTCCTATCTTGATGTAGAAACAATCGGGATGCAACCCCTTACTTGCGAGTTCGTACAACACTACCGAACTGTCCACGCCGCCCGAAAGCAACACGGCGATGCGCTTGTCGTATATGTTTTCGTTCATATTGTCGTGTATGATTATTATCCGTATGCAAACTTACGGATTATTTTTCATATTCCGACTCATACAGGCAGGAAATGTGACGGGCGGCATGTCCGGCGCGGAAACAACCGCGGAGAATCTACCCTGATGTTTGATTTTATTTTTACAACAACCCTCTCATAGCTCGAATATTTTCGAGCAGGAGCACACTCGGACGCGTACAGACGATTCTCGCGAAGTCACGTAACTAATTGACAGTCCGCCACTTACACATTCCACCATTCTTATGCACCTTTTATCGGGCTGCGAAATGGCCTTTATTAAGGTGTGATACAGGCTTTATTACCTCCCGATTAGCTGCATTTCATGCCATGATATGCAGCATTTTGCGCATCAAAAAAGCCCGTTTCGCATTGCATTCCGGTTTTCCCGACGTTTTTGTCCACACTTAACCACCACGAAAAACACCATTTCTCATTTTTCAATTTTCTATTTTGCAAGTAAAAGCGGGTGCTTTTTTTGGTAAAAAATTTTTACAAAACGATTCTGCAACATTATATATATTGACTGCCATAGAGCCGTGCCACGGGTGTCGGCCCGCCTGTCGAGATGCTCCAATCTATGAAAAAAGAATGTTGAAAAAGAAAAAAATCATTATTAGCCGAACGGTTGTGTCTCTCGGGTGTATGCACTTTCAGAAAACGACAAACAAACACAGACATGATGAAAAAGATAAAGACATTAGCATTGGCCGTATGTATGATGACGGCAGCAGACGCCGTCGCACAGACAACGCCCGAAGAAGTGAAAAGCCCTATCGTGGCCGAGAAGACGGCTGAATGGTATGACAACCAGACAAAGGCGTGGGGCGAGGTAGTGAAAACCGACCCAAACAACGAGAACGCATGGCGCAACTACTACCAGGCGGCATTTTACAAACGCTGGTACAACGAAACCGACTCCACCGCACTCACGGTGCTCGCCGAAATGAAAAAAGCTGTACCCGACTCCTACATATACAACTACTGCGCCTTCCGCGAATATATGGGCGCTCCGGAAGACACCATATATGCCGAAAAAGCCATAGCGCGCATGCCGGAAAAGATGGGATACGACGAATACAACACGTGGCTGGCCTACTACGCCAAAGAGAACGACACCCACCGGCTGGCTGATATCTGCAAGGCTTACTATGAGTCAGGGCAATATTCACCGGGTATTCTACAATACAACTACAACGAACTGCAGGGCATGGACGAGGGCGGAATATACATCGGTATCGGCGACGCCGTGCTCATACCCAAGTGGTTGCTGCAATACGGCAAGGGCGTACACACCGACAAGATAATAGTATGCGCGCCGTTCCTCTTTATGCGCAATTATCGCGAACATCTGTTCCAGCAACTCGGCATCGGCGATGCACCGGAACCGAAAAAGCCCGTGACCGACACAGAATCGGGCGACGAATACATAAATCTACTCTTGGACACTATACGCCGCAAGTCAGGACGTTCGCTATATTTCTCTCCGCTGGGTAGCACAGATCCGTGGCTCGACAATCTTTACAACGAAGGACTGTTACTGAAATACTCCGACAAACCGTATGACAACATGGCCGTGAAACGCCGCAACGTTGAGCAGAGATACCTGCTTGAGTATTTGCGCGAGTCGTTCGTGCCGGACAACTGGACATCGGGCAACCGGCTTTCGGCCAATTATGTGGTGATGCTCAGCGACCTGCTTCCCTACTACAAGACACACGACAAGGCACGCTACGAATGGCTTATGGCCACCCTTAGGGGCGCAATAAAACGGGCCGCACTGCCGTTGGATATGGAAAACAAGTATCTGAAAATGCTCGACAAATGACGATTTTCAGTCTGAGACGCGCACAACGCACCGACGAACAGCTCATGACGGCAGCCGCACGTGGCAGCGACGATGCCTTCACAGAACTCTACAACCGCTACGCAAGGCGGTTGCAGGGTTTCTTCATGCGCCAGCTAAGGGGCGACCGCGAGGCTGCCGCCGACTGCACCCACGACGTTTTTCTGCGTGCCTACGCCGCACGAACGTCGTGGAGGGAGGGCAGAAAGGTGGACGTGTGGCTGTTCACAATAGCCTACAATATCTGCCGCAACATCTGGCGACACAGCATACACGAGGCTGCATACATGGAGACTCAGCCAGATTCGCCCGTGACCGACAGTGAGGCAGAAGCCGAACTCGACGCCGAACTGTTCAGACAGGCACTGCGCACAACGCTCACCACGCTGCGGCCCGACGACCGAATGATGTTCTCACTGCGATATGAAGAGGAACTCACCGTGCCTGAGATAGCACAGATATACGCCATACCAGATGGAACGGTGAAATCGCGACTGCATCGAATAATGACAACTATAAAACAGAAAATGAAACAATATGAAAATAAATGACAAGGACATAGCGCGCATGGCACGCCGGATGCGCGATGAGGAGAACGGGAGTCTGCACGTAAGACAGTGGCGGCGCAACCGCAAGAGCATGCCGCAATGGCTCGTGGCTCTGCCCGCAGCAGCTGTCATAGGATTTCTTGCCGGATTCTTCACCGGCTCGAAAAGCGAACCGGAGGACATGCGTATGCTCTCGCAGCGCATCGATACGCTCTACATAACCCGGCAGGCGGAGAAACCGGAAACCACAGACTCAGGCACACTGAAGAACACCGGCCTCGCCATAGAGACAAAAAGCAACAGTCCGGGCACGTCCGCCAGACGTGACAGCAGCGGCAAATCAAAATACGTCACGGGCCTGCCTGCCTCGAAAGACGGCATCAGGTACGACATGCTCGTGATGCAATGAGCATTGCTTTCTATCTTTCATAAAGATCAATCCATGCGCAGCAGTCTGATGGTTCAGGCTGCTGCGCTCTTTTTTATTATGCCGGCAAGGGCTTCGACTTTCATAATTATGCAGTGAAAGTCCGGTGCACAAAGCGCTCACACAAGGCTGTACGCCATTCGATTCACCCCAATACGCACCTTATATATGAACAGAAACAAGCATGCAGTTTGTTAATTCACGTTAAATCAGTGCGTAATATATTGCTCCGTAATAAACAAAATGCTATATTTGCGATATCAAAATGATATCAAAACTAAAACAACTAAATTATTACACTTTTATGGAAAATAAAGAATTTACATTCAAGGGAACGACACTCAACGGCTTTCTCATGCTGTTTGTCAATTTGTTTCTCACCCTCGCGAGCATCGCACTCATCGTGCTTGGCATCAACATCGGCGAATCTGCATGTGGTATCACCACCGGTGTGAGCGGCGGTTTGCTCGTGATTGTGGCGCTGATAATGTGGTGCGGCATGATGCAGCTCGAACCAAACGAGGCCCGCGTGATGATGTTCTTCGGCAAATACAAAGGTACATTCACACGCGTCGGCTACTTCTGGGTGAACCCGTTCATCTCTACAAAGAAACTGTCTATGCGTGCACGCAACCTCGACGTGGAACCGATAAAAGTGAACGACAAGACGGGCAACCCGGTGATGATAGGTCTTGTGCTGGTATGGAAGCTCAAAGACACATACAAGGCTATGTTCGAAATCGACTCACAGACAATGGCACAGTCCGGCAACCAGAACGCTGTAGGCAACTCAGTATCGAGCGTTATGAAGGCATTTGAGAACTTCGTGAAGATACAAAGCGACGCCGCACTGCGCCAGACAGCCGGTCTGTATGCCTACGACGACAACGAGCACAGCACAGGCGAACTGACTCTACGCAGCGGAGGCGAGGAGATAAACAAACAGCTTGAGGAGAAACTGGACGAGCGTCTGAACATGGCAGGCATCGAAATTGTGGAGGCACGCATCAACTATCTTGCTTATGCTCCCGAGATTGCAGCCGTAATGCTGCGCCGCCAGCAGGCATCGGCCATAATCATGGCAAGAGAGAAGATTGTGGAAGGTGCGGTATCGATGGTGAAGATGGCGCTCCAGAAACTTTCCGACGAGGAAGTGGTGGAACTCGATGACGACAAGAAGGCCGCCATGGTGAGCAACCTCATGGTGGTACTCTGCAGCGACGAGTCTGCACAACCGGTGGTAAACACAGGTACTCTGAATCATTAAGACGACAGGCCGGCACCATGCCGGCCTTAAAACAAAGGATGACACAACTGGTCATGACTACATTCTGACATGGCAAAAAAGGAAACAAAAACCAAGAACTTCATTCTCAGAATCGACGCCGATATGATGAATGCCATAGAAGCGTGGGCCGCCGACGAATTCCGCAGCACCAACGGACAGCTGCAATGGATCATAACGGAGGCCCTGCGCAAAAGCGGACGCCTGAAGAAAAAGAAGACCGTAAAAAACGAAAACGATGAGACAGAAGAATAATCAGAACAGGATAAAGGTGTACCGCACCATGGAAGGGAACATCTTTGAGGCGGTTACGGCTGTAATCTTAATCGTCATATGGGCAATAGCTCTGACAAGACTGAAGAGCATGGACGAACCTGTCACATTCCTTTCTGACGAAGAAAACAACACATCCACACGGATGATAGCCGGCAGCATCGTCGCCACCGTACTTTCGCTGTTGTTTCTGGTTTCGGCATACTTCCCTGACAGAATGATAAACATGCGCATCGACGTGAAGAACACCGCGCAATATGCGCTCATGATACGTATGTCAAGAATAATGGCAGTGGAGACTGCTGTAATCTTCCTCGGCAGCATCGCGAACGTGGGAAACGACAGATCGATATATCCCGCACTGCTTGCCATAGCATTAAGCGTTACGCTCATGATATTCAGAACACTCATAAAAAGAAAAGGATGAAAGTTGCATTTACATTCATATCCGCCATACTGCTGGCCATAACGGCCGACATTAAGGCTCAGACGCCCGACGGACAATGGTCGGGCGATCTTGTTCTAGGACAGGGAAAAAATCTGCCGCTGGTACTGAACATCGGTACCGGCAGCGACGGAAAGCCGTGTTGCACACTGGACAGTCCCATGCAGGGGGCTGAAGGAATAAAGACAGAGGTGAACGTTCTTACGGCGGACTCCATCAACATAACCGTGCCCGACATCGCGGCAACATACGCCGGACGCGTTACAAAGGACGTGATAACGGGACGCTTCACACAGATGGGCATGCCATTCAAGCTCGACCTGAAGCGTGGCGGCGTAATGATGAACAGGCCCCAGACGCCTCAACCGCCACTGGATTACACCACACAGGAGGTGAGCTTCGAGAACAAGGCAGCGGGAGCCGTGCTCAGTGGCACACTGACATGGCCCGAAGGCTACGACGGAAAGAAGCCTGTGCCGGTGGTGATTATGGTGAGCGGAAGCGGTCTGCAGAACCGCGACGAGGAGGTGTTCGGCCACAAACCGTTCCTTGTCCTGGCCGACCGGCTGGCACGCAACGGCATAGCGTCGCTGAGATATGACGACCGCGGAACGGGAAAATCAACCGGTGACGCCTCCAAAGCCACTACTTCCGACTTCATGAAGGATGCAGCGGCAGGCCTGGAACTGCTGCGCAGTATGGACGGAAAATTCTCACGTGTAGGCGTAATCGGACACAGTGAGGGCGGACTGATAGCTTTCATGCTGGCAGCCGACGGCAGGACCGACTTCATTGTGAGCATGGCAGGGACGGGCGTGAAGGGCGACACGATAATAGCCGGACAGAGCAACGACGCACTCAGACGCACAGGGCGTCCTGCGAATGTCACTGCGACGGACATAAGAAAACAGGCGGAGACAGGCGGCAACGCATGGCTCAGATACTTCGTCGACTACGATCCGGCGGACGTGATAGCCTCAACAACATGTCCGGTGATGGCTCTGAACGGAACGATGGACACACAGGTGAGACCACGCCTCAATCTTGACAGAATAAAGAGTCTGCTTCCGCACAACGCGAAAAACTCAATAAAGGAATATGATGGCCTCAACCATCTGTTCCAGCACTGCACTACAGGATTTGCCGATGAGTACGGAACGATTGAGGAAACGATGTCGGAAGATGTAATGAAGGATATTGCCGGCTGGATAAATTCTTTATAATGACACTGCGCCGGCCGGCACATCAGTATGCCTCGCGGTATTTATTTTCGTCCTTGTCTTCGAGCATTGACAGATAACTCTGGTAACGGCTGGCGGCGATGTAATGGTCTTCAACAGCTTTAAGCACAGCACATCCGGGTTCGTGGGTATGCGTGCAGTTGTTGAAACGGCAGTCCTTGGAGAAATGGAATATCTCCTTGAAATAGCTGGTAAGCTCTTCCGGCTCCATGTTGAACGTACCGAAGCCTTTTATTCCCGGTGTGTCGATGATGTATCCGCCGCCGGGCAGAGGCAGCATCTCGCTGAAAGTGGTGGTGTGCATGCCCGTGTTGTGGGCGTCGCTTATCTCCGCCGTGCGAAGATTGACTCCGGGCAGCAGTCTGTTTATCATCGTAGACTTGCCTACTCCACTATGTCCGCTGAGCAGAGTGATGCGGTCGTGCAACAGAGTCATGAGCACATCCATACCTTCGCCGGTCTCGGCCGACACCGGAACACACTTGTATCCCACTGTCTCATAAAGATCCATCATCATCTGCTGATAGCGCATGAGGTCGTCGTCGAGAAGGTCTGTCTTGTTGAACACGAGCACTACGGGCACACTGTAAGCCTCGGCCGTGGCAAGGAAGCGGTCGATGAACGTGGTGCTTGTCTGCGGACGCTCCACCGTCACTACAAGAAACGCCTGGTCTACGTTGGCCGCGATGATGTGGCTCTGCTTGCTCAGGTTCTGCGATTTGCGGATGATGTAGTTCTTACGGTCGCCTATGGCTGTGATGAAAGCCGTATCCTGCTGGTTGCGCTCTATTTCGACATGGTCGCCCACGGCCACAGGATTGGTGCTGCGGATGCCTTTCAGACGGAAGTTTCCCTTTATCTTGCATTCCACAATATCGCCTTCGACGGTCTTCACCGTGTACCAGCTGCCGGTATTCTTTATCACTAAGCCTTGCATCGTAATGGAGATAAAAATAAAAAAGACAAGAAAGAAAACAAACATAACACGCTGAACGGTATGGCTGAAGCCTTACACCCACCGTCGGAACGGCCGCAAGCATGTCGCGTTTCTTTTCTTTCTTGTCTGCTGATTTATACTGTCATTATTTCTTTTGTCTTTTCATCAAGCAGATCATCAATCTTCTTGATGTACTTGTCGTGTATCTTCTGAAGTTCCAGTTCGGCGTCCTTCTCGTTGTCTTCAGACAGTCCGTCCTTGATGGCTTTCTTCAGTTTCTCCTTAGTCTCGGCACGTGCGTTGCGCACTTCCACCTTTGTCTTCTCGCCAATCTTGTTGCACTGTTTCACAAGTTCGCGGCGACGCTCCTCTGTCGGCTGCGGAATGCCGAGACGGATAATTTCTCCGTTGTTCTCCGGAGTTATGCCGACATCGCTGTCCATGATGGCTTTCTCAATGTCGCGGATAGCCTTCTTGTCCCAAGGACGGATGGCGATGGTACGTGCGTCGGGCACTGATACGTTGGCAACCTGATTCAATGGAACCATCGAACCGTAGGAATTAACCCTCACACCGTCGAGTATGGCAACATTGGCACGACCTGCACGAACACGCGAAAGCTGTTCCTCTAGATACATCGCAGCCATTTCCATGCGCTCACCGGCGGCATTTAATGTCTCTTTAACGTCAATCATATCTTTTTTATATTGTTTGTTTATTTGGTTCAGTTGTAATTTTCCACACTACGCCCGGCCATAATCCAAGGCGCTTTCATGGCACTAACCCGCTTGCGGCTGCATGTGACAGCACAGCATTCGGCACACTGCCGGCACGGCAAACAGGCTTTTTTATTGTTGCAAATATAAATATTAGTTTTTAAACATCCAAATTATTATCTTCGGAATTTATGCTGCATACACTATATATACAGTTTTGCCGGCAGACGCGGAAGGGCTGACAAAACCGAAGAATCAGACTGACAGACAAGCAGGAAATATCCACATGCATGGATTCAGCGCCACGAATGTGACACTGCAAATATTCTGATGGAACACAAGACACAGCAGCGGACGTCATCATTCTGTCACAGTAGAAACCCTACGGAAACCGGTTGCAATAAAAAACTGCGGCATCAATCGTGTACCATATGTTGTTTCCTTCAGCTGGAAGGAGAACAATATGAGGCACTTTCAGATTTTCAGTATCACGCGATTTTTTCATCTGAGTTTTCTGTTCTACCCCAAAAATCCAGCGAATATTTGCGAGCAGACTCTCCCTCGGACGTAAATTCGCGAATTCTGAGCAGCATCTATAAAACACTGAATGTCAATGATTTATATTCAAGAGTCATTTTCCCGTCATGCAATAAGCACCATTTCAGCATGCGATATAGCCCATATCAGGGGCTGAAACACACCATATCATGCCCTGATACGGGCGAAATCAGACCCTCAAACGGGCATTATCAGAACGTGAAACGAACTATTCCGGACTGCGCTCCCGAGTATACGAAAAGACAGTACAGCCTGAAATGTACCCAATGACGCCGTATTCGACATTCTCACACATCTGTTTTGCGATTTTATTTTGTCAAAAAAAAGTCAAGAAAAACTGTAAGTCCGCACTCTGAGTTTTCTCTTAAAGCACCGATATGGCGCGTGAGAAAAGACCGGAAAAGCATGCGTATGTCTTGAGAGGAAGATTTATCGGTTGCGGCAACATGAATTTATTATTGCGTGAGCAGATGCACAGCCCCGGTTCATTACAAAGCGAACAATCCGGCAGCGTTACTTCATACCATGATGCTTAATAAAGCACACCACTCTCTCAGAATCTCTACAGAGCCAATATTTAATAATTTTATTTTTACAGGAAAAACAAGCCACAAAATCAGAAATACCAATCGTAATATTTTATACATTTTCAGTATTAATCTATAAATAATGTAAAAACTTTTTGGCTTCTGCCTTCTAAATTCGTACCTTCGCACTACCAATACTTATTTACTGTAACTTTTTTCGTGTGACATAATCTTTTGTTGTGACAAAGGATCGTATATGCACATCATGCAATCAGATTAATAAACTAAAAACTGAATAATGAATAAAAAATTGAAATGGGGCCTTATTGCCGTTCTAGCATGCGCATTGGTGGCATGGGGCGTGTACTCGCAAATGCCTAAAACAAATTCAGAACTTGCCAAAGCCGACAAGATAATGCAAGGCAGCAAGGGAAAGAACAAACAACTCAACGTAAACGGAACCATAATAAAAACCGGACCTCTTACTGATGAGTTCACTGTAACAGGAACACTGATACCGGACGAAAACGTAGATCTTTCATTTGAAACGTCAGGACAGGTGGTGAGCATAATGTTCAAAGAGGGTGTCCACGTGAAAAAAGGACAGCTCCTGGCAAAGGTGAACGACAAGAAACTGCAGGCGGAACTCAAACGACTGGTGTCGCAACTCAAGCTCGCAAAGGACCGCGTGTACAGACAGCGCACACTGTTGCAGCACGACGCCGTGAGCCAGGAGGCGTATGAGCAGGTGAACACCGAGCTTGCCACCCTGCAGGCAGACATCGACATAGTGAAAGCTCAGATAGAACTTACCGAACTGCGTGCACCCTTCGACGGAATAATCGGACTGAGACAGATAAGCGTCGGCGCATACGCCACCCCGCAGACGGTTGTGAGCAAGCTGACAAGAATTGTTCCGCTGAAGGTTGAATTCTCCGTTCCGGAACGATACGCAAGAGACATCAAACCGGGAACAAAGCTCCAGTTCTCCATCGACGGAGTGCTCCACACATTCCCGGCAAAGGTCTATGCCAAGGAGTCTGCCATCGACATGAACACCCACACACTGACAGTACGTGCCATTTATGCCAACGCCGACGGAAAACTCACGCCGGGACGATATGCCAGCATCAATCTGAAGAAACAGGAGATAAAGGACGCAATAGCCATCCCTTCAGAAGCAGTTGTGCCTGAAATGGGAAAAGACAAGGTGTTCCTTTACAAGTCGGGAAAAGCCCAGCCTGTTGAAATAAAGGTCGGACTGAGAACAGAAGACAAGGTTCAGGTGTTGCGCGGACTTAATGTCGGCGACACTCTGATAACATCAGGAACACTGCAGCTCCGCACCGATCTGCCGGTAATTCTCGATAAGGTTGATTAATGCACATAAAAAGCACGAATAATGAACATTTCCGAAATAAGCATACGCAGACCGGTTCTTGCAACCGTGATGACCGTGATAATACTGCTTTTTGGAATGATTGGATACGCATACCTGGGTGTGAGAGAATATCCCTCGGTTGATAATCCTATCATTTCGGTGAGCTGTTCGTACGCCGGAGCAAATGCCGACGTCATAGAGAATCAGATAACAGAACCGCTTGAGCAGAACATCAACGGTATTCCGGGTATCCGTTCGCTTACGAGTACGAGCGAACAGGGCAAAAGCCGCATTACAGTAGAGTTTGAATTGTCTGTCGATCTGGAGACTGCTGCCAACGACGTGCGTGATAAGGTTTCGCGCGCACAGCGCTATCTTCCGCGCGACTGCGACCCTCCTACAGTGTCAAAAGCCGACGCCGACGCGTCGCCAATACTTATGGTGGCCCTGCAAAGTGAGAAAAGACCGTTGCTGGAACTCAGCGAAATAGCCGACCTCACGGTGAAAGAGCAACTCCAGACCATTCCCGACGTGAGCAGCGTGAGCATATGGGGTGAGAAGAAATACTCCATGCGACTGTGGCTCGACCCGATAAAGATGGCGGGATATGGCATCACGCCTATGGATGTAAAGAACGCTGTGGATAACGAAAACGTGGAACTGCCGTCGGGAAGCATCGAGGGAAACACCATCGAGCTGAACATCCGCACAATGGGATTGATGAACACCGCGAAGATGTTTGACGATCTTATCGTGAAAAGCGACGGCAACCGCATAATCCGTTTCAGCGACATAGGACGCGCCGAACTTGGTGCCGCCGACATCAAGAGCTACATGAAGATGAACGGCGTGCCGATGGTGGGCGTGGTGGTTGTGCCTCAGCCGGGTGCAAACCACATCGACATAGCCGACGCCGTGTACAAACGCATGGAGCAGATGAAGAAAGATTTGCCCGAGGACGTGAAATACAGCTACGGTTTCGACAACACAAAGTTCATCCGTGCATCCATTGATGAGGTGAAACAAACGGTTTATGAGGCCTTCGTCCTTGTTATCATAATCATCTTCCTATTCCTGCGCGACTGGCGTGTGACGCTTGTTCCTTGCATCGTTATTCCCGTTTCGCTCATCGGTTCGTTCTTCATAATGTATCTGTTCGGCTTCTCCATCAACGTACTCACCATGCTTGCCGTGGTGCTTGCCGTGGGATTGGTGGTCGACGACGCCATTGTGATGACCGAGAACATATATATCCGAATAGAGAGGGGCATGTCGCCGAAGGAAGCCGGAATAGAAGGCGCGAAGGAAATATTCTTTGCCGTCATATCCACAACAATCACACTGGTGGCCGTATTCTTCCCCATCGTATTCATGGAAGGAACGACCGGCCGACTGTTCCGTGAGTTCAGTATGGTGATTTCGGGCGCAGTCATCATATCGGCATTCTCTGCCCTCACGTTCACTCCTATGCTTGCGACGAAGCTCCTCAAGCAACGTGAGAAGAAGAACGCATTCTATCGCATGACCGAACCTTTCTTTGAAGGAATGAACAACGTGTACGAACGGTCGCTGCAATATGTATTGAACCACCGAATGTGGATATTGCCGCTCATCGCCATAATGCTTGTACTCATCGTGGTACTGTGGGGAAAGATACCGTCGGAGATGGCTCCGCTCGAAGACCGTTCGATGATTACGATCAATACGCGCGGTGCTGAGGGTGTTACTTATGAATACATAAGGGATTATACGGAAGACATCAACCGTGTGGTTGACTCCATAATACCAGACGCCGAAGCCGTTACGGCACGTGTGTCGAGCGGAAGCGGAAACGTCCAGGTGACACTCAAAGACATGGCCGACCGCGATTACAGCCAGATGGATGTAGCCGAGAAACTGTCGGCTGCGGTGCAGAAAAAGACTAAAGCCCGTTCTTTCGTACAGCAACAGTCATCGTTCGGAGGACGTCGTTCGCGCATGCCTATACAGTATGTATTGCAGGCTACTAACCTCGAAAAGCTCGAAAAGGTTCTCCCGAAATTCATGGAGAAGGTGTATGAGAATCCTGTATTCCAGATGGCCGACGTCGACCTGAAATTCAGTAAACCTGAAGCACGCATACACATCAACCGTGACAAGGCCAACGTAATGGGTGTAAGCACACGCGATCTGTCCGAGACTCTGCAATACGGACTCAGCGGACAGCGTATGGGATACTTCTACATGAACGGCAAACAATACGAAATACTCGGTGAGATAAACCGTCAGCAACGTAACAAACCGGCCGATCTGCGCTCCATATATCTGCGCAGCAGCGACGGAAAAATGATACAGATGGACAACCTCATCGAACTTGAGAACACCATTGCTCCGCCAAAGCTGTACAGATACAACCGCTTCGTGTCGGCCACAGTATCAGCCGGACTGGCAGAAGGAAAGACCATCGGACAAGGTCTTGACGAGATGGACAAGATTGCAAAGGAAGTGCTCGACGACACATTCCGCACATCACTGGCAGGCGACTCCAAGGATTTCCGCGAGAGTTCGTCAAGTCTTATGTTCGCTTTCATCCTGGCTCTGGTGCTCATCTACCTCATCCTCGCCGCTCAGTTCGAAAGTTTCAAGGATCCGTTCATCATAATGCTGACCGTTCCGCTCGCCATAACAGGTGCGCTGATATTCATGTTCTTCGGCGATATAACCATGAACGTGTTCAGTCAGATCGGAATCATCATGCTCATCGGTCTTGTTGCAAAGAACGGTATTCTTATCGTTGAGTTCGCCAACCAGAAACAACAGGAAGGTATGGACAAACTGACTGCCGTGCGCGAAGCCGCAAAGCTCCGCCTGCGCCCAATCCTTATGACAAGTGCATCAACCATTCTCGGCCTCATCCCACTAGCCTTTGCAACGGGCGAAGGATGTAACCAGCGCATCGCCATGGGTGTGGCAGTGGTCGGAGGAATGCTTGTCTCCACCATTCTTACAATGTATGTGGTGCCTTCCGTTTACAGTTTCATTTCAACAAACAGAATAAAAAAACTAACAAATGGCAAATAAAATCCTTACCGGAATACTCTGTCTGATGTGTGCCTGCGCCGCATCAGCACAGCCGGAACCAGAATATCATGATGTCGGAGTGATGACATTGCAGGACTGTCTGGCCAAAGGTCTTGAGAATAACTTTTCAATCCGTATGGTGAAAAACCGTCAGGAAGTGACCTCCAACAACGCTACGGCAGCCAACGCAGGACTGTTGCCGGAGGTGGATCTCACTGCCTCATACGGTGGGAACTATCATACCACCAGCACAACAGCAAGAGAATCGGGCGTAACTTCAAAAGAAAGCAATGCCCTTGACGGAACACTTGATGCCGGTATTGAACTCAACTGGACCATATTCGACGGCTTCAACGTATGGACAAACTACAAACAGCTGCAGATGATGAAGGAACAGGGCGAGCTGCAGACACGAATCGCCGTGGAGGACTACGTGGCATCACTTGCCGCCGAATACTATAACTTCATACAGCAAAGCATCCGTCTGAAAAACTTCCACAACGCCATGAAGCTCTCACGCGAACGTCTGCGCATCGTGGAAGTGAACTACCACGTAGGAAGTTTCTCACAACTGGAATATCTGCAGGCGAAAGTCGATTTCAACGCCGACAGTACCCAGTACATGAAACAGCGCGAAGCACTCACTACCTCAAGGATAAAACTGAACGAGATGTTGGCCAATGAGGATGTAACAGCACTGCTTGGAATACGCGACACAACAATCGACGTAAATCCGGGACTGCGCTACGACGAACTGTGGGAAGCTACTCTGACAGCCAACTCATCTCTGCTGCTGGCCGACAAGAACACAGACATCGTGAAAGCCGACTACAAGAAGATAATGTCGCGCGACTATCCATACGTGCGACTCAACATGGGTTACGGCTACACAATGAACCGCTACGAGCTCTCAGCCACACGTAAGCGCGACAATTGGGGGCTGAATGCCGGAATAACCGTAGGCTTCAAACTGTTCGACGGCAAGCGCAGAATGCAGAAACGCAATGCAGAACTCGACATAAAATACTCTGAACTGGAGCGTGAGAACCTGAAGCTTTCGCTGAAATCAGAGCTTAACAACTTCTGGCAGGCATACAAAAACAACTGGGAAATACTACAGAAAGAACGCCAGAACCTCGTCGCCGCCGAAACAAACTACTATTTTGCAAATCTCAAATATCTTGAGCACAGCATATCTGGATTCGAGATGCGCGAGGCACAACAAAGTCTGCTCGATGCCAGAGAGCGTATTCTCGTGGCCGAATATGACACAAAGATATGTGAGATATCACTTCTACAGCTCAGCGGTAAAGTGCTCAGTTATCTGAGCGCTGAGACTCCAGCCACAGCCGCAAACCAATAATTCGATAGAAACAAAGACATGAAAATAAAAAAGCTATTTCTCTTCCTTACTCTGACAATGGTCTGCACACTGTGCACGGCCCAGTCAAAGAAGTCTGTATCAATACTTGGTGACTCGTACAGCACATTCCAAGGCTATCTCTATCCTAGTACAAACTTCGTATGGTACAACGCCGGCAAACACGACAACACAGACGTGACAAAGGTACAAGAGACATGGTGGCACCAGCTCATAAGCAGCAGAGGACTGCGTCTGTGCATAAACAACTCATTCTCCGGTGCCACTATCTGCAACACCGGTTATAACAAGGAAGACTTCAGCGACCGCTCGTTCTGCACACGCTTGTGGAACCTCGGATGCCCGGACATAATTTTCATCTTTGGTGGAACAAACGACAGTTGGGCAGGATCACCCATCGGTGAATACAAATACAGCGACTGGACAAAAGAAGATCTCTACTCTTTTCGCCCGGCAATGGCGTATATGATAGACAACACAATAGCACGCTATCCGAACGTCGAAATATATGTCATCATAAACGACGGGCTGTCCAAGGAAATAACAGAGTCGAGCCGAACCGTTTGCGAGCACTACAAGGTGAAATATGTGATGCTGAAAGACATAGACAAACTCAACGGTCATCCTTCTGTGAAAGGCATGAAACAGATAGCCGAACAGGTTGGAAAGATAATGAAAAGATAGATAATAACCGACAATAAAGACAAGAGAAACGCGCGAACCGCGGCCGGCAGCAGGACCTGAATGTGTCACTGACTGCAGACAACGCAGTTCGCGCGTTTCTCTTTTTTATATTCTTGCGTGATTATTCAATCACTCCGCACCAGCCACCGTTGCGTTCCAGCTTCAGTGTGAGCACCGAAGACTTGTCCACCTGGCTCTCACCCTTCACATAGTCAAAAGCCTGACGGTCGGCATTCACGCCGTCTGCAAAGAACGTAAGGTTGCGTTTGCCACCGTCACCAAGGAAGTTGAGTGGCACATTCACGGTTCTCGCATTGCCTGCGCTCATGGCTCCAATGAACCAACGACTGCCTTTCTTGCGTGCAACAACCACATATTCACCCACCTTGGCATCGATGACACGTGTCTCATCCCATGTCACAGGCACAGAACTTATGAACTTAGTGCACTCCTCTTCGGCATAATATCTTGTCGGAGTATCCGAAAGCATCTGTATGCCACTCTCAAAAACGACATACATCGCCATCTGACAAGCACGCGTACCCATACCCATCGGGTTCGGATCTGTGCAGCGGTTGTGCTCCGGTTGTGCAGAGTTCATAGAACCGGGAGTGAAATCCATTGCTCCCACAGCGTTGCGGATGAACGGCAGATAGATCGTATTCTCCGGACGACAGCCCTCGTTCTGCTCCATACCGCGCACTCCTTCGTAAGACAGAAGGTTTGGATACCTGCGCTCTAGACCGGCCGGTTTGAACGAGCCATGGAAGTCTACCACCATGTTGTATTTTGCAGCTTCCTTTATTACTCTCTCATAGAAGTTCACCATCCACTGGTCACTGCGATCCATGAAGTCAATCTTCACGCCCGGAACACCCCACTCGGCATAGCGCTTGAAAAGGTCCATATTGTTCTCCACAGTCAGCCACGGCAACCAAAGAATAAGACCCACGTTCTTGCTCTTGCCGTAAGCCACGAGCTCGGGAATATTAATTGCGTCGATAGAGTTGAAGGGATCGCGTGTAGTGCGGGCCCATCCCTCGTCAAGGATAATGTAAGGTATACCAAACTTCGATGCGAAATCGATGTAATATTTATAAGTATCGTTGTTGATTCCGGCCTTGAAATCAACACCCCATATCATCTTGTGATTCCACCAGTCCCAGCTCACCTGTCCCGGCTTTATCCAACTGCAGTCCTTCAGTTCGCACGGTGAAGACAGCACGTAGGTCATTTCATTGGCCAGAAGGTCCTTGTCCTGCTTAGAGATGACAAAGTAACGCCACGGGAACGAACGCTTGCCCTGAGTGCGGGCTATGTAGTCTGCCTCCTTCAGAATCTTAACGCTTCTATCTCCATCGTCACCGAATTCCAGCGGAACTTTCGGGAACACCGAACTCATTCCGTTCTCACCAGTGCCTTTAAGGAACATACACGGATAATCCTTCAAGTCTGCTTCTGAGATAAGAATCTTATAGTTCCTGTCAGTACTTACAAGCACCGGGAAATATATCATCTTGTCCGACGGTTTGAAATCGCTCGTCTTTATATGGCTGTAAGGACTTTCGTAAGAAGTCTTGAAGCCGTCTGTATAAGACACATGTGCCATATAGTCACCGGGGAAACCTATTCTGAATGTCTCGTCCTTCACGTCGGCCATGCCCTTTATATTTGTCACGAAACGATAAGCCACACCGTTATCGAATGCTCTGAACTCAATTGCGTAGTTGCCTGACATGTTAAGCGTCATGGCATTGTAGTGGTTCTTCACCATGGCATTCTTCAGTGGCACCTCACGCTTTATCGTTTCGTTGACAGTAGTGCGCTTCACATTCTTCAGTTTAGGCTTCACTCCCAGCTGTTTATTGCCAATAGTCATGGCAAGTTCACATCCGGTGAGAACCTCGTTGCCGTCAACACTTACTGTGTAGGTAACTTTGTCACCCAGACTGACATTCACACCGACAGTACCGTCAGGCGACTTCAACGTCAGATCATCGGCCGCCTTCATGCCCGTAGCAAACACTGCGGCCGCAAGTAAAAGGATTGTTTTTTTCATGATTGTAATAGTTATGTTGTTTTGTTAAGTATACAGGCAGGATAAATTCCGTAAACCCGGTTATAAAAAAATTGGAGGGGCGGAAAGCATTCCGTTTTCCATACCTCTCCAATTTTATTCTATCTACCGACTCTTATTTCTTTTTCTTGCCCTTTGCCACCTCTTTAGAGAATGAGTAAGGAGCATCGCTGTCGGCTATACCACGCTGCTTGTTAGGTGTGGCAGACATGTTGTAGACAATGTTTCCACCCTTGAGCAGGTCGCTGTGTGTAAGATAGTTCTTTGTGTAATCAGCACCATTGAGTGTCATCTTCTGTATGTAACGGTTGTCGGCACTGTTGTCGTTGGCAGTGATTGTGACGGTCTTACCGTTCTCCAGATGCAGAGTCATCTTGTCGAAGTAAGGAGTTCCGAGCACATATTCGTTAGAACCAGGGCATACAGGATAGAATCCCATTGCAGAGAACACATACCATGCAGAAGTCTGACCGTTGTCCTCGTCGCCGCAGTATCCATCAGGATTTGCGTTGTAGAGTTTGTCCATCACCTCACGAATCCAATACTGAGTCTTCCAAGGCTCGCCAGAATAACCATAGAGATAAATCATGTGCTGTATCGGCTGGTTACCGTGAGCATAGTTGCCCATGTTCATAATCTGCATCTCACGTATCTCATGGATAACTCCACCGTAGTAGCTGTCGTCGAACAATGGCGGAACACTGAACACAGAATCGAGCATAGCGTTGAATGTTGCCTTGCCACCCATCAGGTCGATGAGTCCCTGCGGATCGTGGAATACAGACCATGTGTAGTGCCAAGAGTTACCCTCGGTGAAAGCGTCACCCCACTTCAGCGGGCTGAACGGAGTCTGGAACTTGCCGTCCTTGTTGCGTCCACGCATGAGGTTTGTCTCCTTGTCGAACACGTTCTTGTAGTTGAAAGCATGCTTGAGGAACGGTTTCAGTTCCTTGTCTGATTTACCGAGAGCCTTACCGAACTGATAGATGCACCAGTCGTCGTAAGCATATTCGAGTGTACGTGCCACATTCTCATTGATCTTAACATCGTAAGGCACATAACCCAGTTTGTTGTAATATTCGAAACCGAGACGTCCGGTAGAAGAAACCTGAGGATGAACAGCATTGGCACCGTGCTTAACAGCCTCCCACAATGCTTCTGCGTCATAACCGCGCAGACCTTTCAGATAAGCATCAGCAACTACTGAAGCAGAGTTGTTACCAACCATACAGCCTCTGTGACCGGGGCTTGACCATTCAGGAAGGAATCCGCTCTCTTTGTAAACATTCACGAAACCAGCCTGCATCTTCTCATTTACAGAAGGATATACGAGGTTGAGCAGCGGGAAGAGGCAACGGAATGTATCCCAGAAACCAGTGCCTGTGTAGAGATAGCCTGGCAGCACCTTGCCGTTGTGCGGACTGTAGTGTACAGGCTGACCGTTTGCATCGATCTCATAGAAACTGTGGGGGAACAGTGCCGAACGATAGAGACATGAGTAGAATGTGCGCAGATGATCTACATTCTCATCCTCCACTTCGATCTTACCCAGCACTTCATTCCAGCGGTCACGACCCTGCTGCTTCACACGGTCAAAGTCGCCATCGCCCAGTTCCTTGAGGTTGAGCAGAGCCTGCTCAGGGCTGATGAACGAAGAAGCCACCTGAACATTAACCTGCTCGCCACGCTTGGTCTTGAAACCTACGATGGCACCAGAGTGGTTGCTTGTAGACTTCAGAAGCGATGCATCAACCTTTCCGTCAGCCACGGCAGCCTTGTATGTGAAAGGCTTGTCGAACTTCAGAACGAAGTAGTTCTTGAAATTGTCAGGCACACCGCCGCTGTTGCGTGTGGTGTAACCGATAATCATGTTCTTCTCGGGAATGATTTCAGCATAAGAGCCTTTGTCGAAAGCATCAACAACGATGTACGACTTGTCTGTCTCCGGGAATGTGAAGCGCATGGCAACGGCACGGTCTGTAGGAGCCATTTCGGCAACAACGTCGTGGTCTGCCAGATATACGCGATAGTAGTAAGGCTTTGCTATCTCAGCCTTATGAGAGAACCATGAGGCACGCTTGTCCTGATCGAACTCGGGAGTTCCTGTCACAGGCATGATTGAGAACTGACCGTAGTCGTTGATCCACGGGCTTGGCTGATGAGTCTGCTTGAATCCACGGATCTTGTCCTGCGTATAGACGTATGCCCATCCGTCGCCCATCTTACCGGTCTGTGGCATCCAGAAGTTCATACCCCACGGCATGGCAATAGCCGGATAGGTATTACCGGTGGACAGTTCGAATTTAGAAAGTGTTCCCACGAGCGGGCTGACATAGTCAACAGGCTCGGCAGTCTTGGCTGCACCGGCACTCAATGTACCCAATGCAAACAATGCGGTGAATAATGTTTTTAATCTCATATTATAATTATAATTATTGAATTTTCGGGTTATTACGGCTTAAGCTTCTCCGGCGCACACGCACTGCAGACAACGCATAAAACCGAAGGCTTCATAAGGCTATGCCATCGCAAGGCGATGGATGTATGTCGCATAAGGACATTCATGCTACAAAGATACTACAATTTGGCCGCACTGCAAAATAAAAAATCCATTTAATTTGATGCTCCTTAATGCTTGTCCAAAAGCTGTGTATATTTATACATTCTTCGGTTGGTTTATGAATAAATATTCATAGCCGGCAGAGGTCAACTTCACGAATGTGTCCATGGAAATCAGAAGAATATTTCCAGACGTAAATGCGCGGGGCTTGAACGCATCACATAAATCTCCGGCTGTCAACGGAAAGGACCCTCCTATGCTGTCATATGCCCTCCAACGTGATACGGAACAGGCCTTATGAGAGTACCGAACGGGCTTTTTCATGGCATGGAACCGAGCTTCCGGGCATGCGAAAAAGGCATTAACATGAGCCAAAGAAGGACATTCCGTAAAACAATAGCAGGAAACACGTTGGGTGAATTTTACGATAATGACCTCTACGGACACCGGAAAACGTCAGCGATTTTCTATTTCACGATTTTCTTTTGTAAAATATGTCACTGCCGGGAACTGTATATTTATCCAAAAAGAATGACGGCCCGTGTCAGAAAGACACATGGCCGTCACTGAGAATTATTGTATCCATTTGAATAAAACGTCTTACATCTTCACGCTCAGGCTGTGGGTTCCCGAGCCATATTCCTTGGAAACAGTCTCACCGGGAAGCGTTACATCGGCTGTCGCTCCCTCAGGAATGGTGAATGTCCACTTCCATGTGTCGCCCTCATACTTCCATGAGCTCTTGATAAGTCCGGCTGCCGACTTGTATTCGGCAGTGAGATGACCCAAACGACGGTCGGGCACAGGGCGCATGATGATGCGACGGAAACCGGGCTGAGAAGGATCGGCTGCTATACCGGCAGCTGTCTCCCACAACCACTCGCACACCGAACCGTAGGCGTAATGATTGAATGAGTTCATGCCCTGCGGGCCCATACCTTTGTCTTTCATGTAACTGTTCCAACGCTCCCAGATGGTAGTGGCACCATTATCCACAGAATAGAGCCACGACGGGTTCTTACGCTGGAAGAGAAGTTCGTATGCAATGTCGGACATACCGTTCTCGGTAAGTGTGCCCATAAGGATGGAAGTGCCGAGGAAACCGGTCTGCAGACAGTTGTCGTGCTCCTTGAAGTTCTGGCGCAGACGGGCGATCATGCGTTCTTTGGCAGCACCTTCCAGTATGTTGTTCTTCAGAGCAAAGAGGGCCGGTGTCTGCATAGTGTTCAGGATTTCGGTCTTGAACTCGCCGTCAGAAGTAAAGAACTGCTGGCGTATGTACTCACGAGCCTCTTCCATCATCGACGCATAGCGTGAAGCGTTGCGGCCGGTGGCTTTCGCCATATCGTGCATCATGCCGGCATCCATAAGCCAGTAGCTTGCACAAAGGAAGTTCCAGTAGTCCACAGCCTCAGGAAGCGGACCATTAGGACCGAATGCACGTCCGCTGCAACTCTCCAGCGGCTCATAGCTCAACCAGTCTGCCCACTGATAGTTTCCGTTCTCGCTTCTGAGCGCATTGTGATCATACTTGGTCTCTGCCACATGGTTCATGAAGCGCTCCATAGACTCCCACGACTCGTCAATGACCTTCTTGTCGCCGAACTGTTTCCATACAACCCATGGAACAATGATTCCGGCATCGGCCCAACCAAGGCGCATCATGTCCTGATCGCCGCATCCGTACTGTGCGAAAGGTGCCACACCGGGATAACCGCCTGTAGGCGACTGGGTGTCGCGCATGTCCTGAAGCCACTTGTGGAAGAAGCGTTTGGTGTCGGCGAAGAATGTACCTGTCTCAGCAAACACCTGTGTATCGGCTGTCCAGCCCAGACGTTCGTTGCGCTGCGGACAGTCAGTTGGAACGGACAGATAGTTGGACAACTGTCCCCAATATGTGTTTGAGATAAGTTTGTTCACAAGGTCATTACCCGTAGTGATGCGTCCCGTTTCCAGTTCCTTGGCTATTGATGTAACCGGAACACTGCGTATCTTCTTGATAGTAACCGGCTCTGTTACGGTGATGGAGATGAAACGATAGCCGAAGAAAGTGTTCTGCGGACGATAAGAAACCGGTTTGTCGCCTGACGCAAAAGTATAATCGAGCATCATGCCGGTGTCGGGTATGCGCAGATTGAGACGGTGAACGCTGCCTTCCGGACCGTCCATACCCCTGCTCTTCGCTCCGTTTCCGTCGTTGAGCAACTCTGCTGTCACGCAATGAAGCTTTGTGCCTTCCTTTGCCTGGAAGAGGAACTCAGGCACCGCAGCGGCATTCTGACCGAAGTCGACAACCAGATTTTCACCGGGATTTACCTGTATAGCCTCTCCATCCTTGAACTTCTTCTTTATTACAACCTTGCCGTAAGCCTCTTCGCTCTGCCCTGTCACGTCCTGCCATATGTAGGCTTCTACAGGTGCAAGCGCTATGTCCGGACGCATGTATATCTCCGCTCCGTTGTTAGGACGTATCTGTCCCTGGAACTCGCGGTTCACTTCAGGCTTTGAGAGCAATGCCGGCGTGAGGAAGCCTTGTGCTTCGCGTGCATCGTATATCTCACCGTCGAAGATGGCCGCATGCTTCACCGGACCGGCTATACCGGCTTTCCATGTATCGGTGTTTGTTCCGTAAAGACGTGTTGTTCCGTCCTTATAAGTCACGCGCAACACACCGCGGAAGGCACACTTCGTGCCATACATGCCCTGGCTTCCGCCGGGTGTGACAATCTTGTCGCCCCACCATCCGGGCGTAACCTGCGCAGCCAGCTGGTTGACGGCTCCAGAGCGAGTATCGAACGCGTCGGTGACATCATAAGTGAAGGAGCGTTTGGTTTTGAACGGATGGGTAAAACCGGGTTTGAGCACCTCTTTACCGATGAGTTTTCCGTTGACATACAAATCGTAGACTCCAAGTCCTGCGGTCATCCACTCCACGCGTTCCACCTTGTTTTCGTTGGTCAGCGTCGATACGAACCAGTTGGCACCGTCAGCCGCACGTGCACCATCGTTCACGGTGCCCGTCACAACAGGTGCATTGACTACTGAAATCCATTCAGAATTTTTCCACGCTTCGCCATCGAAACCATCGATAAGTGTTCCCACGTTTTTCTTGTCAGCAGTGCCGCAAGCCGTAAGCATTGCGAGTGCTGCACAATAAAGCATCTGTCTGTAGTTCATCATATTTTGTTTTGATTTTATAAAATTCTATCGTACGCCCCATGCAACAGACAAACCGTATTTTATCAATCTGTTCAAACAGTCTGTGTTGAACATCCGCTAAATTAACCGGTCGGAGACGCGGCTTTGCAGTTCGACACACAATGCGGTCGGAAAGATAAAAAGATCGGACATTCTCATGTTTTAGTCATTAGCTTTATTCGGACGGACTTCTGTGCCGTAAACTGACTTTTCATCCACAGGAAAGAACCATGCGGAACAGCAGCTGAAGACGGCACATGCGTCAAAGACAAAGTTAAGGAAATATTTTGTACGGACGACGTATGCGGACGTGTTTTTGGTGCGAGGGTGTCAGAATGTATAGTGAAAAATATCAAAAAGCGCAGCCTGCATATTGATATTGCTGAATATTAAAAGAAAAGAAACTGTTTAAGGTATAGCATTTTGTGCTGCCATGGACTCATGACAGGACAAAAAACAGCGCGATGACTCACCCGATAAATAGTGATGGAAAAGAATGAGAAATGTCTTTGCACAATGGAAAAATAAATATCAGATTATTCGATAAACTTTGTGCGGCGGGATAATAAATCCGCGTTGGCATAACGGATAAATCATAACCGCAAGACGGGTGCGTCCTTCCGGAGCCTTTACTCACACCTGATATCAATGTTATTAAAGAAAACCCGGAGGACGTACTTACAGTTTTTCTTGACTTTTTTTTGACAAAATAAAATCGGAAAACAGATGCGTGAGAATGTCAGATATGGCATTACGGAGGCCGTTTCAGACTGTACGGTCTTTTCATATACCCAGGAGCGTGCTCCGGAATAATTCGTTTCCCGTTCTGATAATGCCCGTTTGAGGGTCTGATTCCGCCCATTTCAGGGCATGATATGGTGCGTTTCAGCCCATGATATGGGCAATATCACGTGCTGAAACGGTGCTTATTGCAAGCCGGAAGAAATATTGTCACACGCAAGTGCCTGGCATACAGCATTTTAGGATAATCTCTCATAATTCGCGAATTTGCGTCTGAGGGAGAGTCTGCCCGCAAATTCGCGCTGGATTTTTGGGGTAGAACCGAAAACTCAGACGGAAAAATCGAAATCTGGTTATAATCTGAAAGTCCCCCATATCTTGTTTTCATCCGGGCTGAAAGAAAACGATGATTATCTGATATTTAATCATCGGCTTTCCATTAAAAACCGATCTTCACCTGATTTCTACAGAAACAAAGTGTCCGCACCCCTGTGACGGAGATGCGGACACCGGTTGTTTATGACGTGACAGACTATTTGTCGGTGGTCGGGAAAGCTGATATACGCAGACGGGCGGCACCCATCGGCACGAGCGTTATGTCGTCGAGCGTGGCGGCTTTCGGCGCGCACTCGTCGGGCAGTACTCCGCACAGCTTGGTGGCATCAAGCGTCCACGACGGCACCTGACGGCCTTTGGCCTTGAACTCGAGCGGCACGCTCTCAAGAGTGAACGGGAAGTTGTCGGCCGGCCACGGTTTCTTCACCACCTCTATGTCGCCGAGCGCGTTTTCCGGATTGAGATAGAGCGCGTAGTTCCATGGGCTGTCGGCATATATTTCGGTGGTCGGCCACTGCGATGCGTCGGCGTTCTTCTGCCACTTGCTGTCGTGTATGGCAGTCTCCTTGCTGTCGCGTTTCACGTAGCGTTCCTTAATCTTCAGCGACAGGGTGAGAGGTCCGTAGTCAACGCTCACGCTGTTTTTGTTGACCTGCCAGCGGCGCATACTGAGCGACATGGGCACACGCAGGCTCACACGGTCGCCCTTTTTCCACTCACGGTTGATGCGATAATACTTGCCGCTCACGGGAGTTACGGTCAGTTTCTCGCCATTGACATACACCTCGGCATTCTTTGTCCACGAAGGTATGCGCAGATAGAGCGGGAATTCGGCCTTGCCTTTGTCTATCGTTATGGTGATGTTCTCGTCGAACGGATAATTGGTTTCTTCCGTGACTGTTATTTTCTTGTTGTCGGCCACTTTCACATCTGCCGTGCAGGCAGCATACATCACGAAGGCCACACCGTTGTCGGGAGTAGCGTAGACAAGGTTTTCCGAATAGTAAGGCCATCCCTGAGAATGGTTGTGCTGGCAGCAGCGGCTGCTGAACGGATTCATAGAGAGGAACGGTCCGCTGTTTGCTATGCCGGGACTATGGTTCTCTGAGTCGCTCTGCACCATGTTGGGCGACGTGATATAACGCAGAGAACGGAAGTCGGGCATCACTGCGGCAGGATATGTATTGAAGGCTACATCCTCACAATTCTCTGCCCAATAAGGATCGCCAGTGAAGCGTAGCATTATCTCGTCTGACGCCATCTGCTCCACCATTCCGCAGGTCTCTACACCCTGACGCGGGTCTATGTAGCCCAGACGTGCATTCTCGTCGCTGCCGAACATGCCTCCAGGCACTTGTCCGAAGGTGCGGCGTATGAGGTGCTGCACGTTATACGAGGCATGGAGCATGGCCTTGTCGCCGGTGAGCATGTAATATGTTGCCGGCTCGCGGAAACACTCGGCTATGTTCACATTGTGCCAGTTGGGCAGGCTTGTGGGCTGACACCAGTCGGCGGTATTGCGGTGTATCTTGTGCGCAAGGTCGAGAAGGAATTTATCTCCCGTGCGGTTGTAAAGCCATAATACAGTATAGAGATTGTCGCCTCCGCGGCTGTTCTCCCAATAATCCTCAAGGAATTTGTCGTCTGGAATGGTGAGCTGCCACTTGAAGTAATCGGTCATGAGCTTTATTACGCGCTCGTCACCACTGTATTCATAATAGGTCTGCAGCGTGGACAGCGCAATCATCTGAGCCCACAGTTCCGGTTTGTCGCCATGCATGTTCACCGGTCCGAACGAACCGTCGGGACGCTGGCTTTTCAATATGGCCTCAATCCACAGCTTGGTTTCATCAAGCATCTTCTTGTCACCAAGGATATATGCAAGATCACTGTAGCCTTTAAGCCAGTAGGGCACTTCTTCCCATCCGTGATCGCCGCCGGAAGTAAGCCATGCGTTATTCTCTTTGTCAAGCCAGGCTGAAATCTCACCGAGATGGCCGGTGAGACCATCGCGCTGCAATTCAAGATAGCGCTTGACCCACCCTGCCGGACGTATACTGCCGACAGGAAGTTTAATGAAACTCTGCTGAAGCAAAGGTGCACGACTGTTCACATAATTGTTGCTCTGGCTTGCATTGTCTGGTCTCTCTACGACCTGTGCTGTCTGCGCCCCGGCAAGACCGGACGAAAAGAGCAACAATAAAGCCATGAGATGATGTCTGTTTTTTCTCATAATGCTGTTCAGATTTGGTTTTTGTAATTAAGCATTGTAATTAATCATAACGTGTATTGCAAATACTGCTATTAACCGTAAACTGACAATACAAAAAAGAATTATTACGCCGGTCGTGTTCCAAAAAATATTTGGACATCCGGTATGAAGAATCTTTCGTAAATGAAAAATCACTCTCCGAAAATACGGAGAGTGATTGAATATACTCGATAAGAGTTTTGTCTTATTAATCCCAGTCGATTGCGTACTGACGGTCAGACTCCTGAGTGTTGATCTTACGTTCACCTGTCAGAGAGCCACGTACTGAGTATGTCATTTCATAACCAGGAACCAATGTATAGTCTGTGAAGGTATAATTGATATTGTTGATCATGACATAACGGTGAAGGATGTAGTCCTTAACGGCATCCATCTCTTCTACAACAGTGTAACGTGTGACCTCTTCCTCACCATCTTCATTCTTTGTCACCTCAAACTTCACGCTTGGATTGTCGCATGAGAACTTGACAATACCATGAGACTCGTCTGTAGGTACAAATTCGAGTTTCACCTTGTAGTTAGCGCGGTCAACACGATCCTCATCGATAGTACCAGGATAAACGAATACTGTGTTCTCGTCAACAACGTACAGACGTACATTCTCAACAGCAGAAGCATTAGCTTCGTCACCCTTCATAGAAATCTGCTGAGCAGTTCCTGAGTAAACACCCGACCAGTCGTTGAACGGATAGATACGGAGAAGAGCCTTTGCATAGTACTGACGCGGATGAGATACGTAATTGTAGCTCTCATCATCAAGAATCTGAATAGGAAGAACCCATTTTTTTGACATATCGATTCCTGCAAAGTTGAACTTAATGTTCAGCAGCTCTACATCCTTACCCTTGGCAATCATAAGTTCGCTTGGATAAGTTGCATAAGAAGTCATATCCTGATAATAAAGGTCGGTACGGTTCTGGAAACGTGCATAGTTCATCGTTGCCAATGTATCGGGGTCTGCAGACAAATGTACATTGATATTTCTGTCATTTTTTGTAGAACCTGAAACGATAACCGGCAGATCGTACTCTGAAATACCGATACCTCCGTTGCCTTCTGACTCGAACTTATTACCTATTTCCTTACCATCCTCATCAAAAAGGCATCGTGTATATGGAACATTGACATCACGCACACCATTAGAATTCAACGGAGCGCTGAAGCTGATGTAATGTGCATACTGCTCGTCTTCCCACTCGTCATTGCAGGATGTTGTAAGCAAAAGTGCTCCAAAAAGTGATGCACCTAATATAGCTATATGTTTCATCTTATTATTCATATTTTATGATTAGTCATAATTTGTCCAACCCGGAGCCTGTACAAGTTTGTTGTTACGCTTCAACTCGTCGTGAGTAACCGGCCAGAAATACATCTTCTCTGAGAATGTCTGCTGGAGGTTTGTTGTAGGAATTACACGCATGAAGTCGTCTTTTGCAGAACTTGTCATGAATACGTTCAGACCGTAAATCTGCTGTGACTCTTCAATTGGAGCATCCATCCAACGACGAAGGTCAAAGTAACGCTTGCCTTCACCAAGGAACTCAATCATACGCTCACGCTTGATTTTCTCACGCAATGCATTCTTGTCATTATATGTAGCATCTGAGTAATCAGGTACACCGGCACGGATACGGATAGGCTGGATTCCCTTCTTGATTTCGTTTACATCACGAGAAAGAGTGTATGTTGTGCTACCATCCCATGATTCAACATTATGTGTTCCATCAAGTTCGTTGAGAGCTTCTGCATACATCAACAGAATATCAGCATAGCGGATAGCTGTCTCAGCCTTTGCAGAGATATTGTCCATTGAGTGGTTGCCGGAAACATAATCACTCGGATTATACCATTTCTTCACACCGATACCTGTACGCAGATAAGAGAACGCATTGATATATCCGTCTCCACCACCACGGTAGTAGAATATCTGTCGGTTACGGTTTGATGCAGTAGGGTCACCGGCACACTCCCATACACTTCCACTGAAAGCTACAGATGCATAGAAACGCGGTTCACGGTTAGCATACTGCAAGGAAACATTGGCTTTCAATGGCGGATAATTCTTATAGTTCTGACGTGTAGTCCACCCCTGAACACGCTCTGAGCCATCACCACCGTTCAATTCGCTGTCCTTACCAGGAACATCGGTTCCATCATTCATATAGTATGCATCAACCATCTTCTGTGTCAGACCGTGAGTGTTCCATCCTCCACAGCTAACCGGCATCTCATGAAGAACAAAAGATTCAATAGAACCGTTATTATCTTTGAGCATGTTATTAACTCGAGAGAAGATAAGCTCAGGATTATCCTGTGGATATACATTTCCGTTAAAGATATTTGCATATGATTTCTGCGGGTCTATATCCTTCCATCCGTCAGGCCAGTTTTTCTCAGAGAAGTTTCCGTCTGCAGGCGGTACGATAGTTGCCGGACTGATATCTGTGTCAGATGTACTGAACGGAGCATGGTACAGTTCATAAGCACCAAGTTCCATTACATCTTTGCAGGCAGCGGCAGCACGGGCCCACTTGCTCTCATCATATTCTTTGCTGAGCAGATATTCACCGTTCTTGTTCTTGAAGTCCTCAGCAATGCTTGCATCAACCTTTGAAGGATCATGCTGACCATTTGTAAGCTGACCATTTGCAAGAGGACTTGCTGCATAGATGTAAGCCAAAGCACGTGTTGCAAGACATGCACCCTTTGTCGGACGTGCGATGTTTTCCTGATCACGCTTGGTGTACTGTATTTCTTTTGCAGCCTGAACCATTTCGCTTGCGATATGCTCAACCACTTCTTCATAAGTGCTACGTGCTATAGACATATCCTCATAAGTCTGGGTATAATCAATACCTTCATCTGGAACGATTGGCACCGGACCATATTTACGGAGAAGCAACCAATAATAGTATGCACGTACGAAACGAGCCTGTCCTTTATAATCGAGCTTCTCAAGCTCACTCATATCTTTGTTCTTATCAACATTATGAATGAATACCGAAGCCTGATAGATTCCTTTATAACAAGAAGACCATGCATTGTTGTCATAGTTTTCGTCATAAAGTCCCATTCTGTAAGAGTTATAAGAAACTCTCACATCGTCCTTATTATCTCCGAACAGTTTTGAGTCGCGGTCGCCATAATACATACAGTCATCAAAACTGTTATAAAATCCAGCTCCTTTTGAACCAACATCAACATTCTCTCTTTTCAAGAAAGAATAAGCATATGCCAGCCATTCCAAAGTCTGGTTCTTGTCAGAGAAAACAGACTCAAGAGTTCTACGATCTTCAAAATATTTGTCTGAATCCAAATCAACGCAAGAAGTCAGAGATCCTACGCCGAGAACCGACAACATTAATATTGCTATTTTCTTTTTCATATTGACTGTTTTTTTACAAATTAATCTGTACACCCACAGTTACTGATTTTGTAAGCGGATAATCCTCACCACGTGTCTGCAGTGACTCTGGATCCCATGTATCGAATTTAGACCAAGTCAACAGATTAGTTCCTGTTACATAGAAACGTATACTGTTGAAGTGTATTCTGTTTACAATTGATTTCGGCAAGGTATAACCAAAGTCGAGGTTCTTCAGACGAAGATAGCTCATATCACGAAGCCAGAATGAAGACGGTTTCTCGTTATTTGCATTCACACCGTATGTCAGACGAGGATATGAAGCATTCGGGTTTTCTGTTGCCTTTGTACCGGATATTTCTGAAGAAATCCAACGGTCGTCAAGCATGCCCTTGAATACATTACCCCACTGATTCTCGCGGAATGCGTAAACGCACTTACCTTCGATACGTACATCAGATTTACCTGCGCCCTGGAAGTGGAGGTTGAAGTCGAAATCTTTCCATCTTACTGTGAAACCAAGACCATAAATAAGGTTAGGTGTAGATGTTGAACCTATTGCAACCATATCACCGTCAGTAATCTGACCGTCACCGTTTACATCTTTATATTTGATATCACCTGGTTGGTAATCTCCAAATGTCTGCACTGGGCTGTTGCGGATATCCTCATAATCCTTGAACAAACCAAGAGCAATAAGACCTTTCTGCTGGTTCACGCGATAACCTCTGTTGTACTGATAAGGATAAGCATTGAACTGCTCATCTGATTCAAGCACTTGGTTCTTACTGTATGTTATATTACCGCGTACGGTAAGGTCAACTTCACTGATTCTCTGGTTATAAGAGAAGTTTCCATCAAAACCTTCGCTCTTCACTACACCTACGTTAGCCCAAGGAGCGCTTTCAAATCCGGCCATTGCAGGAATGTAGTTACGTTTCATGTACTGTCCGCTACGCTTCTCATAGAAGTAGTCAACAGTCAGAGAGAACTTGTTGTTGAACAACACAAGATCAAGACCTAAGTCACTCTTGCGTGCAACTTCCCATGTCACATTATGTGATGCCAACTGTGCATAATGAATACCATGGAAATTCTTTGCATACGTAGATGTACCAAAATTATACACATCATCATAAACAATATTTCCCTTATCATCCGTATGTGTTATATAATCCAGTGTATAAAGATACGGGAATCGCTCACTCATAGCATCATTACCTACTTTACCATAAGAATAACGAATCTTGAACATATTCATCCAAGGAGCAGCCTTACGCACAAAAGTTTCTTCTGCAACGTTCCATGCCAAAGAGAATGCCGGGAAGAAACCCCAACGATGACCATCGGCAAAGTTCTCTGTTCCGTTATAACCGAAGTTACCATCAATAAAGTAACGGTTTGCATAGTTATAAGTCACCTGACCTGCAAGAGCCATATTCTTACGTGATACAGAGTTCTTGATATCATTACCCAAGTTCTGAGTCTGAATGCTTGTATCCTGTGTGAAACGTGCATTGAGTCCAACAGTATGAACTTTGGCAAAAGTACGGTTGTAGTTAAGCAAAAGCTCAAGGAATTCACGACGAGAACCTGAGTTTCCACTATCCTGCGTCATATCCTGTGCACCACGAATCTGGTCCCATATAATATTTCCATTATCATCACGTCCGTTTGCATGATATGTAGCCGGAGAACGTCTGTGGTTAATCCAGTTGTCGTTGTATGTATCGTAGCCGAAACGCGCAGTAAATTTAAGACCCTGTGTAATGAAATCAAGATTCTGCTCGAGTGAAGCATTTGAATAAAGATTGTTTGTCCAATTCTCATTATAACCTGTCTGTGTTGCAGACACCCATGGGTTCACGTGGTTATCATCACGACCGATATTGATCTGAGGAACATAACCATTTGAATACATAATCGGTGAGAGAATGTTGTTGTAACCGAAGAGCTGCCCCCATACAAGGTTATCACCAAGTCCCGGACTGTTACGTTTGTTCAAGTCACCAGATACACCAAGTCTCAAAACTGTTGTAGGAGTGATGTCAATATCTACATTCAAACGATAGTTCCAACGTTTGTAATTGGCATTTGTATCATACTTGTCTCTCAAAGTCTTATCTGTCTTATACATACCCTGATCTTCAACGTATGCAATAGAAGCATAATAGCGTGATGTATTACCACCACCACTGAGGTTCACATTACCACGATAGCTGAAAGCACCATCTTTAAGAAGAACATCCTTCCAGTCAACGTTTGGATAAAGATCCGGATCAAGTCCGTTAAGGAACAATTCCTTTTCTTCTGGAGAATAAGCAGCACCCATACTTCTTGTAATACGTGCCTCATTCAAAAGATCAATGTATGTTCCAGCATCTACAAATTCAGGAGTAATGGTACGTGTGTTATAAGAAGTTTCAAACTTACCGTTAACATTTATCTTACCAGCCTTACCACGTTTTGTTGTAATAAGTACAACACCGTTAGCACCTTTAGAACCGTAAATTGCAGTAGCAGATGCATCCTTGAGCACTGTGAAAGACTCAATATCCTCAATGTTAAGTTCATCGAGATTATCACGCTCGAAACCGTCCACAAGAATAAGTGCTGAAGAACTTGCACCGAATGTGGAAATACCACGGATCCAGAACTCAGAAGTGTTCTTACCCGGCTGACCTGAAGTCTGGTAAGCAATGATACCAGGAACATTTCCGGCCAAAGTATTTGACAAGTTAGAAGATGAGTAGTGCTTCAAATCACCCATATTAACATTGGTGATAGCACCAGTCACATTAAGTTTCTTCTGTGTACCCAAAGCCGTTACAACGACTTCATCCACAGCATTAACAGATTCCTCTGTCATCTTCACGTCTATTTTGGTCTTATCACCCTTAACGAGCACTTCAACTTTATTAAAACCAAGATACGAGAAAACAAGAGTCTGATATTGTTTTACCTTTATTTTATATACACCATCGGCATTGGTAATAGCACCAAGTCCCGGGTCATCCTTTTTACTGACATTGGCACCGATAATAGGTTCACCGGTAGGATCGGTTACAACACCGGTTATTTCCAAAGTCTCCTGCGCCAGAGCATTTACAGTCATGCCCAGCATTATAAACAGCATTAATAAATACTTCTTCATAACTTTGATTGTTAATTAGCAGTTGTCTCTGTTCCGCCTTCTGTACCTTCAGAATCTCCTCCTTCTGTACCGGAACCTTCGTTATTATCTCCACTTTCTTCCTCAGGTAGTTCCTCTATACCTATTGTACGGATAGAGCGTCCTACAGTGTCAAGTACATAGAACATTTTCTCGCTCTCATCATAAGCAAGACCAGTCGGATCCCGGAAACGTGCAACTTCACGAAGATCACCATTATCTGTACCCCAGATATTGTTATCAGCAGCAGAAGTACGGCTACCACGTCCTGCGAAAGTACGAACGATACCTTCCGGTGTCATGACACGTACATCATGGTTTCCTTTTTCTGCAAAGTAGAAATCATAGATATCATCCTTGCCCTGAGCAACATAGTCTTCATTCTTAACAAACACTCCCTGATAAGGTGTTGCGAGCTGTGCTGCTGTACCAACGCCGTCATTCCAACCTGCTGTCTTCATCTGACCAGCCACAACATACGGAGCAGTAAATCTCTTATTTGCCTCATCATAGTCTGTACGGAGAATATAATGCTGGTTGACAACAACTATATAAGCATATTTTCCTGATGGGTGCATAACCATCTTGAACTCCCAGTTGATATCCTGGATGGTGAACAACATCTGGAATGCGTCATTATCAAGTACATAAGGAGTCCATGTACCACCACTATTTACTACATCAAAATAATCATTCAGATCAAGACGGAATACCTGTCCCTGTTCATAAGAGTTAAAATAAAGCTCACCATTAATAGGATGTATATAAGCACCGTTACAATCTCTGTAAGCAGCAAGAAGCTGAATAGGAGAATTGTCATTGAAAGAACCATCCTCATTACGCGTAACAATCCATACAGAATAACTACGCTGATTACTATTATTCATATCGACAGAAACAATCATGTACTTACCATCCAAAGTAAAATCAATAGAACGTAAACGGTTTGTACCAAATCGCGAAGAAGACATTACTGATGTTACAGTTTCTGTTTCAAAATCCATAAGCTGGATACCAGTACTTCCCCCATCATATACAATATACAGGTGTTTCGGGTACAAAGGATCGAATTTCATCTCACCATCAGCCGCAAATCCTGTACACTCATCAAACGGACCGTCATGCCAGCCCTGGTCGTCAAACTCATTGCGATAACCTGCAATGCGTCCTACAACCATTTTACGCTCATAATTGAAGTTCTCAGGAGAAACAGCGGTCTGTGTTCCCATTGTCTCATCACCAACTGTAACTTCAATTTCACCTGTGAAAGCACCAGAAGGAACGAAGCAATAAATACCGTCCTTACCGTTCTTCACATTACTCTTACAACTGATCAAGACAGCTTTCTTACCACCAATTGTCACATCAACTTTGGAAGTGTCGTTGCCGAAATTATCACCATAGATGATAAGTTTCTGACCTGCACTACCAGTTTTTGGAATAAAATCGGTAATAGCCACTGACTTGTTCGGATCATATTCCGAAGATGTCGCCTCATCGTCGTCGCTACATGAAACAAAGCAACATGCGAAGAGTGCCAGCACGATACCATATAGATATCTGTGCAAAGTGTCATAGTTTTTTAACATATTAATTGATTAAGGATTGATTGTTTTTAGTTTATATCTGATTGTATAGTCAGCATATTCATAGTGTCACAACACTGGGAACTCCCAATGCCATGAAACAATCGTCTTGATTGTCAGTCGCAGGGAATCTATAAAATTCCCATGCGACGACAAGCATATTTTTCATATAATCCCTAAGGATTACAAACGATTACTTTTTCTCAGCAAGTTTGTCAGCAAGAACTTTCATCCAGAAACCGCCGATCACAGAACGAGCCTTGAATCCGGTCATCAATCCAGTCTTTGTATCATACCAGTCACTGATTGGAACGCGTGACTCTGTTTCATTGATATAATCATAAACCGGAGCAACGAATTTCAAGAATGTCTTATTGTTCGGAGCCATTGCGGCAGTCCACATGATCCAGTCGTTCTTGGTATAATCCTTACGACTGTCAAGCGGCAATCCGTATTTATTCTGTTTCTTCAGATAATACTTGATTTCACGCTGCATTGCATCATTCGGGAAGATATTGGTATCCCATAACTTATCCCATACCATATTATATTTCTGGCTCCATGTATTTTCGCGGTCGAAAGCAAGACGATAGTGATCATCCTCACGTGCATCGCTCTCCCACTTAGCTGCCATATCCTTTGCAATCTTAATGTACTTGTCTGCAGTTGCAGCATCGCCTTTGATACGAGCCATCTCTGCATAACCGGCAACACCCATGATAGCCTTCACAGAAAGGTTTGCGTTATGAGCCCAGTGACCAGCGAAGTCATCAGTACAAAGCTGGTTAGCTGGATCCTGACCGTTTTCAACAAGATAGTTTGTCCAAGTTGTGATGTCATCCCAATACTTGTCAACATATTTTGTATTGCCTTCGATCTTTGCAATCATTGCAGCAAGAGTAATCATATTACCTGCTTCTTCCAATGGCATGTCACCACCATATACCTGACCATTAGCACGCGGATACTGTCCGAGGTCATGTGCAGCGAACGGCTTTGTCCAACGGCCTGAATAACTGTATTCGAAGATACTTGTCATCATTGCCTTCTGCAGATCAGGATTGTAAACAAGGAACAACGGTGCTTCCGGATATGTAAGGTCAACTGTGTTTACACAACCGTTAGAGTTATTTTCCTTTGAGAAGAACAACAGATTACCATCTTTATCCTCAAAGAGTTTGTGAGCAGCGATCACATGACGATAAGAACCTGAAAGAATTTCAGCATATTTAACATCACCAGCTTTCAGACCATCATCATATATCATCTTATCAAACTCACGGCATTTTGCCATAAGGTCAGAGTAACTGTTCTTAAGACGGTCGAATGCATCGAAAATAGTAACCTTGCCACCATGTGCCCAATAGCCTTTATAGCGCTCGTACATATATTCAATATCCTGAATCTCATCATATCCGAGCATTGTGAAGCTTGAAGCAGTTGTTACGTTGCCGAAGTTATGAACATAAGCCAGTGTAGGCATCTGTGAAGCCTTGCGGCAAACAACTTTTTCTTCACTTTCAGGAAGTTCACCTGTAGAAAGGAAAGCATCCTTGATCTTGTTTTCTGAAGAAAGGCTTACATTTCCGTTCACATTAGGCATATAGAAGTAACCCCAGTCGATGCAGATACCATCACCTGTTTTTGCAAGAATCGGCTGATCAATTGTACCTGTCTTGAGGTATTTCACACCATTCTTTATAACAGTTGAAGAAACTGTCGGCTGTGAACTCTTGTTAACACCCTGCAGAGGATTTGCACTCAGATAGAACTGAACGTCATGTGTTTTCTTGTCTGTAGAGCGAACCTGATATGAAATGTAGTTGATCGGCATTGACAGCAGATCATAATCATTTATCAGCATAGGAGCTGTGAATACAACATCAAGTTCAACCGGTCCACACACGAATGTGTAATAAGTAGATGTGGCGAGTACGCTAACAGACTTCTGCTCTGCCTGAAGAATCTGTTCGTTGCTGCGTGCAAGATTCTTGAACAGACCGAAATCGGTGTATGCACCACCTGTTGTGTTGTGGCAATGAGAGGCAATAACATTCTTGCCCGGCTTGAGAAGCTTCTTAACATCATCATTCAGATGAAGCTTCACACCCTCACGCCATGTCTCACCTGTCTTTGCAACTGAAGTTCCGTTGATAAAGATCTCAAAAACATCATCATGAGAATAAACCAGATAAAGATCGTTCTTCAGATCATCTTCTGTAAGTTCAACAGTACGGCGAACATAAAGATCTGAGTTTTCTTCAGACCAGCGTGTACGTACATTGCTCAGATCAGGAGATCCGAATGCAGCTGTACCTTCCTTCCAGCCATTTGCATTAAAATCAGGTTTTTCCCAGCCTGCTCCAGGATTTGTACGTGTGTACTGTGCCTTCCACTCAACTTCATCAGCCATAGGAACGATTGATTCAAGAAGATATCTTTCTTTCGATCCCATGAAACGATAAGTTTTGCCATCAACACGCAGAAGTCCCTCAAGAGGTTTCTCGTCGTTGGTCCAATGGCGTGTATCACCGTCATTGAGCTTATCATACGGAGACCAAATAGAAAAATAAGGATCAGAAACTACCAGCGGCACAGACGGCAGACGAAGTTTTGTGCTCTTATAGGGCACGAAGTCCTCCGGTGTCTGAGCATTGGCAAACACTGCAGTAGCAAATACTGCAACAGACATTAATAATTTCTTCATCAAATTTATAATTCTAAAGTTAGTTAATAATCAACCTTACTTATAATTTTTCATGTTACCCTTCAAGCAATCTTTGCTTACCTTTCAAGAAAAGCCCAAGCACCATCATTATATATCTTATATATGATCAGAATCTTATTTAAACTTGTTAGAATCTTTATTTGATGCTTCAAAACCTTTGTATGATGCAAAGTAAACCATTTTTTTGTAAAAAAAAGAATAAAAGACGAAGAAAATAAAAAAATAAACACCTAAAATCTGTTTTTTAACACTTTACTCTTATTACAATGCATTCACAACTGTTATATCATAATGGTCTTTGTTTTTCAAAGGTCGGATGTATTTATAAAATGTATTACACAATCCCTATATATATAATAATGTGTAAATTCATTTTTAGTATAACTTGCTATAATACAGATTATAACAAATTCATCACCTCATGTATCATATTTACAAATTAATAAAACAGGCGGCAGAAGCACACACCCGTATACGAGGACGCTTCTGCCGCCATTTTTTGTATTAATTCTGCTAGTTGACGGCTTGTATATGCCGCCAGACGCAGTCTTTATCTTTTTGCATTTATTAACAAATCAACTTTTCCGTCGTCAATCAGTTTTATGATAAGTTCACCGAAGAGAGTGTTCTGCCATGCAAACCAAGGACGTGTGTAATTGTCAGGATTATTCTTATTGAATGATTCGTGCATAAGACCTGTTCCAGCATCAGTACGCTGCAGTGTCTCGATACACCATTTTATTTCAGCGTCGTCCTGACTTGTAAAAGCTCTCATCATTATGGACATCGGCCAAACCATATCATATCCGATGTGCGGACCACCGATACCCTCACCCTTTGAACCGCGGAAGAAGTAAGGATTATCCTCACTCCATACGAAACGGCGTGTGTTCTGATAGATAGGATCGTTGATATCTACATCACCGAGATAAGCCATTGCGAGCAGACTCGGTACGTTAGCATCATCCATAAGGTTGTAGTTTCCGTAACCGTCAACCTCGAAAGCATATATCTTACCATACTTCGGATGATTGTATACGGCATATTTCTGCAAAGCGTCAGCCACTTCATCAGCAAGTGCGGTGCACTCTCCTGCTGTTGCGCTGTCATTGTTCACCTTTGTCAGAATCTCAGCTGCTTTGCGCAGTGAAGAAACTGCCATGAAGTTTGAAGGTATGAGATAAAGATATGTCGTAGCGTCATCAGACGGACGGAAGAATGAGCAGATGAGTCCGCATGGTTTTGCAGGAGCTCCGAGTCCGTCGTTACATACAGTGTCAAGCTGACGTGCAGTCACACGCTGGAACTTGTACGGACCAAGTCCGTTCTTACGCTGCTGCTCACGGAAAGTCTTCAAAATATTCTTAACCGCTGCCTTCCATTCTTCACCGAACACAGAATCATCACCAGTAACCTGCCAGTAGTGGTAAGCCAGTCGCAGCGGATAGCACAGTGAGTCTATCTCATACTTACGCTCGTGCAATTCAGGCTTCATATCTGTAAGGTCGCTGTCCCATTCGTTGTTTTCCTTCGGACCAGGATTGAATGCATTTGCATACGGATCGATGTTGATACACTTGAGCTGACGCAGAATAACACCGCGCAGCATTTTCTTCAGTTTCGGATCCTTGTTTGCCAACTGAACATAAGGCCATACCTGTGCGCCTGAGTCGCGGAGCCACATTGCGGCGATGTCGCCGGTGTAAACGAATGTGTCATCCTCGCCGTCGAAGTGCACAGTAGTATCGATTGTGTTAGGGAAGCAGTTTTCAAACATCCATGCCAGATATTTGTTATCCTTCAGGAGTTTCTTCACTTCCTTTATCTTCTTCTCCACTGCATCCGAACGGAACAGACGCTCCGACTCAGCCGGACGTTTTGACACGAAAGCCGTGGCATCCTTGGCATGAGTGATGTACTTTTGTGCGTCAAAGTCTTCTGCTTGCGCAACGTTTGCCGAGAGTGCCAGCATCAGCGCTGCACCGGCAAAGAATTTAAGTCTCTGATTCATAGATATGATATTATTTATACATTATTATATTTTTACCTTTATTATATATAGGCACATTCACTTCACTGCCGAGAGGCGTGCCATCATCTCGATCATGGCTGCCTGGTTGAGCAAAGTACGCGAACCTTTCTTTCCGCGCGCGTCATAATGTTTGCCGAATAGTCCGTTCGCGTCGCGCGATCCGTCCTCTCCCCATGCTGTATTCATCGAAGCGAGGAATGCCTTCAGATATTTATTGTCTTTGTCGATGGCATAAAGCTCTATATATCCGCGCAGCATCACAGAGTCAAACCACATCTCCCCGCCACGCAGTATGCGCAGTCCGTCGGCACGGCCCTTGTCTTCGAAAAATCTGTTGTATGCAGCCTCAGCCATAAGTTTAGCGTCGTCAAGATATTTCTTCTCGCCCGTTATCTTGTAAAGCATTGCCGCAGCCTGCAGCATCTGACCTGTATTATACGAATACTTGTCACGTCCCAGACGGCCTTTCAAAGTAAGGTGGTCGAAATAAAGATGATCATTCTTATCCTCCAGACTGTCTTTAGTCCATGTATAAATATCGAGTCCGCGGTCCAGATATTTCTTTTCTTTCGTTGCGTTATACATTTTCAGAGCAAACACACTTGCCGGAGCATTCGAACATGTATTCTTGCTCTCCTTCTTCTGTTCGCACCAATAAATGCCGCCGCCCAGTTTGTCATCATAACCAGACATCACAAACGTCCATATCTCTTCGGCGCGTTTCAGATAGGTTTTCTTGCCGGTGGCAGCATAGAGATCGGCCATATCAATGCCGAGCCAGATGTTGTCGTCATAGAAACGGTCACTCTGCGGTGCTGTATTCACATACGACGCATATCCGGCAGGCTTGCGTTTGTTGTCATAATACTTGTCAAGGCCTTTTATCATCATGCCGTCCATAACATTCAGCCACTGCTTGTCGCCCGAAGCCTCATACATGGCGCTCACCGACGACACCATTGCCGAGTATCCCCAAAGATAAGAATACGGATTCTGATCGGCTTTCGCAGGCACCGCTTCCTGCAGCAGCACCTTGTCGTCCGTAGCCATATGTTTCTTCACTGCATCGAATGTCTGCGACGCTCTTTTCATCAGATAGGCATTGCTGCCGCCTTCAGACGCAGCATTCACACATCCACAACCGAACGCTGCCAGCACAACCACTGTCAGCAGTATCCGGTTCAATAAACTATTGTATGTCATTTTTTATTAAAATAATCAGGCTTATGGGTTAGTAAAAACCATATTAATCAATACAGAGACAAAGATACAAAATAAAAAACGGCTGCCCAAATAAAATACGGCAAAAAAGGCAGCGGCAACACAAATGCACGCTGCAACACAACAAGTTATGCATACTACAGTCATATCCGGCAGTGCACATGCATAACAAGACACCGTTTTCGCAACAGGTTTCCGTCACTCAAAAGGCCTGACATTCTGTTGATAATAACCCGCCGTACCCGTTCCGTCCATGTCACGGTTATTGTATTTTATGGCATTCTCCTGCACCATCAGCCACCGGTAGCGCGGCACATTGTGATTCCATACCCGTCCGCGCACTGCCGTAAGCCTGTTGTAATCGACGAGCGTATAGCGTCGCCGGAACCCCAGATCATCGAGCATGAACGGCTCTCCGTTTTTCTCCAACACCCAGACACACATATAAGGTCTCTGCACCGCCTCCGACAGATTCCATCCTTCCGTACCTTCGTCACGGCTGAACCACAACCGGTAATATACGTCGCCATAATCGGCATAGAACGGAACAAACACGCTGTCGGCCTTACAGAACACATTCCGTTCCACCTTCACCGTCACACCGTCATGATCGAGTCGCGGAATCAGCTCTCTCACCGCCCGACGCGCCTTCATCACCAGCATCGAGTCGCGCGCCGTTCCGGACATTCCGGCCAGACGACAGCCCAGCGTCATGAGCGTGAGAGGGTCGGCTTCAAGCCTGTTGTAGGGACCGGGACGCATGAACAGAAGTTCTCCCGTACGATCGAGAAACACTCCACGCGCGGTATAACGGCCGGTGAAACCCTCGTTGCGCCAGTTCCAATAGTAAAGCGTCATTTCATAATACACATCGTCGGGACGTACATGTGCAGGCACATCACTCCGCTGTATGCCGTTCCACGCACTGACGTCTGAGGCGAGCCATCTGAAGTCTCCTTTCACCGTCAGCGGACTGACATCCTCACGATACAACTCCGGACAACGGCTTTTCAATTCAGCCTGCAGACAAGCTGTCATAACACTGTCGCGCTGCAGTTTCCACATAGACGACAGTTTCTGCGCGTTCATCTTCATGAAAGAACCGCACACAACAAACAATATGAATAAAAACGCTCTTTTCATAATATCATTTATTGAATCAACTCCCGACGGCACGTCACACTGCCGTCACTCTCCGTCACTGCTCATCTGGCAAACTCGACATCGCGAAAGCAGTCTATCGCCACACGCTGTTTTCTTATCCACTCCCTGCAACCGTTGTCCACCGTAGGCAGACGACGTTCCATGTCGTCGAGTACCGCACTTTCCATAAGCGTATATACGCGGTTGTCCACCGCATCCACTGCCTTATATGGCATCTCTTCTTTCTCCGCCACATACACCTCCATGCGGTAAGGTTTCCGCTGTCCGTCCTCTCCACACGGGCGTTCTCCCGTAAGCGTCACCACATAAAAGATGCCGTAACGGTCGGCAGGATTGGCAGTGTGAAGATCAGCCACGTCATCACTGAGCCACGGATACTTCAACTTCTCGAACGTCTCCTCCCGAACGTCAGTCACACGGGCGCCGTCATAATAAAGACGCGGAAGCAGACGCTTCAGCACATCAGCCGACACCGCCGCGAGCACCGAGTCACGCGCCGCCACGGGCATGAGCGAAAGCCTTCGCTGATCGGTCATACCGTCAGGATCAGACCAACCGTATCCCCATCCGTCCCACAACGTAAGCAGTTCGCCGGTGCGGTCGAGAAATATACCACGGGCTGTATAATCCTCCGTAAAACCCTCCTCCATCCAGTTCCAGTAATACAGAGTGACGGCATAACACACGTCGCCCTTCCTCACTTTTACAGCCTTGTCCACAAGCCATATGTACGGTTCACGCTCCTTACCTGCCACCGAAGGATCGTCCATCACCCAGCGTTTCACCACCGGTCTGACTTCACGACGGTAGAGCCACGGACGCTTCTTCATCATCAGATGCTGCACCCTTGCCACCATCACACTGTCGCGCACCCTCGCGTCAAGCCGCGACAGACGCCCTTCCGTCCGCACACCGGCATCAGCCATTGCCGGAACCAGACACAATATCATAAAAATCAGAAATCTCATGGCCATTCTGTTCAGATTTGAGTAAAACATGTTTTCCATCCTCATACGCCATCCGCACATCATCCTGTATTCCGTACGGAAATCGGTTTCCGCGTTTTTCACATTCCGTCAACGCCAATGTGGCCGGAAGCTACGCTTTTATCCTGCAAATAAAACAAAAAATGTCCGTCAAGTCAAGCATACGTAACAATAATTAAACTTATTTGCATAATGAAAGAAAAATGCGTACATTTGCACCGCTAACTCTCTAAAAACCCATAAAACAATGAACAACTTGAACAAAAGAGACCACATAGTGTGGCTCGACGTCGTGCGCCTCGTAGCCATGCTTATGGTCATCGGCGTGCATTGCATTGATCCTTTCTACATCTCGCCCGTCCTCGGCAAACTGCCCGAATACAAAAGCTGGGCCGCCATCTACGGTTCGCTGCTGCGTCCGTCCGTGCCGCTTTTTGTGATGATGACCGGTCTGTTGCTGCTCCCTGTAGGCGACATGAGCATAAAGGATTTCTACAAAAAGCGTATACTGCGCATTCTCTGGCCGATGCTCATATGGTCGGTGCTCTACAACATATTTCCATGGTTCACAGGCGTCATCGGACTGCCTAAGGAGATAATAGGCGACTTCTTCTGCTACGTGCAGGGCAACGAGTCGCAGGCTCTGGCCGACTCGCTGCGCAGCGTGGCCATGATACCGTTGCAGTTCAGCTTCACCGAAAACCACATGTGGTACATGTATCTGCTCATAGGAATGTATCTCTACATGCCGTTCTTCTCGGCATGGATAGAGAAATACGGCCGCAGCGCCGAGCGCATATTCCTCACCATCTGGGCCGTATCGCTCTTCCTGCCCTACGGCGAGGCTTACATCAACAAATATCTGTTCGGCGAAGCCACATGGAATGAGTTCGGACTGTTCTACTATTTCGCTGGTTTCTCCGGCTATCTGCTGCTGGGCCACTATCTGCGTCGCGGCAACGACTGGAGCATCGGCAAGACTCTCGCCGTGAGCGCTGTGATGTTTGCCGCCGGATATGCCGTTACATTCACCGGTTTCAGCGCAGCCGCAGCCAATCCGGCATCAACGGAACTCGACATGGAACTGTACTTCACATTCTGCAGTCCCAACGTGGTGCTCATGACCATAGCCGTGTTCCTGCCGCTGCAGAAGGTCAGAATAAACGGCGAACGCCTGCGCAAGGCTCTTGCCACAATGCCGAAATACGGATTCGGAATATACATCGTACACTACTTTGTTGTGGGTCCGGTGTTCATACTCATCGGCAAAATGTCGCTGCCCATACCGCTCCAGGTGCCTGTCATGGCCATAATGATATTCATCATATCCTACGCATTCACCTGGGCAATGTACAAACTGCTCGGCCGCAAGGCGCGCTACATCATGGGATAAGACACTGTCGGGCAAAGTGCAAAGCCCGCATCGTTTTGCATTAATTAACATTAAAACTGTTTACGTTTAACATACCGCCGGACGCAATCCGGCATAACGCGACACAGAAAAACAGACTTAAAACGTCGGAAACGGCTTCATACGAAAACCGCCTCCGACGTTTTTTTCTTTACAAAAGATTCTTTCTCCTTTACAAAAGCGGGGATGCAAAAATTCCGTGGGAACTGATCTAAACAAAAAGGCGGCGGATTCAGGAATTCTTACAACATTGTCACTTTCTGCCGAAGGTGGGAAAATACGGAACTTTCAAATTTTCTGTATCCTGCAATTTTTTAGTCAGAGTTTTCTGTTCTACCCCAAAAATCCAGCGCGTATTTGCGTGCGGACTCTCCTTCGGACGCAAATACGCGAATTATGAGAGGTTATTCTAAAATACTGGATACCAGACACTTGTACACAGCGATAATTCTTTAGGCTTACCAAAAGCACCGTTTGGGCATGCGATAAAGCTCACTTCAGGGCCTGAAACGCACCATATCACACCCTGATATGGGCGTAATCGGAGCCTCAAACAGGCACAATCAGAATATAATACGGACCATTCCGGACTGCACTACAGGATATATAAAAAGACGATATGGGATAAAAGAGCCTTTATAAGGCACAATTTAACATTCCTTTACATCTCTTTCGCGATTTTATTTTGTCAAAATAAAGTCAAGAAAATCTGTAAGTCCGTCGTCCGAGTTTTCTGTTAAAACACCTGTATCGTGCGCGAGGATATCCACGGGAGACACGTACTTGTCACACGTGGATAATAAATCGTAAGCGGCAGTGTGAACTCATCATTACATGAGGAAATGACAGCCACGGCTTATGCAATCAAACATTGACACAAGGTTTCCCGGCATGTCATTTTACATCATTGATAAAACCCAAAGCCCATCGGATCTTCACCAAGTCACAAAAAACATTTTTCACACTCCGGAACAGCATTTATAAACACTCAACAAACTCCGTTTCACTCCCTGAAACAGAGCGTGACGAAACACATTCTCCACCGCTCCAGCGCGGGCGTCAGTCTCAACCGGCTGATACACAACACACAGTGCAGTAATTGTAGTGGCGTTCAAAAATCGCACAGAAGCACACTTGACTCCACCCGACCGCAAATCATAGAATTTCAGCAATACAGATTTAACATTCCGTCGCGCAAGTCTATAAAAATAAGTTAATAAAAATGCGTAGAACGGCAATATGCCCTCATTTTTCAATAATTTTCTTATCTTTGTAAGTTTAAGGGGGTATTTTGCCATAAGGTAATACACTGAAACCCGCAACACAAAACATACAAAACAGAAAAATGAGAAGACTCGTACTCGCAATAGCGGCTCTCTGCATATCGCTGACGCTTGCCGCACAGGATAAATACAAGACACTGAAAGACATATCATACGTCAGTGCCGACGACACATCGGCCTACAGACGCGAGCGTTGCAAGCTCGACATATACATGCCCGAAGGACGCAAGGGCTTCAAGACCATAGTGTGGTTTCACGGCGGCGCGCTCGAAGGGGGTTCCAAAGAGCTGCGTCCCGAACTGCAGAACTCCGGCATAGCCATCGTGGCACCAAACTACCGGCTGTTCCCGCGCTGCAAATGCCCGGACTACACACGCGATGCTGCGGCGGCCGTGGCATGGACAGTGAAACACATAGCCGAATATGGCGGTGACCCTTCGCAGGTTTACGTGGGCGGACATTCGGCAGGTGGCTACCTCACACTGATGCTTGCTCTCGACAAAAACTATCTGGCAGAATACGGCATTGACGCAGACTCCATACGGGCTTACTTCCCCGTGAGCGGTCAGGCAGCCACTCACTACACCATACGCAAGGAACGTAAGATTTCGTTCACAATGCCGATAATAGACAAATACGCGCCACTCAACAACGCGCGAAAGCTTGGCACGCGCCTGGTGCTCTACACCGGCGACCGACGTCTGGAACAGATGGCACGCTATGAGGAGAATCTCTATCTGAAATCGGTGCTTGAGGGCGTGGGCAACACAGAGATTCCCATACACGAACTTAGCGGATTCGACCACGGAAACGTGGTGACACCGGCTTGCCTGCTGATAAAAGGCGAAATGTCAAAATAGCGCAAACAGACAGCCGGGCATAGGTCAGCCCCACACGACCGATGCCACAATGTAAGAAAACAGACACAGAAACTAAGACTACACACGCCCAGAAGCATGAACATAAAGGAAATGTTAAGCCGCACAAACGGACGCGGATTCTCGTTTGAAGTGCTGCCGCCGCTCAAAGGTACCGGCACAGGCAGCCTGTTCTCCACAATAGAGAAACTCAGAGAGTTCGGTCCGGCTTTCATCAATATAACCACACACCACAGCGAATACGTATATCGCGAAACCGGCGACGGACTGTATGAGCGCCGCCGTATCAGACGGCGTCCGGGCACGGTTGCCGTTGCCGCAGCCATACAGAACAGGTTCGGCATACCCGTAATACCACACGTGATATGCAGCGGAGCAACGATAGAGGATATTGAATACGAACTGCTCGATCTGCAGTTTCTCGGAATAGAAAATCTGTTGCTGCTGCGTGGCGACAAGGCGAAGGAGGACCGCAACTTCATACCGACAAAGAACGGACACGCACACACCACCGACCTGATAAGGCAGGTGAACATGTTCAACAAGGGTTTCTTCGCCGACGGCACACCGATAAAATGTCCCATGGGTACGTTCGACTATGGCGTGGCAGCCTATCCCGAGAAACACGAAGAGGCACCCAACCTCGAAATGGACATGACATGGCTGAAAGCCAAGCAGGAACTGGGCGCGCAGTATGCCGTGACGCAGTTGTTCTACGACAACAGCAAGTATTTCGCATTCGTGGAGAAAGCGCGCGCCATGGGCATCACCATGCCGATAATACCGGGCATAAAGCCTTTCACAAAGATGTCGCAGCTCACTGCCGTGCCGCGCACTTTCCATTGCGACCTTCCGCAGGAGCTGGCGCAGGAAGCACTGAAATGCAAGAGCGATGACGACGCACGTGCGCTCGGCGTAGAATGGACCGCACAGCAGTGTCGTGAACTGTACGACGCCGGCGTGGGCAACATACATTTCTACACAATGTCGGCATCCGACTCGGTGAGGGAGATTCTGAGAAAAATTCTTTAAAACAAACTATACAACATTGAAGAGAGAATGAGGTTTGAAGACGTCGTAGGACAGAAAGAGACTATCGGAAGGCTGAAGGAAATGAAGGCCGAAGGCCGGGTACCGCACGCCATACTGCTGTGCGGACCGTCGGGATGCGGCAAAATGGCCATAGCCATGGGGTTCGCGTCGTACATGCTCGGCGAAACAACGCTCACCGATCATCTCAATCATCCTGACCTTCACTTCACTTACCCCACCATAAAACTCCCGTCCATGGGCAAGGAACACCAGCCCGTGAGTGGCGACTTTGCCAAGGAATGGCGCGGAATGCTCGCAAATGGCCCGTATTTCACCATAGAACAGTGGATGAACGCCATAGGAGCGACAAGCCAGCAGGCCATAATAACCGGAGCGGAAAGCGACGAACTGACACGCATCCTGAGCTTGAAACCAAGCATGGGCGGATATAAGGTAAGCATAATATGGCTGCCGGAGCGTATGAACCAGACCTGCGCCAACAAGATGCTGAAACTGCTCGAGGAGCCACCCGGACAGACACTGTTCATAATGGTGAGCGAGGAACCGGAGCAACTGCTCGAAACCATACGGAGCCGCACACAGCGTATAGACGTCAAGCCCATCGAAACCGCCGACATGGAGCAGGAGCTCATCGCACGGCGCGGTATTGACGAAACGGCGGCAAGGCGCATAGCCCGTCTGGCAGGAGGCAGCTGGACAAAGGCGGTGGAGACTCTTAACGCCGGCAACGAGAACAGGATGTTCTTCGACATGTTCACCATGCTCATGCGTCTGGCCTACCAGCGCAAGGTGAAGGAACTGAAGAAATGGAGCGACAGCGTGGCCGGATACGGCCGTGAGAAACAGCGACGGATGCTCGACTACTTCACACACATGGTAAGGGAGAACTTCGTCTACAACTTCCACACGCCCGAACTCAACTACATGACAGAGGAGGAAGAGGAGTTTGCCAAGCGTTTTGCACCGTTCATCAACGAGGCCAACGTCATAGAAATGGCAGAACTCATGGCCAAAGCCAAACGGGACATAGGACAGAACGCCAACGCAAAAATGGTGTTCTTCGAGATGTCGCTGCAGATAATAATCCTGCTGCATAAACGTACGTAAGACATTCAATAACTCAATATATACATTTTATAATTCAATATACAACTTCGAGACATGACAGACTTTAAAGATATGAAATTCAAAATAGCGCACGACTGCGACCGGGGCCTCAGCTGCGGAGCGTGCGGAAGGCAGGACAAACAGCTCAACACATACGACTGGCTGTACGACGTGCCCGGAAACACCGACAGGACAGACCTCGTGGAGGTGCAGTTCAAGAACACGCGCAAGGGATATTATCATAATGTCAACAACATAGATCTGAAAAAAGGCGACATCGTAGCGGTGGAGGCCAATCCCGGACACGACATAGGTGTGGTCACTCTTACCGGCGAATTGGTAAAACTTCAGATAAAGAAAGCCAACCTGAAATCGGCCGACGACATCAAAAGAATATACCGCATAGCCAAACCTGTGGACATGGACAAGTATTATGAAGCGAAAAGCAGAGAACACGCAACAATGATACAGAGCCGCCAGATAGCGAAAGACCTGGGACTGCAGATGAAGATCGGCGACGTGGAATATCAGGGCGACGGCAATAAGGCGATATTCTATTACATTGCAGATGAGCGTGTTGACTTCAGACAACTCATAAAGGTGCTGGCAGAGACATTCCATGTGAGAATTGAGATGAAGCAGATCGGTGCACGACAGGAGGCAGGACGCATCGGAGGAACAGGTCCGTGCGGACGCGAACTGTGCTGCGCCACATGGATGAAAAACTTCGTAAGTGTGAGCACCAACGCCGCACGCATACAGGACATATCGCTCAATCCGCAGAAACTGGCGGGCATGTGCGCAAAACTGAAATGTTGTCTGAACTATGAGGCTGACGACTATGTAGAGGCAAGACGCAGAATGCCGAGCAAGGAAATAGTGCTCCAGACTAAGGACAGCGACTATTATCTCGTGAAAAGCGATATTCTCACGGGGCTTGTGACCTACTCCACCGACAAGAACACAATGTCCAACGTGGAGACGATTTCGTTTGACAGAGCGCACGAGATAATCGATATGAACAAGCGCGGAGAGAAACCTCTCTCACTCACCGACAACGGAAAGGCGAAGAGAGAAAGCCGTCCGGCCGATCTGCTTGCCGAAGCTGACATCAGCAGATTTGACAAGAGCAAGAAGAAGAAAAAGAACAACGGCTCAAGAAACAGAAACAACAGACAGGGCAACGGCGGAAACAAACAGCAGAACAACGCCGCCAACGCCAAGAACAAGGATAACGGCAAGGAACAGCCAAAGCAGCCGAAGAAAAACGCTCCGGCACCAAAACAGGAATGAGAAAAACATTTTCAACTCTTATAATGGGCATAATTGCCGCAACGGCATTACAGTCCTGCAATGAAAGCAAGGTGTATGACAAATATGATCATACACCTCTTTCAGGGTGGGAAAAGAACGATACGCTGCGGTTTGATATTCCACGGCTCACTGCCGACGGCATGTATGAGTCGACGCTTGGCCTGAGAATAACCGACAACTATCCGTTCATGGGGCTCACACTTATTGTGGAACAGCGGCTTATGCCGGCCGACACAATATTCACGGATACCGTGAAATGCGAACTGACCGACAGAAACGGTAAGACAAGAGGAAAGGGTGTGAGCTACTATCAGTTCAGATTTCCCGTAACAAAGATGCAGCTAAGCAAGGGCGATTCGCTTCACATACGTGTAAGACACGACATGAAGAGAGAAATGCTGCCGGGTATAAGCGATGTGGGAATATCGTTAAGTGTTGACTAACTTGCGGTCGGCATCTATCCGAAGGAAAATAAACAGAAGGATGGTGAATCCCCACAAAGAAGAACCTCCATAGCTGAAGAATGGCAACGGAATGCCTATCACAGGCGTAAGACCAAGTACCATACCTACGTTTATGAACACATGGAAAAGGAATATGCTCAACACCGAATAGCCGTAAATACGCCCGTATTTGAACGGTTGTCGTTCGGAAAGATATATCAGCCTTAATATCAGCGCCAGGAAAAGCAGCAACACGCCTGCCGAACCAAGAAAACCTTCCTCCTCGCCCACGGTACAGAAGATGAAGTCTGTATCCTGTTCGGGCACAAATTTCAGTTTGTTCTGGGTCCCGTTGAGGAATCCTTTACCCTTCAGACCGCCAGAACCTATGGCTATCTCGCTCTGATGCACATTGTATCCAGCTCCGGAAATGTCTTCTTCAAGACCGAGCAGCACGTTGATACGCACTCTCTGGTGTGGTTCCATAACGCTGTTAAGTACATAATCGGCCGAATAGAAAAACATTATTGAACCGAGCGAGAACAACATGATGTACAGATAGTTGGGAATACGGCTGCGCAACCGCTGATACAAAAGATATATCATAAGCAGTACGCTGAGCGTTATCTGCACAAGAACGATGTCAAACGGTATCACAAAAACCGAAAAAAGAGTGGCAACAAGTGTTATACCAAGCACATAAAGCAATATGAGCCGCGTCTGCTTACGGTCTTTGCAATAGACGTAAACCATTGATGCCGTGAATATATGAACAAGCAGGAACACAACATATTTGCCCACAGAAGTAGGTGTTCCGGCCAGAAATACCTGTTCATATTTTATTCCCACGACAAAATAAACAACCATAGCAACACCCGTGAACAATATACTGCCGGGCATGCCTTCTCGATAGAGCACGAGGAAAAACGACAGATAAACAAGTGCCGAACCGGTTTCGCGCTGTCCGATGATGAAGAACATCGGCATGAGAATTATGGCGCAGGCTGCAGCAAAATGCTTCCATCGGTGTATATTGAATCCGAACGAACTCATGAGTTTTGCCAAAGCAAGAGCCGTAGCGAACTTTCCGAACTCGGCGGGCTGTAGTCGTAATGGTCCGAGAACAATCCAGGAATGAGAACCTTTGATATCGTGTGGATTGAATATTGTGGCAAACAGCAAAAGCAGAAGAATGCCATAGATGATATATGAGAAAGTATCGAAGAAACGGGTATCCATCAAAAGAATGGAAAAACCGAGACACACAGATGTTGCTATCCATACAATCTGCATGCCTGAACGTGTATCCAGACTGAAAATATCATTATCACCGTAAGTGTAGCTAGCACCGCACACACTCACCCAACCGAATATCAGCAAGGCAAGATAGAAAATGATGGTCCACCAGTCTATCGAAGACAAAACGCTCTGACGCCTACCTGCTCCTTGTACCATATGAAATTCTACTGTTTTGAAAATGCGTAGCACGCTTCTCACTTTCCGGAGACAACTTGCCTGTAATATATTTCTCCATCATCAGCGCACCTATAGGAACACCGAAGTCGGCTCCGTAACCACCGTTCTCCACGTACACTGCTACCGCGATTTTAGGATTGTCCTTAGGTGCAAAGCCCATGAATATAGAGTGGTCCTGGCCATGATTCTGCGCCGTTCCGGTCTTTCCACATACCTCGTAATCGGGTCTGTTGGCCGCACGACATGTTCCCTTGACTACAGCCGAACGCATTCCGGCCACCACATAATCGTATGCCCGGCGCGTGGCTTTGGTATAATGACGGCGTGTGTATGTCGTATCAAGCGGCATATCCTGTATTTTCCGCACAACATGCGGAACGTAATAATATCCACGGTTGGCTATTGTCGCACACAAATTGGCAACCTGAAGCGGTGTGAGTGTAACCTCTCCCTGGCCAATTGAAATACTGATTACCGTCAGCGCATTCCAATAGCCCTGATACATGTCGCCATAGTAAGACGCATTAGGAATCATTCCGCGTTTCTCTCCAGGCAAGTCGATGCCAAGTTTATAACCAAATCCCATGCTCACCATGTAATCACGCCAAGTGTTGAGAGCTTCAGCTTTGCTCTTGTACTTGCGACGGTTACTTATCATATTATACAATCCCCAACAGAAATAGGAGTTGCACGATGTGCTCAACGCACCGACCAGTGCGACAGGAGAGGAATGAGAGTGACATCCAACATGCATTCCGCGACAATAGAATCCGTGATGACATGGATAAGCGGTACCCGGACCGATAATTCCTTCGGACATGAACGTGAGCGCCTGCGACGTTTTGAACGTAGAGCCCGGCGGATACTGTCCCATCACACTGCGGTTGAGCAGCGGTTTCCATGAATCAAGAGACAACTTCTTATGGTTCTTTCCGCGCATTCTTCCTACCATCAGTTTCGGATCATACGTTGGCGACGACACCATGCAAAGCACCTCGCCGGTGGATGGTTCTATGGCAACAATACTTCCGATTTTGCCTTCAAGCAGTCTTTCTCCAAGCGCCTGAAGATCGAGATCAATGCTCAGCGTAAGATCGCGGCCAGCTATCGGTTTGCGGTCGTACGCTCCGTTCATATACTTTCCTTGTATCTTGCCTCGTGCATCACGCAGAAGTATCTGAACACCTTTTTCTCCACGCAACACTTTCTCGTAAGATTTCTCAACTCCCAGTTTGCCTATGTAATCGCCGGGCTGGTAATATTCGTCATCCTCCAAGTCACTTTGAGAAACCTCCGCCACGTCACCCAGCACATGTGCGGCGTGACTATACTGATACTGACGTATGCTTCGCTTCTGAACATAGAAGCCCGGGAATCGAAAAATCTTCTCCTGAAACATACTGAACTCCTCATTCGAGAGCTGGCTCATGAACAACTGCTGAGTGAAACGGGAGTATCCCGGATTCTTCGTACGGTCCTTTATCTCGGCCATACGTTCTATGAAAAATTCTTTGGTGATACCGAGCGTCTGACAGAACTCCATTGTATCGAGCCGTCCTTTCTCCTCGTTCATCACCACCATTATATCGTAGGCAGGCTGATTATACACAAGAAGCTTGCCGTTGCGGTCCTTTATAATTCCCCGCGACGGATATTCTATCTTTTTAAGAAAAGCGTTACTGTCGGCATTTTTCTTATAGTCGTCGCTCATCAGCTGGAGAGTGAAAAGTCTGATGATATAAATCACCACTATGACGACGGCCACACCACCGATGACAAAACGCCGGTTTTCAAGACTGAAGTCTTTCATTCTCTCTTAACTAAGTTTTCTATAACCCACACAAGAACAAGTGTTATAATCATGCTACCACCGGCACTTGCAAGCCATTGCAGCCAGTTGAAGAAGCTGAATATCTCGAGTGAGAAAAACACGATGCTGTAAACAAATACCAGAATGAAGGTATAAGCCATGTATTTGGCTGCTCCCAGCGACTTGAAAGAAGGTTTCAGATCGTCAGGACTGTCGCGTGGCACGAATAGTTCGAGCAGATATGGCTGTATGAGTGCAACAAAGGTCATGGACGCCGCAGCAAGTCCTGGTGTATTGGAAAAGATGTCCACACACAGTCCGAGCAGAAAAGACCATAACAACAAAGCCCATCTGGGAAAGCCCCGACGTGCCGGAAGCACGAAATATACATATAATAAAGGTGTGGCATAACCGAACAGATGGATGTGATTGAACACAAGCACCTGCACCAACAACAGAACTATAAAGAATGACAAAGTCTTAACCCATTCCAGATTCATCTTTCAGAATTTGTTATTATCCATTTCAAACAACCGCAGACAACGCTTCTTCGCCAGGCATCAGTACTTGGGCTTTATGGAGTCGATGGCCGCATTGAGCAACTGCTGCCTCTCTTTCATAGAAGTATCGCTTATCACACACACGTCGCGCAGGCATCCAAAATCGGTCGACAACTTCACTCTCAGTCTGTACGAAAGACCGTTGTCCGAATTATATACATGCTTTATCACGCCGACAACAACGCCACGCGGGAAAACAGAAGAGTATCCGCTCGTTATCACCACATCACCTATACGGAAACGGGCATGGCGCGGCACATCATCTACATAAGCCTCATCAGCGGCTCCTCCAGTCCAGTGCAGATAGCCAAAATAACCTTTTCCACGTATGGTACAACTGATATTTGAATGCGAATTAAGAACAGGAATGACAACAGAATAATGTTCAGACACGAGATAAACAATGCCTACGACTCCAAAACCGCATGCAACACCCATATCCTTTCTCACTCCATCGGCATAACCCTTGTCGATTGTGATGAAGTTGTCGAGCTTATTGACAGAATTGCTCACCACCTTTGCCGGGATTGTAACCAATCCGCGCATTGTTTCCATTTGCAAACGCTCAAGGTATGTGGTGTCCTTGTTCACCTTGACCTGCTGTTCAGCCACGGCCGCAAGCTGTCTTTCAAGATACAGATTGCGCTGTGTGAGCTTTTCGTTGACCTCAGTAAGCGAGAAATACTGCTCTACAGCAGAACTCCACGCGTACACCTTGCCTGCTACGGCATTGGCCGACGAAAACCACACACTGCCCTGATAACTGTTGTAACGGAACAGCAGTATGATGCTGACTGCTTCGAGCAGCAGAAACAAAAACCAGTGGTTATGTCTTGCAAGAAAATCTAAAAGATTCCGCATCGTTCAACTCATCATCCATAAAAAACAATTCACAACTCCCGGCCCATAAACGGACGCACCCTCCCGCGGTGCGGGAAGACATGCCGGAATACCGGCCATGGGCAGGGAGTCATGAATTATCAGAAAATTATCTCATCAAGAACGAGAACCTGTCTATGTTCTTCAGTGCAATACCAGTTCCCTTGGCAACACTGTGCAAAGGATCCTCAGCAATGTGGAACTTGATGTTTATCTTGTCGGTAAGACGTTTGTCCAATCCGCGCAGCAGCGCACCACCACCCGTCAGATATATACCGTTCTTCACGATATCGGCATAAAGCTCAGGTGGAGTATTCTCCAAAGCGGAGAGCACGGCATTTTCTATTTTGGCAACCGTCTTGTCCAGACAGTGTGCAACTTCCTGATAGCATACAGGAACCTCCATAGGCAGCGCAGTTATACGGTTTGGTCCGTGGACAATAAAGTCCTCCGGTCCCTCCTCACCCAGATCTGTGAGAGCCGAGCCCACATGTATCTTGATACGCTCAGCCATACGCTCACTCACCTTAACATTATGCTGACGTGCCATATATTCCTGTATATCGGCTGTCAGATCGTCACCTGCCGTACGTATAGAGTTATTGGACACAATGCCACCGAGCGAAATAACAGCGATCTCGGTGCTTCCGCCACCTATGTCGACAATCATATTTCCTTCCGGAGCCTCAACGTCAATACCGATACCAATAGCCGCAGCCATCGGTTCGAAAATAAGATAAACGTCGCGGCCGTCGGCGTGCTCGGCACTGTCGCGTACAGCGCGCAACTCCACTTCGGTACTTCCCGAAGGCACACCTATCACCATGCGGAGCGACGGCGAAAACAGGCGGCTGCCTGTATGCACCATCTTTATAAGTCCGCGCATCATCTGCTCACAAGCCGTAAAGTCGGCTATCACGCCGTCGCGGAGTGGGCGGATGGTGCGGATGTTGTCATGCGTCTTCTCATACATCATCTTAGCTTTCGCGCCCACAGCAATCATCTTGTCTGTGCGACGGTCAAGCGCAACCACGGACGGCTCATCAACTACAATCTTATCATCACTGATAATAATTGTATTGGCCGTACCCAAATCCATTGCTATCCCCTGAACGAATGAAAAAAATCCCATTTCCCTAATTGTTGAATTTCTGTTTTTCTTTTTCTACCTATATCAGCCAGGGCCGCCGCACCTCATCACAGCAACCGGTTCCAGTGCCTGCAGCCTGACGCAATGAACGAATCAGGATATCACTTGCTGAACCACTCGTGAATTGCAGTGTCGTAATGACTGCTCACACCGAAAGCTCTTGTTGCAAACATCTTGCGATCTTCAATATCGGTCTGTGCGCCCTTCTTATTCAGTATATCGAGCAGCACGCCATATTCAGCCTTACTCGGAACAATGACAACATCGTTGAAATTTTTTGCTCCGGCACGTATGAGAGAAATACCGCCTATATCTATCTTCTCAATTATATCTGCATCGGAAGCACCGCTTGCCACTGTCTGTTCAAAAGGATAGAGATCCACGATCACGAGATCTATTTCAGGTATCTCATACTGAGCCATCTGCTCACGGTCACCCTCATTGTCGCGTCGTCCGAGAATACCTCCGAACACTTTCGGATGAAGAGTCTTCACACGGCCACCAAGTATTGACGGGTAAGTTGTGACACTCTCCACTGTCTGACATTCATATCCCAGCGACTCAATGAATTTCTGAGTACCGCCAGTTGAAAGGAATTTCACACCTTCGGCATTGAGTTTTGCGAGAAGTTCGTCAAGTCCGTCTTTATGGAAAACGGACACAAGTGCAGTCTTGATTTGTTTTGTTCCAGCCATTTTTACTTAATTAAATACGTTCGAGATGCAAAGTTACGAAAAAGGCATGATATTACATATTAAAAAAAGAGAAAAAATAAGCCGCCACCTGCATTTATATGAATCACCATCCGTAAGACAACATAAGGCGAAGTAACAACAAAGATATTAATGTGACATAAATATACTATCACATTTTTGTATAAATATACATAAATTCCCGTATATTCATGCACAAACATCAACAAAGACAACATCTCAAATTCATAAAAATTCAATCTTTGCACGCGAAAAACTATTCGCTCCTAAAATCGTAAAAATTCAACATTTGGATAAATATATGTCAATCAACAGTTCACGTTTTCTTGCATTTTCAGATAGTTACAAGAGCATTTTGAAGAAACATTTTCTCAAGCCATAAAATACGTATATAATAGTGCGAAAGAGTTATTTTCGCATAATAAAAAGTACTATTCGGAAGTGCAATAAAGTACATTTCGCACCGCTTCGAGCACTCTTCACTCATCCGTCAAAGCCCAGACGGATGTAAAACAAATCTTTTCATATTCTGAGGTTTCTATTTTACGATTTTCAACTGTCAAGATCTTTTACCATCAAAACGTATATTTATACATTTGCCGTCACATTTTTCAACCTGTCATATTCCGCTTTAAACGTACTCGGAGTACTTCCTGTAAGCCTGCGGAAATATTTGCAGAAAAAACTATCGTTAGCAAAATGCAACCTGTATGCAATCTCATTCACCGACATCGACGTATGACAGAGCATCACCTTTGCTGCAGTTATCACGGCTTTATCTATCCATTCCTTCGCGGTGATGCCACTCGCCTTCCGCACAAGAGTGCCGAGATATCGTTCACACATACACATTTTGTCGGCATAAAAAGCCAGGCGACGCTCGTCACGACAGTATGTATTGACCAGCGTTATGAACTGTTCGAACACCTCACGTTCACGTGTACGTTCGTTCAACGGCGATGCCATCTGACGTTGCCTAAGCCAGTCAACATAATTGACAAAAGCCGAAGCCATACTGAGCACAGTGTACTGACTGAAGTCGGACTGGTGCACCACATCCCAGATGATGCGCATCATGTCGCCAAGCATCGTCATATCCTTTTCGGACAGAAGTATGTGGAATGAAGACTCTCTTCCACAAAACGATACTGGCAAGCGTCCGTCGAATGCGAAATTAAGAAAATCATCGCCCATAATCATCGCATATGGCCAGAAATCCGGAGTTATACGATTTATCTGAGCTACACTTCCACGTCCCACATACACCAACATACCCTTATGAAACTTCTGGTTCATAAGATTAAGAGTCACATCAGCCTCTCCCCGCATAAGAAGGATAAACCTACTGTCTTCTACCAGAAAAGGAGCACTATTATTCAACACCCTGTCAAAAACACTGTTATATCCCTTGGCCATTGCAAAATCATGTTCGAGAAAAAAGGTCTTGTCGTCAGTCTTTCTACCTTTAACCATCTCGCGCATATCCGAAAAAGAAATGCGGGCAAACTTATTATTTCTCTCTGCCATATTATATATAATAATGTTTTAACCTTACTTTCACGAAACACCGGACGGATTTGTTCACCACATAAAAAACGCCAGCATTTGCGCCTATTTATCCGTCTCTACTGCAAAAGTAATTATTTTACGGTCAAAATGTACAATATATCATTCATGATATTACAAAAAGAACATTCTTACATAAGTAATGATAATGTTGTATAAAGATTTACCCTTTATCTTTGCAACAGATTAAAAACCACAACAAAATATAAGAATGACAAACAGAACATTATTAGCAACAGTCACAACATTACTGTCGCTGTCGGTCAGTGCACAGATAACGCTAGACGAATGCAAAACTTCGGCCAGAGACAACTATCCTGCCGTGAAACAATACCGGCTTATAGAACTGAGCCGCGACTACACAGTTGACAACGCCTCCAAGGCGTGGTTGCCCAAAGTAAGTGTTGCGGCAGGAGCCGTTGCCATGACCGACCTTACGGAGAAGATGGCAGCAGGCGCGGCAACAGACATAAGTAACGAAATTTATGGAGCCATGCTTCAGGTGAACCAGACCATATACGACGGTGGTACAACGACTGCAAGAAAACGCGTGACACGCGCCGAAGCCGACGTAGAGAAAGGTCGTCTCGACGTGACAATGTACGACATCAACAGCCGTGTTGAGGAAATTTTCTTCGGAATACTTACCATCGACGAGAAACTGAAACAGATACGACTACTACAGAACGACCTCGAACTGAGCATGCGCACTGTAAATGGAATGATAAACGGCGGCCTGGCAAACCTGTCGGATAAGGATGCCATAAAGGTAGAACAACTCAAGGCCTCGCAGCAGGAAAGCAGTCTTACCACCTCACGCGATGCTTACGTCAGAATGCTCGCTGCCTTCACGGGAAAGGATATGCCATCCTCCACACAGTTTGAGAAACCTTCCGACACCATAACGCCATCCTACGGAACAATAACAAACCGTCGGCCAGAACTGGAATATTACTCAGCACGCCTGCGATTGCTTGACGAACAACGCCACACTCTCGACACGAAGCTGCGCCCACAGATATCATTCTTCGGTGCAGCTGTATATCACAACCGCATCAACGACCTTCTGAAAAACGGAACCCTTGCGGCAGGTGTCACCCTGAGCTGGAACATAGGAGCACTTTACACCCGCAAAAACGACATAAGAAACATAGAGACACAGAAACTGCAGACAGAATCACAGCGCGAGACATTCCTGCTCAACACACGCATGCAGAACGAGAACTCATACGGCAACATAAACGGTCTGAAAAAACAGATCGCGCTCGACGACGAGATAATCACCCTGCGCGAGAACATAAGGCAGACCACAGAAAAGAAAGTGGAAAACGGAACAGAGACCGTGAACGAACTATTACGCCACATCAACTCCGTAAGCGAGGCGCGACAGGCAAAGGCAATGCACGAGATCGTACTGATACGCGAGCTCTACTCACTACGCCATACCAACAACATCTGAACAGTTGCGCACACATACATATACAACAAACAGACATACATAATAAAAACAACAGATAAAACAAACAATCATGAAAACAGAGATAATAACATTGTTTACGGCTGCAGCAATAATGACTGCCTGCAGCGGCAAAGACAACGATTTTGACGCCACCGGCACATTTGAGGCCACCGAAATAACCGTATCGGCACTGGAAACCGGACAAATCATGCGACTCAATGCCGAAGAGGGCACACATCTGAAAGAAGGACAACAGGCCGGACTCATCGATACCGTGCAGCTGGCACTTAGCGCCATAAGGCTTGGAGCTACACGCGAGAGCATCGCCAGCAGCCGTCCGGACATCCAGGCACAGATTGCAGCCACAAGACAACAGATAGAAAAGGCAGAGATGGAGAAGCGACGCTTCGAGAAACTTGTCGGTGAAAACGCTGCAAACAGAAAACAACTGGACGACGCCGAAAGCACACTGAAGGTGTTGCAGCGTCAGCTTCAGGCACAGCTTTCGACACTTGGCAACAGCACACGCAGCCTCGACAAACAGATGAGTGCCACGGAAATACAGCGTATGCAGATACTCGACCGACTCAACAAATGCAGAATAGTGGCACCGGTGAGCGGAACCGTGATCGAGAAATACGCCGAACAGGGAGAATTTGCGACAACCGGCAAACCGCTGTTCAAGATTGCAGACACACGAAGAATGTACATCAGAGCCTACATCACGTCCGAACAGCTGGCCGATGTGAAAATAGGTCAGAAGGCAAAGGTTACCTGCGACTACGGCAACAAGAAAGGCAATACATACGACGGAACGGTGACATGGATATCACAGAAGTCTGAATTCACACCGAAAACCATTCTCACCGACGACGAGCGTGCCGACCTCGTATATGCCGTAAAGGTAGCCATTGACAACGACGGCGGCGCAAAGATAGGAATGTATGGCAAAGTGAAATTTCTGAAATGATAGCACTTAACGACATATCAAAAAGTTACGGCAGCGTTGTGGCGCTCGACGGCGTGTCTATAAGAGTGGAACGCGGCGAGATGGTCGCCCTGACCGGATGTGACGGTGCGGGAAAATCGACACTGCTGCGCATCATCACCACACTGCTGCTTCCAGACGGTGGGAACGGAACAGTAGGTGGTTACGACATCCGTAATCAGACTGTCGGCATAAGACGAGTATGCGGATACATGCCCGAGAAATTCTCACTCTACGAAGATCTGACTATTGAGGAGAACCTGAAATTCTACGCCACGATATTCGGTACAAGCATAAAGGAAGGATATGAGAATATAAAAAGCATCTACTGCCAGATAGAACGCTTCAAGAACAGACGTGCCGGAGCCCTTTCGGGCGGTATGAAGCAGAAACTGGCCCTATGTTGTGCACTTGTGCACAAGCCGCAACTGCTGGTGCTCGACGAACCTACCACCGGTGTGGATCCTGTATCGAGAAAGGAATTCTGGGACACTCTCGAAATAATAAACAAAAGCGGCGTGACCATCATTGCAGCCACACCCTACATAGACGAGATAAGAAGATGCCACCGCGCGGTGTTCATTGATAAAGGAACTGTGATGGGAACCGGCTCTCCGGATGAAATACTGACACGCTTCGCCGACATCTTCTGCCCCGGCAAACTGAAAATGGCAGACGCCGACACACATGCCGGACAGATGGATGTAATAAAGGTAAGTCATCTCGTGAAAGCATTCGGACATTTCAGAGCAGTGGACGACATATCGTTCAACGTAAGGAAGGGAGAGATATTCGGATTTCTCGGGGCAAACGGTGCCGGTAAGACCACAGCCATGCGCATGCTTACCGGACTGAGCCAACCTACAGGCGGACATGCCGAAGTGGCCGGATACGACATCGCCACACAATACGAAAAGGTGAAGACACGCATCGGATACATGAGCCAGAAGTTCTCGCTCTACGGCGATCTGACCGTGAAAGAGAACCTCAGACTGTTCGGCGGCATATACGGAATGACGGATGAAGACATAAGACGAAGAATAGACGAAGCTATAACACAGCTCAACATGAAAGGGCTGGAAAACAAACTTGTAAGAGAACTGCCGCCGGGATGGAAACAGAAGATCGCCTTCACGGTGAGCATAATGCACAATCCGGAAGTGGTGTTTCTTGACGAACCCACCGGAGGAGTGGACCCAAAGACAAGAAAACAGTTCTGGCATCTCATATACGAAGCAGCCGGACGAGGCATAACCGTGTTTGTGACAACCCACTATATGGACGAGGCCGAATACTGCGACCGCATATCAATAATGGTGGACGGCAAGATACGCGCCATGGGAAGTCCCGACGAACTGATATCAAAATACAAATGTGCCGACATGGACGGTGTATTCACCAAACTTGCCATGATGGCAAAGAGAGGAGACTGAACACAATGAAAGAATTCATAGCATTCATATCAAAAGAGACGAAACACATCATGCGCGACAGCCGCACGGTAATGGTGCTGTTCGGCATACCGATTGTGATGATGCTGCTGTTCGGCTTTGCCATATCTACAGAGGTGAGAAACGTGAGAATAGTAACGGTGACACCGGTTGAAGACATGCTCACCCGACAGATAACAGAACAGCTGCAGGCATCTGAATACTTCATCGTCACCGGCAGCACCGACTCTCCGGCAAGCGCCATAGAAATGATAAGAAACGGCAAGACGGACATGGCTGTAATATTCAAGCCACACATGGCCAACCACAGACACGACGGAAGCGCTGACATACAGATAATGACAGACGGATCCGACCCAAACATGTCCATACAGCACGGCAACTACGTCAGACAGATTGTGGCAGGAACAATGTACGGACAGTCTGCAACAGCTTCGGCAGCCGAGACAAAACTGCTGTACAACCCGCAAATGAAAAGCTCGTACAACTTCGTACCTGGCATCATGGGCATGCTGATGCTCATCGTATGCACCATGATGACGTCTGTAAGTATTGTGCGAGAGAAGGAACGTGGCAACATGGACATCCTGCTCGTCTCGCCGGTGAAGCCGATCGTCATCATAACAGCCAAGGCCGTACCCTATTTTGTTCTGTCAACACTGATACTGGCCTGCATCATCATTATATCGCACTTTGTGCTTGACGTACCCATAGCAGGAAGCATATTCCTAATTGCGCTGGTGTCGTTTCTGTACATAATGCTCGCGCTGTCGCTCGGACTTCTCATAAGCGTTGCCACACAGACGCAAGTCGCCGCGCTGCTTGCCTCAGGAATGATGATGCTTGTGCCCACGCTTCTACTGTCGGGTATGATCTTCCCGGTGGAAAGCATGCCGCAGATATTACAGTACGTCTCGGCCGTAGTTCCAGCGAGATGGTACATATCCGCCATAAGAAAGCTCATGATAATGGGCGCAGATCCTTCGACGATTGTCAAAGAGACATGTGTACTTCTCATAATGACAGTGATACTGCTTGGCATAGCACTGAAGAAATTTAAAGAACATCTGAAATAAAAAAGCACATGATATGACTATAAAATATCTGTTAGAAAAGGAGTTCAGACAAATCATGCGGAATACGTTCATTCCCAAAATGATTGTCATGTTCCCTATTATAATAATGTGTGTGACGCCCTGGGTGACAAACCTTGAGATAAAAAACATCATAGTAAGCGTTGTCGACAACGACCACTCATCCATATCGTCGCGACTGATACACAGGATTGAGGCTTCCGACTACTTCATATTCGCAGGAACGGAAAGGAGCTACGAGGACGCGATGAAGAAAATAGACATGTGCAAAACAGACGTGGCTGTCGTGATACCCGAAAATTACGAGCGCGACATAACCAACGGCAGACTGCCAAGAATACTTGTAAGCGCAAACGCGGTGAACGGCACAAAGGGCAGCATGGGGTCGGCCTATCTTGCCAACATCATAAACGACAATCTGAAGGAAGCTGTGCATGCAAACACTACTGTCAACAAAGAGAAACTTACAACATTCTCTCTTTACAACAAAGGACAGGACTATAAGGTATTCATGATTCCGGCACTGATGGCAATACTTATTGTGATGTTCTGCGGATTTCTGCCTGCGCTCAACATAGTGGGCGAAAAAGAAAACGGCACCATAGAACAGATAAATGTGACACCCATAAGCAAATCGACCTTCATCATCGCCAAACTCATTCCTTACTGGATTATCAGCATGATAGTGATGACAATATGCTTTCTGCTGTCCTGGATTGTCTACAGCATCACCCCTGAAGGAAACATCCTGCTGCTCTATATGCTTGCAATGCTGCTTGCACTGACTTTCAGCGGCATAGGGCTGGTGATAAGCAACTACAGCCGTGTGATGCAGCAGGCGATGTTTGTCATGTGGTTTGTCATGGTGTGCATGATTCTGCTCAGCGGACTGTTCACACCGGTCAGCTCAATGCCCGACTGGGCTATCTGCATCACGACGATAAATCCGATGAAATATTTTATCGACGGCATGCGTACCGTATTCATAAAGGGCGGAACATTCGGCAACATACTTCCACAGACCACTGCACTGGCTGTTTTCGCCGCCGCAGCAAACACTCTGGCAATATACAGTTATAAAAAGAACGGATAATAAATCTGTAAAACAAAATATCAATAAGACGGACAGTCACAAAAAAAGAAGAATGACAGAAACGCCTTCTGCCATTCTTCTCCTTCTTTTTGCTTCGCAGGTTTTCTTACTTTTTCTTCATTTCAAAATCAAATCTCTTGGGTTCGAAGCCTATGCTGCTTCCTCCAACCTGCACTTCATCAACATCAATATTAAACTTCAAATTTGTTGTCTTGCATTCATAATTGGCTCCGTCAACAGGCAGAACATTTACTGTTATGTCCATCTGATCATCCTCTTCTCCCTCAACCTCAGACGGTATAGTAACAGAGATGTTGAACGGTTTGGGATCCATTGCGAAAAGAATGCTGTCTTTCTTTTCAGTGAGTTCCGGCTTATAACCAATCTTGTACTCCACTTTTCCTACTGCTTCAACAATCTTGTCGGCGAGAGCCTCGTCACCAACAACGGAAACTACAATGTTTTTGATTGGAAAATCATCGAAATATATGGTGTCGTTGTCAACCTTTGCTGTCACAGCTTCGCTCACTGACGAATCATCAGAAGCATCCTGCAGGGAAATGTCCGAGAAAGCCATATTTCCTGTATAGGAACCATACATGTCCTGTACAACCGGTGTGTGTGGCGGATTGTCGTCTTCATCATCACATGAAGTGAAAGCAACAACACTTCCCATTAAGAACATCAACATATAGAAATTTTGTAACTTGAATATCTTTTTCATATTTTCTGTTTTTAAGTTATACTTACGTTAAGTTTATCAGCTGATTCAATAACATAAATACCGTTGGATAAGAATAATTGCATAGCCAAATGTTAATAAATCATTATTCCTGTATATATAACAAAATATAACATAACACCACATTATTATATATAATTATCACTCAGATAAAAGAAATTTTGCGTTATTATAAGAACACAAGGCATGAAAACTATTTAACGTGAGTTCGATGTCATCCACATCTCCGGGAGTAATCATGAAGTTTAGAAGTTCTCCACGTTCGTTACATATCAGATGCAGTTTGAATCCGAAGAACAAGCCCATAGAACATTTTCTTCTTTGTGCTATTCCCTTGAACGTTTTATGAATATGGATTCTCCGGTTCTTGCATACACGTAAGGGAGTGCTGTCAACAAAACTGACACCCGTGCATTTGCCAAAAGAAACTTCTTGATGAACAGGGGCTATGGGATGGCTACTTCTTTTTCCAATTCAACAAAACGGTTATAAGAAACGACTTTGGAAAAGAGGTGACGCATATGCTTGCAGACCTTTTCCAGATAAAAGTGCTTCAGACATCGATACCCGGAATCATGAAAAAGTATCATGACAAGCATGATTTCAGCCTTGGACATAGTGGAATCACAGTGATAATTGCGTTTTGCGGTAGGTTTAAGCGTATATTTTGACATCATAGCATCAAAAAAATTTGCAAAAATCATCTGCCATACAAAATAATTCTATAACTTTGCTCTCGGTGCTCATAGCGATTATTGTTCGTAATACTTTATAATTCAACACTATAAATATACAAACTAATCACCAAATTTACAAGCACTTACAATTCGCCGAACCCACGTTAATATATACAGATCTCTTAGTGTTGCTGCATCTAGTTTTGAATTCTGGAATGGTAAACAATAAATACAAGATGAAAAAAAATAGACGGTATTACATTTTAATCTTGCTACTTGATGTATTCGCAATATTATTATGGATATATTTTTTAGCAATTAGCATTCTAAATAGTTCAACTATTTGGACGAAGGTATTTTTTGCTGTAATGGAGGTTATTAGCATCTTCAACTTGTATAGGGACTACCGCTCTTACTCGAAAAGCGGCAAATAGATTCCACTGTCCGGCCTGTTAGTGAAGGTCAGACAGAACATATCATTCTGAGACACACCGCATGAGAGGGCACGAACCACTCTACTATCAAGTTGATTAATACGAATATCCCTTCAACAGTCTTCTTTCAATACACGGTGATGACCCAAAAGCTAAATATCATAAAGGCGAACTTACAAACAAAAACTTAGTCATCGTAATTCTTATTAATAAGAGCATTATCATAGAATCAAAATGAGTTTGATAATGCTCTTTTATACTTAGAACATACAATTTGTAGTTTTTAGAAAATGTATTTTAACATGAGTTCGATGAATATTGGTGATTAGCGAAAACACCGGACGAAAACGGTGCTCAATGGAAATGCCGTGAGATGGGTTTTATTCATGAATCACCACTGACTGACAAGAACTTACAGACAACGCGGTGTGGTATAAAACATGACAGAGTAGTCCATCACGTGATAAAAAATTCACATTGCGACAACCTGCCGATCAATCATCTGTGAAAAAGCAAAGCACAATTTCCACACTATAATTCACGGCTCATCATCACGTTTTTAAAGAAAACCCGGAAGAGGAACTTACAGTTTTTCTTGATTATTTTTTGACAAACGAAAATCGCGAAAGAGATGTAAAGAAATGTTAAATATCGCATAATAAAGGCTCATTCATCCCGTATCGTCTTTTCATACAACCTGTAATGCAGTCCGGAATGATCCATATCACATTCCGATCATGCCTGTTTGGGGCTCTGATTACGCCCATATCAGGGTGTGATATAGTGCGTTTCAGCCCATGATATGGGCAATATCGCATGCTGAAAAGGTGCATTTTGCACGACAGGGAAACAACTATCAGACATAAACCACTGACGTTCAATACTTTGCACAAACCTCTCATTTCTCGCAAATTTGCGTCCGAAGAAGAGTCTGCGCGCAAATACGCGCTGGATTTTTGGGGTAGAACAGAAAACTCTGACGGAAAAACCGCGGGATACTGAAAATCTGTAAGCGGCCCATATTGTTTTCATCCCAAGAGAGAAAAACGGTACCATTTAGGGATTGAAACCACTGTTTTTATTGAAACCTGCCCTACTGTTTTCTGCCGGATACAGAACAGTTGCGGCCATATACGACCACATCAGAACGATAATCACAGAACCACAAAAGCAAGGAAAAAGAAAAAGCCATAACCGGAAAACCGATTATGGCTAAACTTCTGTTTTATATTGTAGCGGGACCCAGGATTGAACTGGGGACCTCATGATTATGAATCATGCGCT